>JAABUQ010001554.1_pt1 | contig 48732 bp, 51 predicted proteins | sample 5560001 | NCBI WGS metagenome assembly JAABUQ01 (sample SAMN10711888, study PRJNA513371) | rock metagenome | isolation source: Antarctica rocks | place: Antarctica: Victoria Land, Finger Mt nord | collected 2015-12-18
CCCCCCCAAGAGCCCAATCCCGCTCCCGTTTCCTCTCCGCGGACAGCGTGCCTCTGTGCCCAGTACGCTGCTCCGCTCCAACATTTCCCATCGATCTGGACTGCACCTCCTCCATCTCCCCCCCCCGCACCTGCCACCGTCGGATCGAATTCTCCTACGGGCGTGGACTGCACTCCCTCCCCTTCCTCCCCCGCAGCGCAATTTTCGAAACGGCCGGTACAGTCGGGTAGCTTTGCGGAGGTGAGGGGGTTTGGGGGTGTGGATCGAGGGTGTGTTGTTGTTTGTGGGTGGTTGTGGGGATGTGCGCGCGGAGCGGGGGTTGGGTGTTTTGAAGAGGCATTTGTCGGGCGTAGGGTGGCTAGCGGAGGGGTGAGGGGGAGGTTGGTTGAGAAAATTTCCGACCCTGGTTATGTACGCTTTGGGGTGGGAAGAATTGCAGGCGTTATATAGAAGATTTTTGGTGGCAAATGGAAGGCAAGGGGAAGTGTGTTTGGGGGGATAGTGGAATGTGATTCGTTGAGTCACGGGGTCTGGACATCGCTGCTGATAGAGGGAGGTGGCAATGGTAAACCTGTATCATACCACTGCGGTGGCCTTTCGAAAAGGGACTCAAACCAGTTTCAGGCTCCATTGATCACGATTGCTCGCAACACCTTCAAGCTTACACAACAGACGCTTGCAGGTGAGCGTATTACTGAGTGGGCTAGGTTGATTAAGCGAGACATAGCAGACGACGAACAAAGACTCGGGGTTGAAGAGGCAAAGAGATGCATTGTAGGACTTCGGTCAAAGTACCTCTGAAGAGGACATCAAACAATATAGAAGAACAAACCCAGCATTGTATCACCCCCCTCCCTCAGTGCGACAGAGTGCGCCGACTCATGAACTACTGCTCCTCGCTCTCCCCTCAAGAACGAGCTATCCGTCTCCACACCACCCTTGTTGATCGCTTCGCCATTCGTCATCCCACACCGGCCTATGTAAAGGCTGCCGCCTTCTTCACCGATCCTCGTCTCAAAGGGGAACAGGCGAAACAGCATACAGTAAGCAAGACAGCGCCAGTCTCAGCAACAACGTACCAATGAAAGAAGTATCATCCCTAGCGCATAAAACATCGTCAATCCAAAAAAGGGGTGAGATTGACGTAGCCCGAGAGATACCATCAATGTGTGGGTTAATTTGATACACCATACCTGGGAGCTATTGCACTATGCCAGTTGTGAACACAGCCATTGCTCGTACTCCGTCCCTGTACCAGTAGATCCCGCGCGGCTTGCAAAGGTGATAGAACCTGAAATGTCTGGCTCTCCAGACGACGAAGAAGTCAGTTAGGAGGACCTCTGTGATCGGACTCAGGAAGATCGTGTGACCATTCGGCAAAGCCAAGAAGCGGGTCGCATTGACTTCGATCTTCCAGGGGCAGGTAGCAAATCCAATAACAGCACACATATACTGTCGTCGCCACATATTCATGCACCGTGGAAGGATCGCTTTGGCATCGTTTGCGAAAAGGATGGAATTGCGTACAAGATTGTTTCCTATGGCTACAGAGGCGAAAAGCAAGCCCGCATGGAACCTGGCTGCTCTGTTATTCCAGAGTTGGATAATGTTCAAAGTGTTTCATATTACGATTCTTTCTTGGCCCGCCTCTCAAATCCGGAGCAATTAATGAGGGAGCTTCACCCACGCACTGTGCATTGCATGCATGCAAAGAAATGGGACACGTGTTTGTTGGTACCTAGTGGGGGGAAATCAAACAATAGCTAAGTTTACCAGTGAAAATTTTGAAATAGAGACAAGCCATTGCATATTGACGCTCATACAAGACAAGAAAAGAGATGAAGGTAGAGCAATAATATTGTGACGTAGCTTCAGATCGACTCTGCCATTTGACGCCGAAAGCGTGCGTTACCCTGGCGAACCTCCGGTAAGACGGATCCTTCGCCTCTTGCAATAATCCGGGAAAGTAGGTAAAGCTTAGCATATGAATTGGTGCTCGCTGAAAGATCTTCCGAGCATAGTGAATGCATGCCTAGTGTATCGCAACCTCAACAAAAAGCTCAGAAGCAACCAACGATCTGGAGACTCTCTAGGCCGAAAGGTATGTCAGCGAAGCAAAATAAATGATGTACCTCGATGAACACGCCGAAAGCGACGCCATACACATGCCGAGAGGCAGCTAAGGTTGTCGGAGCCGTAAGATCTGGAGATGAATATTGATAGGAAGCTGCTGTCCGACATCTCTAGTATCTTTTCGAACGTTTCAGGTGTTTTCAGTCGAGATCGCCGCCACGACGACGCGTAGGATTGGCACTACGATGAGCCAGCCCACGATGTAGCGCTGACGACAAGAAGCAGTGCTTGTAGGGTTTTTACTCATCATCATCGCTCTCACTAGGCAGGTTAATCTTCCTAGTATTTTCTTCCTCTCGTTCTCTCGTATCCTCTAACTTGTTGTCATAGTCCTCCTTATACCTCGCAATGTTTTGAGCTAGCGAGCCGATCTAATAGCCATTGTCCCCGCTCATCGTCTTCTTTCTTTTTCTGGACAGCCCAAGCAGTAAGTTCAGTATCTGCCCAGTCTAGATCAATTTTCATCGCGTGGAGCAGCGTGTACAAGATCCGGTGAGAGCAGTCCTTATTCAATGCAAGCTTGACATGGTCCGTGCGGACAGTGAGACCAACGCAATACAAATGGATATGATCTTCACAATGTGTACCATGTGTTTGGGCCTGTGAACCTAACATTGACATTGAAATACACTTCTGACAGCAAAAATCGTTAGTCAGGAGTGGTACAGAATTGTACATAGTGATAGATCCGATCAAGGCCACAATGGCCTTTTGATTTTCCTCGATGATCGCCTCCCGGAGGCCGGTATCGGCGACTTCCTCGTCCATGGTGTTTCCCGTTTGATCTATCCTACCGCCTCCCCTGGAGATACGTAGCAGCTCTGTACACTTGTCATCAGACCATGGCCCGTGAAGCAGTTTTGCGGGAATTCTGAAGCTGGCTGCACAGAAAATCAGTCTCGATTGGAAATCCACGAATTCCGTATCTGGTACTATCCCATAGCTGCGGTCGAATACGGTTATTTGCCCCTCACGGAACCCAATGTACATTTCAACAGGCCCCCTTGCTGTCTCAGTCGGCCATTCCCATACCCATTCCATGAAATCAGTATGATTACGGATCCCCTCTTTGATTTTGCCTCCAGTTATTGTACGCTTGTAGAAGCGGCTGACCACATCGATGTTTGCTTCCTTGGTAACGTCTAGAACGCCATCATCGAACCAGATTTTTCGACTGTCGTCCACCCAACCAAGACCATGTTCCCGGAACACGTATACGATAGTTCTCACCATGAATGGCTCCGTCAATTCGCGTACAAATTCCGGTGTGGCCCACTTCAGCGCCAGGATGTCGGATTGCAGGTTCCCAATTGATTTCTCGGTACCGAGGATGCCCAGCAAATACTCGAGATGCCTTAGCTGGGGGCCTTCGGAAGGAAAGACCAGCAGGAAGAGAATGGTCTTCATGTGATTCGAAGCCAAGCGTTTGCCGAGAACAGGCGAGGCACGCGGCAAGCTGAGGTTCAAGCTGTACAGGAAGATCATCTCAAGTATTTCGGTGGGAAGACGCTCGAGGGGTGAAGCTGCGGATGAGATCTCTTTGGCTGAGCCACCACGTTCTGGCCGGGCGATATTCTGCGGGACGGAGGTTGGAGGGACGGTGGACGCTGCTCGCTTGTGCTGTCCTTTGGAAGCCTGGGGAGTAGAGCCACCCATTTGAGGCACTCCTGACTTTGTAGGCTTCTGACGATACCTCTTCCCACGCACACGTACTGGGATCATCGGATTGTATCGAAACGGTAAGACTGATAATCGTCCTTGGATGTACGGTATTATAGCGTTGTGCCGCCTACTTCTACGTGTGCCCTACTGGTACAGCAACTAAGTCAGTAAATGCACGGGCAAGAACTGTGGAGCTCTAGACTTGCAGATCATGACCGTGTGCTGGTGTTCGATGATACGGAGCGATGCTGGTCGACTGCTATTGCGCCAATGATTTGCTTAGGTGAAGCTTTGAATTATTGGAACGGCTTGTAGGAAACGCTTGAAACTAGAGCACTGACGGCATGCTATTGGCAGGACCCCTAGCACTGTCGGAAGTGATCCGATCAGCCACAGCGATCGTCCTTTAGCTGTCCTCATCAACTCTAGCCGTGGCACCAGCTATGCGATCGGCGTCGCGCTTTCCCTGTTGGAAAACATCTTGTGGCTGTGCTGCAGCATCAATAATCTTAATCCTCAAACTCACGCTCCTTACATCACTTTCCCGGATCCACAACAAGGCATAGATCTGCTCACAATCAATCATGCGCTCCTATCGTTACCTTGTGAAGAGATGTCGGCAATGGGTGATGCATACCTGTGACGTTGCGGAAGACAAAGGAGATTGATATAAAAGCATGTCACATTCCGGGAAATTGCATCCCAGAAAACCCAAGCTCTTTGGGAAAGTGTTGACCAAGTCACCTTACTATTCACCGGCGCTTAAGAAGTGATAACGCGCGCCACGTTTGCTAGGCTATTAAGTCTTTCCTCTTTCCTCTCGTGAATTATTCTCGACAACAACAAACAATCACCACCTGCCTTGCATCATCAACGCTACCACATACCACATACCTCAGACCCTACCTACCACCAACCTATCTCCAAGTCTCTAAGTCGCTCAAAGCGCACCAGCAGTCAAGATGGGTGCAGTCGTATCTTGTGTAAGTGCATCCCTTCCACGATCATCCACGCTCTTGAAGGTCCAAGCTGACTCCCATGCCAGATCAAGTCCGTTTTCCAGACCATCGGCGCCTGTCTTATGGCCATTGTCAACGGCATCGGCGCTGTTCTTCAAGCCATCATCGCCGGCATCGTTTCGATCTTCGACATCATCATCTCCTGCCTCACCTGTGGCCGCGGCGGAGGCCGTAGGCGCGGAGGGAGAAGTGCAGTCTAGTCCACCCCGGCCCCCGATTATCTTGCTGTCAAGAGGCGCTCGTCTTGCGCTGTAGGTGGTTTGGGGGAATAGGGATGGGGTCCCGGCACAGGTGTAAGGGGTGGTTGTGTTAAAGGGGTTTTGTACACATGGCGGAAGGGGGTAATGGCTGTGGGTTATCTTTGTCCTGCGATGATACCAGTGTTTGCGATGCATCTTTAGCAGATGACGGCGGCGGAAAGGCTTGTGAAGTACGAGTAGGCTCGTAGCAATACAACCAGACTTCCTCTCCTCTACGTATCTCATTTCGAGCCATGCAAGTGACGACACCGACAAGAGCTTGTCCACTTTCTTAGCTGTTACTAATAATAGTTCCAACGGCCTTCAATCTTCTTCCCAATCCCGGAGCATACCCCACCTCCACAATTCCCTTTGCAAAATCCCATGCTTTCTGTCCCTTCTCGATTGGATAATCGAGCGCAGCCGGGATACTGGTACTGATCAACGGCCACCGATCTACGCATACACTCTTCGTGTTACACAATGCCCTCAGTCCTTCCTCGCCTGCAAACCTACCATACCCACTGCCCTTCACTCCGCCAAAAGGAAGCTGCACGGCGTAGAAAACCGCGAAGTCATTGACGGCCACCATGCCCGTATGTACTTCCTTCACACATCGATCAAGATCGTGCTTATTTTTGCCAAACACGGATGCCCCAAGAGCATACGGTGTGCTGTTGGCGATGGCTATAGCGTCTTCGACGTTGGAGGCGCGCATAAGGACACAAATGGGGCTGAAGACCTCTTCTTGCGCTATCCGCATATTCGGCGTTACGTCGACAAGGAGAGTGGGTGAGAAATAGTGGCCCGTGGGGTATTTGGGATGAGTGTACCGTTTCCCGCCCACAAGACACTTCGCACCTTGGTTCACAGCGTCTCTGATAAGGGTCTCGAGGCGGGTAAACGAGATATCGGTGATCATAGCTCCAACGTCAACGCCATCTGGGTCGTCGAGAGCATGTCCTACGCGTAAAGCACGCACGCGCGGTTCGAGGATGCTGATGAGCGAGGTATAGGATTTGGGAAGAGCGATGATACGCTCGATGCCGATACAGTTTTGGCCTGCTGATTGGAAGACCCCCCGCATGAATATACTTGCTGCTGATTCCAGGTTGCTAACATCGTCTAGCACGATCGCAGGATCCTTCCCACCGAGCTCTACACACACGGGTGTGAGGCTCTTGGCCGCAGAGGCGCAGACAGCGTGCGCAATAGGGCGGGAGCCAATGAACGTTATGTGAGATATGGCGGCATGCGAGGTCAGATGGTTCGCAGCAGAGGGCCAGCAGACGAGAGGCTGGATGAGGTTGGGCGAGTGGCCGCAGACACTGAGGGCGGTCCGGGCGATGGACGCAAAATAGGAGAGGGACCAGGCTGTTTGCTCCGAGGCTTTAAGAATACATGCAGAACCAGCGAAGAGGGACGATATGACTGGACCCATGAAATTGTGAAACTAGCCTCGTCAGATGGATTTCAGTCTGAGTAGGCTGTACTGAGGGCGCGTTACCGGATAGCTGCAAGGCAAGTCAGTAGTGGCAGGTGGTATCAGTCAGAGGTGCTCACTTCCAGCTCACACAGGCTGCGACTACACCTAATGGCTCCCATCTGACTTCGTTGGCTTTGTACATCATGAGGAAGTTTGTGGGCCGCCTCGCCGGCTTCAATGCCTTCTCTCCATGATGAATCGTCCACGTCAGCTTCTCCACGGTGACGAGTATCTCACCGAGCATTGCGTCGACCTTCGTCTTGCCCGAATCGAGACACGCTACACTGGCGATAGACTCCTGATTGTTGAGTACGAACCTGTTCAACGTTCCGGCGTCAGTCTGACAACTTCTTCATTGCGTAAGCAATTGCCACGAACGTCAGCATCGTTCTCAACACCTGCCGCCGCTGCTTGAAAGTCGTCTTCGCCCATTCTTTCTGTGCGTCCCTCGCTTTTCCAATGGCTCTGTCAATACCGTCAGGTGTTGTGGGATTGACTAATCCAAGAAGGCGTCCATCGGCCGGGCAATAGCATTGTATTGCACTGGATCCTGAAATCTGTTGTCATGTCAGGAAAAGCAGACTACATTGAGATTTTACTGGTACCTTGATCTGAGGTTCGTCCAGTGTACATCCATTCCAGCCTGGCTTGCATTGCTCCGGACGGGGAATGGAGAATGCAATTGGTCCTTCATCGTCATGAGGAGAGACTACACGGTAAATCCAGAAGATGGTGGCGATCGTAGTTACAAGGGCGACTAGAACTTGGGCAGCCCGCTGCTGGAAGATAGAAAAGTCAACAAGAACTTCCATCTCAAGCGCACAAGCTGTAAGATCGTCGCTTGCGAATGAAGGTTCTAGGGTTAGGGTATGATACGCCTCTGGAACTGTCACATTACGTAACCGCATGACTGGAGAAGACCTATTTCGGAATATATCCTAACGAGCTAACTTTTCAGCAAGCAAGGGGTCGAAAATCATGCCTGGTCGGAACATGTGAATTACAAATGCGAGGTATTGTTTTTTGATTGACGGTCGTGACCGAGTCAGAAGTCACGGGAGTCTTCGGCTTCAGCCTGGTGTCATGGGATTGCTCATTACTGTTAGGCTTGGTAGGCGGGTCATGAAGACTAAGTCTTCTTCAGGATCCAGCCTACCACTTCCGGACATCTATGTTCATGCTGGACTTGAACCTTCTCGAGTTCACGCCGTCCGAGTATACCTTGACTGACGTAATGGTTACAGTCGCGAGTTCGAGGCTCAGGAACACGCCCTGTGGCTTTTCTCCCTTCTAACTGCCTATGGCTAGCTAATGATCTAGATGGCTGGCATCTCTCTTCCCTGTATCGATCTTCATTACATCTACTGTCCCCCAATCATTTGGACGCCTAGTCAGGGGAAATTCCTCTAGATCTCACATCAAGTTCGATCGGATCATGAAGTGTAACCGGATCGAGTATGCGTAGCCAAACTTGGAAGAGATCATTAACTCGATGTGGAAGCATCAAACAGGTCAGCATTCATTCAGGCTTAGTATGCGCTCGAACCATGGTTCTATGGTAAGGTAGTGTGTGCCTTTCAACAGTCGTAAGTCCGTTGACCCTCTGCTTTCAGTATAGTATTCAATAAACTAAGTGACTTTGCGATTCGATGCGCAAGCCGCATTGTTGATTTCCTCCACAATTCAATACGTCTATGGATTATTCCAATCCAATCAGTCTGCGCATTTCCCAATGTCTACCGGTGAGAGGCGGCCAGACCTGTTCGTTGAAGATGTGTAGGAAATACAAAAGACTCCATCCGCGCTCCCATTCATGCTGTTTTGCATCCTCTTCTTTAAAGACTCCGGTCGTGAACCCCTGATATCCGCCTGTTCGCCTTCTTCTTACCACTGTCTCTGTCATCGTTGTCCGGCAGATATGCTACACACGCTCATTGCCACGGCCGCCGGCTGTGCTTTCTTTTCTTCCACGGTTCAGGCATCACCGTTCCAAATCTTCAACAAACGGGCTGCCACCGCTCTGGCGGGCTACACCAATCAAGGATGCTACACCGAGGCAACAAATGGGCGTGCCTTGACTGGCAATGCCTATTTCTCCGATTCCATGACTGTGGAGAAGTGCGCAGCAGCCTGTTCATCGTTTGCTTGGTTCGGTGTTGAGTATGGACGGGAGTGCTATTGCGGAGACTCTCCCAACCCAGGCAGTGTCAGTACTGCAGACAGCGACTGCAGCTTCACCTGTCCTGGTAACTCGGCCGAGACGTGTGGGGCGGGCTACCGTCTCAACATGTACCAGAAGGCCAGCGATAAGACGAAAAGTGGAGGCAGCGATAAGACGACAAGTGCTTCTGCGACGGCTTCGACATCCTCGACCGATACCAAGCCCGGAAAATTCACAGCCAAGGGCTGCTACACCGAAGCAACTAACGGCCGTGCCCTCATCAGCAAGACTTACTACGACGATGCCATGACAGTGGAGAAATGTGCTTCCGCGTGCAGTGCATACACGTACTTCGGAGTCGAATACTATAGGGAATGCTACTGCGGCAACAACTTTCAGGCCGGCAGCAACCCCGCTCCCGCTTCGGACTGCAATCACCCTTGCGGTGGAGATAGCTCAGAGCTCTGCGGAGGCGACAACAGACTGAATGTCTACACCTTCGGAGAGAAAACATCAGACCCGGCGCCAGCGAAAACGAGCGTTGGGGATTACAACTTCGACGGGTGCTACACCGAGGCTACCAATTCTCGTGCTCTCACCGGAGGCGTGTATTACGATGACGCCATGACTGTTGAGAAGTGCGCCGCCGTTTGTTCAGGGTACACCTTGTTTGGTGTTGAGTATGCACGAGAGTGTAGGTTATCCTTCCCCGAACATCTTCTACATTTGGGGCCACTATGAAAGTCATGAAGCATTTCTTGCGGAATGTTCACTGAAGAACTTTGCCTGGTTCCCTTACAATCGAAGCTTAGGACGGAATGCTGACATACAAATCATACAGGCTACTGTGGTAACTCTCTCCAAGCAGGTAGCGTTTCCACCTCAACATCGGAATGCAGTTCCCCTTGCCCAGGAAATGGCGCCGAGTCTTGCGGTGGTGGCAACCGACTTGACGTGTATCGAATGGGGGGAACTACCTCTACCATCACAAGCTCGAGCAGTTTAAGCTCAAGTTCGAGCAGCACGAGTTCCGTACCGATGACGACCAGCACTGAAACAGGCAACGGCAAAGGCAACAAGGAAAGCAGCACAATCTCTACCATCATAAGCTCGAGCAGCACGAGTTCCGCACCGATGACAACCAGCATTGAAACAGGCAACGGCAAAGGCAACGGCAACAAGGACAGCAGCACAATCTCTAGTAGCACAATCTCTAGCAGCACATCACTGTCTAGTAGCACATCACTGTCTAGCAGCACGCTGTCCAGCAGCACATCTAGCAGCGCCATCTCTAGCAGCGCCATCTCTAGCAGCGCCATCTCTAGCAGCGCCATCTCTAGCAGCACACTCTCTAGCAGCGCCATCTCTAGCAGCGCCATCTCTAGCAGCGCCATCTCTAGCAGCACACTCTCTAGCAGCACCATCTCTAGCAGCACGCTCTCTAGCAGCACGCTTTCCAGCAGCATTATTCCCAGCACTTCGCTGCCGAGCACCATGCTCCCTAGCTCCTCGCTGCCGAGCACCATGCTCCCGAGCACGTCGCTGCCAAGCACCTCGCTCCCAAGTACTATGCTCCCCAGCACCTCGTTGTCGAGCACCATGCTCCCTAGCTCCTCGCTGCCGAGCACCATGCTCCCGAGCACGTCGCTGCCAAGCACGTCGCTCCCAAGTACTATGCTGCCCAGCACCTCGTTGCCGAGCACCATGCTTCCCAGCACCTCGCTCCCAAGTACTATGCTCCCCAGCACCTCGTTGCCGAGCACCATGTTCCCTAGCTCCTCGCTGCCGAGCACCATGCTCCCGAGCACCTCGCTCCCCAGCACCTCTCTGCCCAGCACGACACTGCCCAGCATCACACTGCTCGGCAGCTCAAGCACAAGCTCCGCAGATCAGACGACCAGTACCAGCAAGAGCAAAACCAACAACGGCAACGGCAACGGTAACAACGGCGACAGCAGCACTGCCTCTAGCAGCACCACCTCTAGCAGCACCGCCTCTAGCAGCACTGCCTCTAGCAGCACAATTCCCAGCACCACGCTTGTTCCCAGCACCACGCTTGTCCCCAGCACCACGCTTGTCCCCAGCACCACGCTTGTCCCCAGCACCACGCTCTCCAGCACCACGCTCGTTCCCAGCACCACGTTGGTTACCAGCACCATGCTCGTCCCCAGCACTACGTTGGTTCCCAGCACCACACTGCTTAGCAGCTCAAGCACAAGCTCCGCAGATCAGAAGACCAGTACCGAGACTGGCAAAGGCAAAACCACTAGTTCTAGCAGCTCAAGCACAAGTTCCGCACCCAAGACCACCAGTACCGAGACTGGCAAAGGCAAAACCACTAGTTCTAGCAGCTCAAGCACAAGTTCCGCACCCATGACGACCGACAACAGCAATTAGGGCTAAGAGCTATAGGCGTTATGAATGTCGTGCAATGCCACTAGTGATTACTTTGGCAGAGTTGGACTCCCCGGGGAGGACGGGGCGTACTTGCGATTTCTTATTTGTCGATGCGACCCATGTACAAACTTTGTAATGTCATTTCTGGCTGCATAGGAGCAGTATCCCTTCGTTATACATATTTCGCAGTCTACCACTGCCGCAGCGTTGTTTATAGTCCGGATATTAGCTACATTCGTTTATCATGAGCTTCGAGAGAAATAATCATTAATATCTGATGATCATCATCTTATCCATGTTTAGCCACTTCGAAAAAACTTGCACTACGCCACGTTTTTTCTTCCCAGGACTCACCCTCCTCTTTTTTAGAATTCACTCGTCCCCTCTCCCTAAACCAACTCTCCTATCATAACCCCCTGCGACCTACCTCTTCCTTTCATAAATCTCTTTCTAATCATCTCTCTCCATCTCTCACCCCCCTTATCCCCCTTCACTTACCCCTCCTCCTCCCCCAACTCCTCCCTCACGATCTCCATCCCCAACTCCCTCACCTCCACTATTCACCCAGCTCCATCTCTTTCCCCTCTTTGATCACCTCCGCACCATGCCAATTCTCCTCTCTCCCGTACCTCGGCAACCATTCCTTCGATACCGATACTCTCAAACAACGTTATCACGGAATACCAATAGGTAGATCCACCAATAAACCCCCACAGCTAAACCGGCAAAACGTCAACGCATTATACTTGCATGGGGAAGGAATCTAGAAAAATCGGTTGCACATCAAACAGAACGTCATCACGAGATAGTAACAGACAAAGTGACCAGTAAACCCTGATAGTCAAACTGGCAAAACGTCAGAGCATTCTACTTGCTTAGTCAAGAGAGCTAGGGAAAACGAATGCACTCTCAAATAACGTTATAACGAGATAGCGATAGGGAAATCAAGTAAAGTGAAGACATTCCATCTCCTCGGGTAAGGAATCTAGAACATCTATCGCTTATCGCAACATAGTAATAAGCATATCAACCAGCTAGATCTTACAGCTAAAGAGGCAAAACGTCAAAGCATTCTATTTGCTCGGGCAAGAGATCCAGAAACCCGATTACACTCTTATACATCGAGACGATAAAGAGCAGATCAATCAGTAAACCCCTACAGCCAAATCTTCTATCCGAACCATGCCAAATCCTCTTTATTCTATGTTTTGACTTACTGCATGTTTCCGGGGTCAGGAATCAATTGCGACTTTCAATTTGACTTGACTTGACTATGTATAGAATAGCTTACCTAAGTGAGTAGTATACTTTAATAATATACCGGTTTAACTGTGGGGATTTGGTGAGTAACTCTCTTATAACTATCTCGTGATTAGAGAGTTGCAATCGGTTTTCTGGATTCTTGCCTGAGTGAATGGAATGCTTTGACGATTTGCCGGTTTAGCAGTGGGGATTGAGTGGGTGATCTGCTTGTTACTACTATCTCGTTAGGAAGTTTTGGTTTGAGAGTGCAATTGTTTTTCCAGATCCCTTGCTCGTGCGGGTGGAATGCTTTAACAATTCTATTGTTGGTGGAGGGTATAAAAAGAGAATCCTCGTACAGCGGTATCAAGCCTCGAGCCTGCACCCAAGACCTTTGTCTGATGTTGAGCGTGAACATTCGTTGTTGGACTAATGAGCAGGGGGATTGTTTCCATGCGAAATGGTTTGGTAAGGGCGGGAGAGATAAGCGGGATGTTTGTGCAAAGAGAAAGGGGGGGGGGAGATTATGGCGGCTGCTATGAGGATTCGTCGGTGCGATGGAGTTTGTGCTTTGCGGGGCGGAGAGGTAGAAGTCACCAACAAAAACCAACTCCCAACCTCCCCAACTAGCAGCTCAACCTACCTTCCCCTACCATCAACTACAAACCATTCGTAACCACAAGATGCACCCGAACCAAGTATCCTCCTCCTCCACCTCTTATCCTTTTCGAAGTACAGAATTTCTGAACGAGGTTTCGCTCTTCAAAGCCGCTATCCATAATGTGAAGATTTCTCCGGATCGTGCATCGACATGCGCTCTACCCATCTATCTTACCAGCAAACGGAATGATTTTCGATGTCGCCGTTTCGACCGCAAACTCCGAAGTTTTTGGAAGATCAGCTGACATACAAATTGAGAAAAAAGATGGATTGAGATTAGCATCGTGAAATAACAAGTGGGCAACCGGCCGCTCTTGCAATTACGGAGAGGGGAGAGTGTAGGTCTTGAACTTGAATTGTTGGGAAGAGATGGATGGGAGATAGGAGGATCGTTGATTTGGGGATCTCGAGTTTGGTTTCTCTTGAGAGGAGAGATATGAGAGAAGGATAATAAGGTACGAGCCAAGATACAATATGGGCGGCAGGACTTATATATTAAGTACGGATATTTGCATCTACGGCGAGACTCAGAGATTAAAGCTTCTGGTTGAGAAGTAGATATCAATGTTCAAGCGTCTGAGGATGTGGGATAGGGCGCTAATGCCCGGAAGAGATGATGCTTGCGACTATAATGAGAAGCTGTTCGATGTCTTAAAGACGATGCTATCAAAATTCCTAGAGCCACGTGAACCCTGAACTGTAAATCGACACGGCAATCCCAGAACAGAAAATCTAGAAGCCACCGTTGATGCCATTCTTCTCGTCGATATGGCGGTACCTTGCCTTCTCCGCGCGGTTCTTCAGAACTACCACGACAGCCAGCAGAAGCGCTACGTCTAGCCCCACGAGCCCGAACAACGCCGTGAAGATCCGATCGAGGAAGCTATTGGCGAAGTTGCTGAACGGCCCCACGCAGTTGACTTTCTGCGCTGCCACGAAGGCGCTCGTGCAGACGCTGTCCGGCGTGAAGGGGTTGTTGAGATAGCCACAGCACTGAAACTTCTGCTGGATCAGGCTTTGGGAGCGTGGGGACTGCTGTGCGAATGTCGTGCCTAGGTTCGCGCGGGTCTGCAGTGTGGAGAACCAGATGCTGACGCCGAGGAGGAGCGTGACGTGTGCGGTGGCGGCGATCATCCAGCCTGTTAGTTTGAGCCAGAGGCGGTTGGTGGAGTGGGCGGCGCCGGGGAGGGAGATGAGGAAGGTAACGAAGATTAGGACGGCGTTGACGATTACACCTGTGGCTTACATTAGCGAATGCGAGCTTTTGTATGAGGGGCCGGTTACCTGTGAGGGGTGTCTGCATTAGGAGCATATCGGCAGCCACATTAGTCGTCGTTGGCTGGGTCGCCATGGAGGCTTTGTTGATGAAGACCGTTGCGATCAGCAGGCCTCCCGAAGCTACGAAGAGGAAGTCTAAGAGCAGAAATGAGAGCATGATTTTGTCGACCATGACGGCGGTGGGCGGTAACTTGACCGCTGGAAGTCCGAGGCGGGGTGGAGATGTTCTCAATGAACGTGGATTAGTGAGTCCAGTCGTTGAGTATGAGAAAACGACGCCAGCGTCAATGACAGAGAAGGAGTGACTTGAAATGAGCGATCTCAAGACATGAACGAAGGGCTTTGAGAGAGTTGGTTGACTAGAGCGCTTCGAGGGGGGGAAGCAGAAAAGACGACCCGCAAGCATGGCTTGAGGAGCGTACTGTACGAGCGACCAGCCGATGAGGAAGGCATGATAGACGTGAAGATGATGGTGAGGGAGCAGCGAAGGAGAACGATGCCAGGCATAGATGCATAATTGAAGCTCTTTTTCGGAGGCGGAAGGTTTTGGCAGGAGGGGCCGAGGCCTGTTTCAGGATTGCTTCAAGATGCCGATGCAAATCGAATCTTCAGTGGCTTTCGTTCGTCTCGCATGACTTGCATAGCCATTGGAATCTTCTTAGCCAGTACGATGGCTTTGGTACGTGTTGACCACCGCGCTCTGCTTGAGGCTGCTGCTGACTCTCCTCATGCGTGGGAGGTGCAATAATCACTGTCTAGCGCCGCAGAAGCGCCGGAGTGTTGCGAGTAGGGAGCAAAAGCCAAGAAGACGATATGGCAAAGGGATATATCGACAATGCCGAGTTCAATAGCCCGAATTCAATGCTGGAAGTGGCATCGATCATCTTGCACGCGTCCTCGTGATGTCGTTGAGCGGTTGATGACTTGGTGCTCCTCCAACGTTAAACATCTCGGCGCTAAAAGGGGCTTCGGCCCGGTGTTGCCCGGGGCTAATTTCGGGCGAGCAGGAGCACATAACGCAAGCTGAAGACAGGCTTGGAGGACAATTGAGTTACTTCGTAAGGTATCTGACGAGTCGTGCCAATCTCCAGTGCTCATGCAATGATCATTAGTAGGAGCCTGCTATCTCCTCACACAATTACCCACATGACTCTCAGCGTATAAGCCGGGTGAGATTCTGCTCCCACGAAATCGCTGGCCGTAGCCGCCAGCTCAATCACGGAGACAGTTTCAATGGTGTCAGAAACCATTCAATGCAAGAGATAGGATAGGTGACTCACTCACGCATGGTTGGTTGATGGGATTGTATTGCATATTGGCTTGCGATCGCACTCATAGCTGATCAGCAGCTCGGAGAACAACCTAGTTTTCCACTCTTGAAAAGGTGGCCGAGTACCACATTAGTGTCCTCCGCAAGCCGCCATGAACGGAGACACTCGACCACTCAGTTTGAGGATTATTCGAGGTTCGATATCTACTCTGTCAATCCATCCTCGAGTGCGAAACTTACTTGTCATGATCTCTAAATGCATTTGACCTATGCGTGCATCGCGTTGACAGGGGTGCCAAATAAGAATTACACAACTGAGAGAATGTGAATCTTGTTAAACTATTTGTTCTCATATCGTCTCTTAAACTATCTACTGATAGACTTAAATTTAATATGATGGCCGTGGCAGCCGAAGCTGGTACAAGTCGATTCATGTGCCAGAGATTGATTGGTGGCAATGGTGAGGTAATCTGCGTACATTATCATCCTTGCTCTCAGGAAGCTTGCTTGAAATCTCGAGGCACGGTGAGACTGCTTGCTTTTGCTATGGAACGCTTCGCCAAATTGTGTTCTCAGACTTTAAAATGTTTCCAGGTGAGGTCGATTGCTAGTACACTTCTCGAACAAGAGCACCCCGAAAAGTCTCTACTACATCTCCATATCAATCATCTCTTGGAAGCATGCGGATCTCTTCATTAGATCGCACCACCGCTCCAAAACTTGACAAGTGGGATGGAATAAAGAACGACCAGCCAAAGGTTCCAGAGCTTGAACGTTGTCTTGTCGTCACTGACCGTCCTCCTGGTCATTGTCCTTATTGATACTGCTCCACCGAGACCTACCAAAGGGACATAGGCCGGCCATCCAATGTTCCAGAAACGCAACCCAAAGTAGGACCAGAACAGAACTGCGGCTGCTATGCTGAGTCTGCTAGGCCAGTGTCCAATCACGAGCGGTAACGTCTTGCGCCCACGTATGCGATCACCAGCTTGGTCGTACATGTCTTGAATGTGTACGCTCGAGGCGACGACAGCTCCAATAAATCCCAACCAGCGTAAGAGAAGGGAGTCCCAGGTTAGATGCAACACGTCGCCGTAGGCTACCTCCATTGCACCCGATGTGTAGCACAGGAATCCGCATGCATTGATGAAGTTGCGAATCATGGGGTTCTTGTCAGCGCCAGAAAGGTCGTTGTACTAGAGACCAAGGAGGATGAGAACCACGCATTGTCTTAGCCCGCCGAAACAGAAGCTGAAGACGATGGCCGCTGGATAAAGCCCTAGCATCCATCGTTTGGCTTGCTGTGGACTCACTCTGCCGGACGGCATTGGCCGCCAAGGCTTATTGATGCCATCTTCGTGGATTGCTAGAGGTTGCCGCTGGTCGTCAATTGCGAAAGGCAGGAGATTGATCCAGGTCCATAGGAGAATCAAGGGGGTACGCGCAAGTATAAGCCGAGTGGACTTGGGAGATACTCCAAATATCTCGGCACTAAGACTGCTGCAAAGACCAAACGTCGTTTTGGGTCCCACAATCGTTTTCAGATCGCTGTAAGTGAAGAGCCACAATGAATATGCCTGATGATATTGAGATCGAAGTCCCATAGATGCGAGACTCGGAGCTCTAGATGCTGGAGTGGACATAATACGGCCCGAAATTGTCATGGCGGGAAGAAGGCAGGGAGCGCGGAGTGTTCTCAGCCAAAAATACCAAATTGTCTAGCAGAGCAGCTGACGATGTGGATGCGATCAATGGTAAAATAGCTGAGAGCTTGGATCAAGAGGTGGGAGCAGATATAGCCTTCAGTTGACTCTCTCCAGAACTCTATCCAGAAGCTAGCTTTACGACTTCGAGAACAGATCGGTCATATCGCCCTAAGGCATCGCCGTAAGCTGAACTCCAAGAGCCGGAAAGTCCCCCGGCAGTCAAGACGGCGATCAAAGCTGCAATTTCTTCGGAGGGAACCTTACGGCAAGGTGGGCCTGGACGATGTCGTCGTGCATGCCCGGTATATTCTACAAGCCAAATCTGATCCTGCCGTTGGCTTCGCAAAGGGGCGTAGCCAACGAGTGGCCAATCATCATGGGCATACTCGGATCATGTGTGTGGCACTGAAACAGTGAGAGCTGGGATAGCAATATCGAATGCTGGCCGACGAATACGCCTCGCGTGCAAGTCCTTCACGTGGATTGCTTCATTCCTTTTGCCCCTGCTGCTTTAAGTATCAAAAGCATGGGAGGGGCACGAGACCGCATTGTCCTACCACCTGTGGCAATTTCAGGAGAAGGAGCGGAACGGCTAGATGGCACAAAGTCCTATTGAAGGGACTGGTTTTTGCTTTGGACTTATCGAAGTGGGAAGTGCCGAGGAAACTACCGATCTGGTATCATCTTGTGTGTTTTGAGAAGCTTTTTGTCAATGACTCGCTGCAGGGCCGTGGCGAACACTAGTCTTACGAGGATAGGACAATTTTGACCAGGTGTGCATGTAATCTTCAATTAGGTTTGGGATTAGGTATCCGAGGGGCATGGAAATCATATAACGTTGAATGCAGGGCGCAGATATCATCTAGTACTAGTTCTAGGTGTAAAACACGCTCAGTGAACGTAGCCGATCTGTGATGCTCGCAACAAGTCAATAAATACCACAGCTGCGAATGAGAGGGCCCTGCTAGTGTCGAACAACTGCTCTGGCTGCTTGGGGCTTCACCTAGCCAGCTGTCTCTTGATCTCCCACTTCGTTTTCACAGTGATTGCTGGCTGTTCTTCTGTACCGTCACGCGGACCTGCTACGCTTGAATCGTGGAAAGAACTCTGCCGACTGTTTGGGCCCGTAATCTGCGTGTGGTTGACAACCCCTTCAACATCTTTCAGAGGGTAAGAATCATCAGCTGACCGAAACCATAGACTCCGCGCGCTTTTGCTGTTCAATTTGGCGAAGCCGCTAGAGAGACCACTCGATTGAGATCTTCTGGGTTTGCGATTGAGGGCGGCCTTGAGAGTCGGTGGAAACATAGGTGCACACGCTACGATGATCCCAAGCAGCGGTTCTAGATCCGTAACAATAGCCAATCTGGCAAGGTCGTAGGTGAAGTCCTTGGTCGACAGTCTGGCAGCTATAACGAGCCTAGTGATGGTGATAGCACACACGCTGCATTTACACATAAGAAGGTACTTGAGGTAATATGGGGCGGTTAGACTTACACCAAGCCCAAACCCAAGGTGAAAGTGAGAGCGATTTTTCTCCATGTCGCCATCTGAAGATTCCAAACCATCGGCATAGGCAGTAAGATGATTGTTAGGTCCACTAACATGTTGATAACGCTCGTCGCGAGTACCGACTCCACAAGTGAGCCACAAATGCCGGGCTCCTCTAGCTTCCATGTTTTGGGAAATGGCCGACAGTTGAGGAAAGTCAAAAGAATGACACCGAGACCAAAAGCTGCGACAAGACCCATCACAGCGTAAGTGACTAGGCGAAAAGCTCGCTTTGGATAGAACAGCGTGAGGTAAAAATGCAAGATTGACAACTTGATCGCAGTATTGGCAGCAATCCATGTTATCTCTGCGGCAACATAACCCTTGGATTGTTAGAATATCTGTCAAGCCTGATCGCGTCGTAGACTTAGTTACCTTGAGCATTTTGGGAATATTAGCAGCATCAACATTCTCTACATGTAGACCGGCGCCTTGCACCACAGTTGGGGAAATTAGCGTGGGTATTATTGTGATTAGGCGATGCTACCTGTAATGGCTGTAGAGACAAGAGCGGCTGCGAAAACCTTTGAGCGTCGTTAGCTCCATCTTGCTTTCCTGGTCTTGAGAGCTATGATACCCAAGCGAGTAGCGCCAAGTAGTCATTCAGAGAGAGGCCATGCTTCTGTATTCTTCGCGACAAGAGGCGAATGCCTAAGGCAGTGGCCGACAGCACCAAGAAAATCGCGTCGAAGGAAATCACCAGCAGTCCTAGAGAATTCGAAGAAGGAATCATGGTTTCAGGCCTCAAGCTTCTCAATGAGCGGCTCGAGATTTTTGAAACCTGGTAAGATAAAGGGAATCGGTGACTTAGTAAAGACGTCGGATGCGGGGCGTAGAATTTTCGAAGGTCCCCCTACGCGATCCTTCAAGGTCAAATCAGTGGAGTAGTCGTAACAAGGCAAAACAGGGCAAATGCACTGATGGATGATTGGCACACATAAACCCCGCGTCATTGCGAAGACCTGCATCTACCAATTTCGTATGCACGACAGTGGAGACTTTCTGCGGATTCTATAGACAAAGACCTCTTCGAGCGTCCTAGAATATGTCGGTATCTGGCGCAGTGCATTTTACTGGGATGACTGAAATATATTAAATTTACTGTGATCGACGATGGTTCGTGGATCGAGCTCCTTCGGTGCCAAAGCGAGGTCGCTCTTAGTAGCCTGAAGGATCCTGTAATAAAGTGCATCAGTGTACTTTACCTTACATTACCCATGTATTGGCCTTTGGTTTCATGCATCGACGATAACACGCCTTTGCGAAACATTCACGAGATGATGGTGTATGTGCACAATAGCGGTGGTCAGGCCATGTTTCCTCAGCAGATTCTCTCTTTCCGACTCGCATTGCTTTGAATTTGTGCGGACTGCTTTTGAACTTCCATTAAGATATAGAGTGACGAATGGTTGAGTCAATCTACTATTGTAGACAATTCGAACCCTGCTAGAGAAGAGTATGGAGCGTTGAGGCCAGTCTAGCTCAATCAACCACGTTCAGATCCGAGTCCATCACCCGAATGCAGATCTGTACAATCTGCGAAAACCCTGTCCACACAACGTCGCCAAGTACTGTAGCTCACTGGCGAAGAACGCATAATAGCCGACTTGATACCAACAGCCCCATGTTATGCTACGCAGCCGTGTGGCATGAGCATAATCGAGAACTTGGGTCTCCCAAGTTGTAAGGTCAATCTCCCCTGTCAGTAGCTTTTCCACTAGCATGGCGTTCAACGCTGCCTGATTAGTACTACAAGCCACGTGAGGACGAAATGCCATTAGAGCATCTCCCACGAATAATAGCTTACCGCCATGGAACACTGGCTGACTGACATCAATGTCCGATATGGTCGAAATGAACGGCTGCGTGGTTTTATCAATTAACTCCGCAAAGGGCTGAGGTAAGACCCGACGAGCAAGAGCGCGTTGCTTGTCCCAGACAGCACTTTGCATTTTCCCAATGGGCAAAGTGTGATGGTGTTTTCGTCCTGTTGTATCTGTCATGGCCTCCTGCAGTTCGGAAGCTTCGCCTGCGATGTTGGTGTACCAAACGTAATTAAGTAGACGTTTACCTTCCTCAAGGCTTCCGTTCTTTCCGGGAATGGTGTATCTGCAAAGCATTGAGCGATCTTGACAGCACCACAGACTCTACACGGCAGGGTTTGTGACACTTACAGGGCAATATAGCCACCATCGAAGGCATGAAGTGTTGTTTTGTTCTTGAATATGTCTCTGGTCTCCTCAGAAACGCTGCTCTCGACAACTGTACCCCGCCACGCAACGTAGCCAGCATAGGTGTGCTTTAGATGAGGCTGCAAGAGGCCGCGCATCTGCGAGGCGGAGCCATCCGCTACGAGGACAAGATCTGCCAACAAGGTACCCGTCGTATGGTTCAGGATATCTTCAAATCCAACTTGGACGTTGTCTCCAACAAGCTGGACTTCGGTAGTCCTCTTGCCTTGTTCATACACAGCTTTACCAACTCCTTCTGATTCTTGTGGCTCACGAGTGGAGTAAGGCGATTTCAGCCCGTCGAAATTGGCCCGAAATCTGTAGTACAGTACGTTCCAGCTCGACATCTGCATACGTCGTTGGAACTCGTATTTGACTTTGAGACTTTTGTCCAGGATCTGTACAGCGGAACAATTGACTGCGTAGGGTTCATCGCGAAGAAGATCATGGCGGTTCAGGAAATTTTGAGAGTGTTCCATTGTAACGATGCCGGCTGCTTGGCCCTCGCGAGTCGAAGAGAGTGATTGCTCCAGGATAGTGACATTATGACCAAGACGTTTGATGACGATACCCTGCATCATGCCTGCTAGAGACCCTCCGACCTAAGACCGCAGTGTATCAGCTTTCAAAGACCGAGATAAATTAGGAGAGCACGATGGACTGACGACAACAACATGCATTTTCCTTTCGGTCATCTTCCTCTGCCAGCATGGATTTTGCAATGTAGTATCGAGATATTGGTCTCAGCCAGTACCAACGCATGAAGTAAAGACTAAAGAACAAGGCGAACTTCGTTTGAGGATGAAGGGCTCGGGGCATGCACTTGAGGTATGAACATAAATAAAAGGCGGCATGTTTCGAGACACCATTATTACTTTGGTAGGCTGAAAATTACAGTATGTGGTACGAGCACATGAATGTCGTACTTTGACCCCTGATGCCGATAATGGCTCCGTGAGTCATAAAGGGCTGTGCGCCACAGCAGCATATCGGAAGAGGATTGCCTGCCGCTTTCATCGCCTTGCAGTGGTCACCGATGATACCCCCCCAAAAGAAATCAAGCATGGCAGGCGGGTGTGGTGGCACGCGTCTAGGCGGTTAAGGCAACCATGCAGACACGTCTTTCCAATTCGCCGAGGACGCGCCCATATCAGCCGCACTTTATTGCCATCACTTCCCAGCAACACTTCAGCCCCCCTGCCCTTCAGACTCTTGCGTCAAATCAGCCGTGCGGGCAATCTCGTCCCGAAAAGGTGGTATGCTGAAGGACATGATTGGCACGACCCGCCTGCTCGAGGATTTGATCTTCTCGAGAATGCTGCAATCAGGCCGGCATACTCCACTGAATTGTTTCAAGTGCCGTCATCTTGCCAATAAGTCCTCCCTCCTCTACCTCCTTCCCCTGTTCAGCTAAAAGTTTTCATTAGCAAGGATTCCTCTGGTGATCTGAAAATGGATGCCTGTACTCAGGATCCGCTTTTGCTGTTCAAGAAGAGCGATTGTCACTGTGTGATACCACTTTCAAAGGTTGGATTGGAGGAAGACTCACCAACCAAGCATTTCTTAAGGATATCTTCAATGCTTCAATCTATCTGCTATGTCCTCAGCACAATTTATCTGCTTTGCGGCAAGTCTGGGTATTGTATCGCATCAGGGTTTCTTCATCCACGGAGAGCACCATCTACATGCGGCCAGGATTTTTCATTTCTATGCCCTGCTCGCTCCGCTCATATGTTGTGTTGAGACAGTGTGGTATGCTGGCCACTTTTGGAAGGCCCAGCTCGCTGCTTCCAAGATCATCTTCACGTACGCCTCAGGTCTTTTCGGCAGTATGGTCTTTTACCGAGTCTTTTTGCACCCTTTACGAGTCTTTCCCGGTCCACACATGGCTAAAATATCAAAATTCTGGAACGTCATGAACGCCGCACATTCTACGAACTATAGACTTATGGAGGATATGCGCCAATCGTACGGTGACTTTGTGCGTACAGGTAAGGGAAAACCGATCTTGCTCGAGGCTTAACATATCGAAAAGTGTCTGATACCATACGCTTTTCAAGGGCCAAACGAAATAACAGTGTTCAAGCCTGAAGCTCCAAGTCTGCCTGGTATGATATTATGCAGCCCAGAGTATCTGTAGCTACGACGCGTGACCGAGGACTCCATCACGAAAGACGAAAGATCTGGGAAAAAGCTTTCACCTCCGCCGGTGAGTCATGAGAAAACATTGTCATGCTCTCTCTGAGAACTATTCAGCTCTACGCGATTATGATCCCCGCTTGGAGCACTTCGCCCAACAATTGCTTAGTGCCATCCGCCAAGCCAGTGAGCGCCCAATCGACGTATCGAAGCTGTTCTATCTTTACTCGTTCGACGTTATGAGCGATCTGGCTTTCGGTGAACCGCTCAACATGCTCGAGAGCGATGAGAATCATTTCACTGTTGGTCTCCTCCAAGATGGAATGGATCTGCTAGGGCCCCTGTCACCAGTACCTTGGCTGGTGCGAATCGGCTTTGGCATTCCCGGAGTGGCCCGAAATTTTAAAAGACTGCTTGCCTGGTCTGCAAAGAAACTCGAACATCGGCTGCAGGTACGTCAGCTCTCCACAGATTATGATTCTAGCTAAACGCATCCCTAGAACGAGCCTGCAAAGCCGGATGTAATTTGTATTATATCTCCAACCCATTGAATATGGTCTAACGCGGTCACAGGTCATGTCCCGACTCTTGTTAGCCAGTCAGCGCAACGGCTCGCTGGACAAGGACAAGCATTGGCTTCGAGGAGATGCCTTCGCACTCATCGTGGCTGGAAGGTACGATAGCGACTGTACTCCCCTGCCGTCAGCAACGATCTCACTCGATTTAGTGACACCGTTGCTTCTACATTGATTTCAGTCTTCTATCATCTCGCCGATGACCCTACCCAGGTTGCGAAGCTCAGAGCGGAAATGGTCGATACCCCTTTCATGTCCGATCATGAAGTGCTGAAGGCCATGCCCCACCTCAATGCTGTCATCAACGAGGCTCTGAGACTTCACCCTGCATTGCCTTCAGGTGGATTGCGACAAACGCCAAAGGAAGGGTTGACCATTGCAGGTCAATATATACCTGGGAACGTTGTTGTGTCTGCTCCCAGATATTCCTTAGGCCGTTGTGAGTCCCTGAAGGTTAGTCATGAGCTACTCTATGCTCACCCGAGGTAGTGGAATCTTGCTACGAGCGCCCCGATGATTTCGTGCCCGAACGATGGTACTCAAGACCTGAGATGACCAAAAATGACAAAGCTTTCGCACCTTTTTCCACTGGTAAGTTTTCCAGATCGAGAACATGTAATCATTGCAGATCAAGCTAAACAGAAGGGTCAGGTCGCTACAATTGTATTGGCAAACCTTTGGCGCTCAACCAAATGCGTAGGGTCGTGGCGTTGCTGATATCGGAATTCGATGTCGCCTTTGCGTCACAGGAAGATAGCCAATCGGTTTGGACAGATCTCAAAGATCAATTCAATTCGCATCCGGGCAAACTTCAGCTTGTCTTTGCCAGGAGAGTTGTTCAATAGTCGATTTGGGAAGTCGTAGCAGTGTCCCCAAATTGCATTGCATGGGTAAGTCTTATGTGAAGTGCTTTCTTCGTCTACTAGTACAGGTGTCCTCCCGAGGTTTATAGACTCATCTAGCAGTTTAAGCAAGCATTCTCTCGTACATAAAGCGATGACAGCTTCGACGCGATGTCGGACCCAAAAGTCCTCGGTTCTTGATACATCGAACCGAATACTGATTATAGGATAATATCTGTACCTACGCGTTGTACAAGAAGGAATCGTTTGTCGACTATAGGGAACAAGATTAAGTTACAAAGCTCGCGAGGGAACTCCTGTGGTGCGAATCTTATCCCGTTCGAACTTCTTGGCCATCGTCGGCCGACTATCTTTCCTCCGCAAAGCGGCAAAACCTTCCGAGAAGCCGCGTTGCGCATTTCCTAACACTGATCTTGTCCCAAACACCATAGGCACACTCCAGTGTCGTCAAACAAATCGCTGTTGCATTCACCACAAGGACTCTAGATCTAACGGACCGTTGCATTGGCATTGGAGAAAGGAGGTTGATGAGGTTTCCAACATCTCGATCATGGGGGAATCTAGCATTATTGAATGCTAATAGAACGTAAGTATAAAGCAGAATGACAAAGCAGGCGGATGGTGCTTGTGCCGCTCCTTTGGGAATGCGCTGATATTCAAAGTCAAAGACATGGGTCGAATTTTGCACCCTCCAAGTCGATAGTTGGGAACGATTGTACGTCGTTTGTGGGGAAACGTCCAGTTCTAGCAGATACTTATCCACTTCCGCGTTGCCACTATTTCACCTGATGAGAGATCCTCGAACCGAGGCTGCCAGATGTGAACAGGACCATTATGCTCAGGTATGTTGCGCAAGAATACGAGCAATGATAGCAGACTTCACGCTCAACAGCCGTACAAGGACGTTTCCTGCATCGTGGCGCAGTAGCATGGATCGCAGTCCTGCTGGACGAGTCACGAAATCTCGGTGCCCTTCATTGTCCTTGAACAGTCTGGTCGTCTGTTGCATATCAGCGCCCATCCAGTTGTAGTCAACGATCTGGTTCTGCACTGGTATATAGGCAATACCCGACTGTCAGCCAATCCTTTGTCCCAGACTCAGAGTTGTGCCAAGGTAGGCTGTGGATGACCCATGATAGATTGAGCAAGTCATCGTACGAAGGCAGGGTTGTATATGCTAGGATCGATTATGGGATGGATCTGGCATGGGTAAGTATGCAGCTTTCCGAAGATGTTGTCGATGTTTACGATGTTCTTTCGACAGATCAGCAATAAGCCGATGCTGTGCCCATTTGGCTGGTCACGTGAATGATCGACGACTTTTCCCGATAGATCCCTCGCAAGAACCGCTTGATCTCAATGGGCGCCGTTCGCATGTCAGCGAAGAGATCAATCAGATACGGCAGCATGCAGAAAATGCAGTGAGGGAGATTGTTCAGGATGTTGTTCGGAGTATGAAGATGGTTGCAGTGAGGGGTAACACAGTCGAAGTGCGACGATGAGGCTGTCCAGTCAGAGTGTCCGAGCATTCCTTAGCGAGATTAGTCATCCACCCCCACCTCTGATCCCTGCTCCGCCGAGAATCGCCCATGCCCCTTAAGAACAACAAGCGGCCCCTTCCCTCTTTGGTCCTCCTTCCACTGCTCCCACTGCCACCCTAAACCCCATATTGAACACTTGTCTGCGCGAACAACTGTCCTCGCTCCCTGCAAGGCACAACGACAATTGCGGAACACACATCTCCTTGCGGAGTCATACCCGACGCCTTCACATCACTTGTGCCAGCTTCACTACTGCCGTTGCAGGCGTGAATTTCGAAAGTGGGTCGTTCCCCCTTTTGTACTCGGTCGGCCGCCTTTCCTTCCTCATCCTCAACCCAACCTCGATGAGGAGCATTTGACGAGAACTCATCATCTCTAACCCAACAGAGTAATCCAGACTGCCCGAATCAACATCATTCCCCATTCGGCCATCCAGGCCCTAAGCCAAGTTAGTCGTGATCACACGTCGCAATGGCCGACATCCAGGATCCCAATGCCAACAACAGCCCGGGCGCCGACGACGCGCTCACCGGCAATGGCAACACCGATCCTCGAGGCGTCAAGCGTCCTCGCGTCAGCGCTGCTGCTGACGACGACGACGACGATGATGACAAGCCCGGTCGCGAGCGGAGGAAGATTGACATCAAGTTCATCCAAGATAAATCGCGACGGCACATCACCTTCTCCAAGCGGAAAGCTGGGATCATGAAGAAGGTATGTACTGTCAATTCACTCCACGCGCACGAACCCTTCCTTCCCGCCATGCGCACGCTGACCTGACCACAGGCATATGAATTATCCGTCCTCACCGGCACCCAAGTCCTCCTCCTCGTCGTCTCCGAAACCGGCCTCGTCTACACCTTCACAACCCCCAAACTCCAACCTCTCGTAACCAAAGCCGAAGGCAAGAACCTCATCCAAGTACCCTCGCCCCTCCCCCTCCCCTTTCTAAACACCATCTAACCTCTCCCCAGGCCTGCCTCAACGCGCCGGAACCCAGCACCGGCAACGAAAACGGCGTCGACGGCGAATCCACCGTCGACTCCCCCGAAGACGTCTCCCACACCCAGATCCCCGCCCAGACCGCCAACATGCCCCGCGGCGGCGGCATGCCCCCGCAGTACATGACGCCCGAGCAGCAGCAGCAGATGGCGTACGCGCAGTACATGCAGCAGCAGACGCAGAACGCGGGCGGGCAGTACCCCATGCCCCCGCAGGCGCGGATGCCGCATCAGCAGCAAGGACAGACATGAAGAGCGCATGATTGCGGGAGTGGGATGATGGGTGCTGATGATATGGGGATATGACGGGTGTGGTACTAATACAACTCACTGACTGACTGACTGACTGGACTCTGAACATTGCCGGGCCTGTGGGAAGCCTCGAACGGTGCGTGGGGGATCCAAGAAGGCAGGTGGAGGCACGGCGTAGAAGGGTTCTTGGGGTGCTTGCAGCTCTACAATTACTACTACCTATTTTACATAGCCATCTTGTGCGGAGGAGGGCGAGGGGTGTTTGCATAGCTTGCCAGCCAAAACCATGTTTCACGACCAGCCACAGTCCTCGGAATTGTCCCTCCTGCAAGAGGGCCATTGATCTGATCTCTTCCCGGTCGCATCTGCTGGCGCTGTTCTATTCGCAATGGTTGGCGCAAGGAGTCTCTTCAACCTTACGTCGACGCTGTACTCGGTTCAATCTCACTCACAGCTGCGACCCAATCTCTCTCTCATATTCCTCTCTTCTGTCTCTCGCTTCTCTCCACTCCTCTCTCTTCTCTCCGCTCTCCGCTCTCCGCTTCCTCCCACCCCCATCTTCCAGGGCGGTGATGGGTGATGGGATGGGATGGGATGGGACAGTTACAGAGGAGGAAAGTGACCGCATGGTCAGATAGCAGATAGTATATCGGAATTCAGATACCATATATCCGTGCAGCTTCCAGGTTCGAAAGGCGATCAATTGTTACACGCTATGCAGTGTTTTCTGAGTGTATATTCCTAGCTCCTAATGCGTTTCAATCATCACAGTCCGTTCTTCCATCCCCGAGGGGCTGCGAGGAATGATCTATTGATGTATGAGCACCAATATCGGAGACAATGGTACCGACGAAACGAGCATAAAATCCCTTGAATTCATGTCTCCATGTAGTTTCCAGGTTCGAAAGGCGATCAATGGTTACACGCTATGCAGTGTTTTCTGAGTGTATATTCCTAGCTCCTAATGCGTTTCAATCATCGCAGTCCCATTTTCCATCCTCGAGGGGCTGCGAGGGATGGTTTGGTATAGCTTGAGGAATGGTATCGACGAAAGTGGAAGGACGAGACAAACGATAGATCCCTTGAGAGGGTCGGGGTTTCATGTCTTCGTACAGTTTCCAGATTTGAATGGAAGGCAATGATTTGATCCACGCCATGCAATGTCTTATTGATGTATACTCCATGCTCCCAATGCGTCTCAATCATCGCAGTCCCACCTTCCGTCTCCCTCTTCAGGAGAGGCTGTGAGGGATGGTTTGGTATAGCATGAGCAACAACATCCGAGACAATGGGAGGGATGAGCCTAAAGATGGTCGAACTTCACATCTTCGTGCATCTTCCGGGTTTGAAAGGCAATCAATTATTCCACGCTATGCAATGTTTTATAAGTGTATACTGCTTGCTCCCGATGCGCAGCATTCATCCTTGCCCTTCCCGTCGTCGTTCCCTCGTCCGGTGGTCATTCCTCGTCACTGCTTTTCTTTCCACCCCACCATCGCATCTTCCACCATCCGCCTAGGGCTTCCTGTGGCCTGCTGCTTCGTCTTCTAGTCTCGCTGCCTGGCCTCCCGCTCCCACTGTCAGGCCTCGTACTCCCGCCACCGACCGCCCCCGGATCCAGCCCCAGCCCCGGCGCCGACCGCCTCCTATCTCTGTAGCTCCTCCCCGTTCCCGCGCGCGCTAGAAGTGCCGTTGACTCAGTAGGGCTTTGGGGCCCTAGCTGCCCATCGCCACTTTGCGGCCTACCTCCCTTCCGATCGTGTGAAGGTGGGGTCATTGTACTCATTCTCCTTTGATGGAAAGGCGCCAGCGGACTGGCGGCTTCGTCTTCCAGCTCTTCCCATATCTCTTCGCTTTCGGTGATGATGCCTTTGCGGCCTAGGGTGGATGTGCGCGGGTAGGTGGTGCTGAGGGAGGTGGAGCGGCGGTGCGGATGGGAGGAGAGAGGGGGGGATACGCTGCCGTTTGGGGCTGACTCTAGATCGAAGGAGGGGGTTGGCGGGGAGGAGTCGGTGTCGGAGGGGTCGGTGTAGCCCATGCCCGGGGTGAGGGGGGGTTGGGAGAAGGAGGTGCGGTGTGTGGGGTCGGTGGAGAGGCGCCAGGAGAGGGAGAGGACGCCGGCGAGGAGGATGAGGGTGCCGAGGGCGATCTGGGGATGAGATGTTAGTGAGAGGGATTGGAACGGGAGCGTGGAGGGGAAGGGGAGGGGAAGACTGACTAAAAGGGCATGAAGGGTTGATAATCGATCTGTTTGGTGGAAGTAAATAAGTCCGTCTAAGATGGCAATGATATTGTACACGCAAAACACAAATGGGTATAAGATGCTAGTTGAACAAAGCTTCAGCCCGCGATGAAGGTAGTAAAGCTGCGTGAGCGCAAGGGCGAGCAGTCCAAGGAGGATGATCCAGGATTGCCAGCGATTGAACTCGTTGTGCCTGTCGACTACGGTCCGAACAAGGAGCTCAACGGCGGACTTGGCGACCAGAAGGGAGTGGGCGGAGAGGATCCCGCTGAGGCAGCCGTAGGCCATGCCTCGAGAAAGACGCATGCGTGGGCTGTTGCTCGTCCGTGGATTCATCAGCTTGATGGCTTTGGCACCAACGATGATTGCTACCACCAAGATAGCCTGTCCGATCATCCAGAGAATGAATTGCCGTCTACCGAGGAGAGAGAGGAGCTGGTCAAGGTTATGGGCAGGTTCGCTAATGGCGCCGAAGATGGCTATGAGAACTGCTCCTGCGCATACCAGGATCGTGCCGCCCAGTGAGTATCGTGTGAAGGCCTCTCCAAGGATCAGGGTGGCGCATATCGAGTTGAAGACCAGTCCAGACTAGCATTGTCAGCTGAGCCCTGGCGAAGCGGAATGTCTTATGGGCTCATACAGCTTGTAAGGTCGAAAGTACCGGGAGTGGTAGTGTAGTGATCTGGATACTGCTTCCAACCAAATTGGCCACCACGAACATGAGCATGCCCAGCTAGAAGCCGGGGTCAATTGGTTGAGCCGAATGATACGACAGGCAGAAGACAAACCTGCCATCGCCGTCTTCTGAATGGTGGTCGTCGGTGGTCATCGGATTCCTTCTCGTCTTCGAGGATGTGGGACTTTCGCTGCAGGGTCAAGCCCACGCTTTGAATGCTGGTCGAGGCAAGGCCAACGAAGACACCGACCTGGGTGGAGGTTAAGTGTCGGTTTATCTATAGAGCGGACTGATACTCACGGCTACGCTCCCTTGCGGAGAAAGATCTCCTAGCTGACCCATGCTACCTCTTACGGCGCATCGACGAGTGTGGAGAGCTTCGACGGGATTGCTGGATGCTCAACAGAGACTCCAGCATGGTGGACGGAGATCGACTGGTTGTCGTTGGCGTTGGTAAAGTAGGAGGTTGTAGTACCGCGAGAAACGATGCGCAACGGGACTTCATCATTTGCCGATTGGCTGGGCTTGGCGCAGCGCCAAGGAATCCTGGGGACATGATGCACTTCAGTCTGGCTTGACGCTCGATCGTACGTGTAGCCAGGACAGAAGACAACAGTTCCACATCGATCAACCCAGGACACGAATCGCCGGTATGTAACAGCTTCCTGACTATCTTAACACACTTAGACACGTCCTGGGATTACACCGGCCGATTCTGCGCCCTTCTCGTTCAATGGTTTACAAAGACATAGACTAACCCCAGCTCGTAGCTTGCTCTTTCTACCTCGATCCTCCCCCGCTCCTCTCTCCTCGACTCTGGAACCCCGTCACAACTCCAGCCCGCAGCGGCCGACACCGCCAGCATGTCGCACGCCATGTCCGACGACCAGGTACAGCCGCTTTTCCATCCGTCCTAACAAAAGCGATACTAATCCCTCAACCTCCAGGTAGCCGGGGAGCTCAAAAAGATGACCGCCTTCATCCGGCAAGAAGCCCTCGAAAAAGCCAAAGAAATCCAAATCAAAGCCGACGAAGAGTTCGCCATCGAAAAGTCCAAACTCGTCCGCCAGGAAACCTCCTCCATCGACAGCCAGTACGAGAAGAAGTTCAAACAGGCATCCATGTCCCAGCAAATCACCCGCTCCACGCTCTCCAACAAGACGCGCTTAAAGGTGCTGAGCGCACGCCAGGAGCTGCTGGATGAGTTATTTGACAAGGCGAGGACGCGGTTGGGGGATTATGCGAGTGATAAGGGGAAGTATCAAGCGATGTGCCAGAACCTGATATTGGAGGGGGCGTATGCGTTGAATGAGAGCAAGATTGGGGTGAGGGCACGGAAGGCGGATTATGAGGTTGTGAAGAAGGCGATTGAGGGCGCGAAGAAGGAGTATAAGAACAATCTAAAGAAGGATGTGGCTATTGAGCTGGATGAGAAGAACCCGCAGCCGGAGGGATCGTGAGTCATCCCTAAATTCTTCAGACATGGTAAGATGGAGATGCTAACCAGCTCAGGGCCGGCGGTGTTTCGATTGTTGGCGGCAACGGCAAGATCGATATCAACAACACCCTCGACGAACGACTGAAGCTTCTCGAGAGCGACGCATTACCAATGGTTCGAACAAGCTTGTTTGGGAAGAACGAAAACCGGAAGTTCTACGATTGAACGGTTGCAGTGGCCATCTAGTCTCTTTGCTTGGCTCCACGAAGCAACAGCATCTGCTTGCATTGGCGTTATTGTCTGGTAGCAAGTACTTGTTTCCTAGCACGGCGATACTTGTACATTGTGTATGATACTCCTACAACGTTGAAACCAGCGACCAAGAACTGGCTACCGTGATGATGTCACGGGCCCTATCACAGTACAACGATAGCGATTGTCCAAGCCGGGCTTGGTCGCTAAGGAGAACGGCATGCTCGTTTGCTGCGAACGCACGCCAGCCTGGTATCGGTCACTAGATCACCTCTCCGTTTTTTGTCCAACGAGACAACGCTTCTGCGTTGATTAAGCTGCCGAGAGTTGGTCCAAGAATCCCCTCTAGACCTCTCACTCAGTGGCGCCTGACTGCTCGTAATTTGTGCTTTCTGTCGGCGCTTGCTTTTTCGTTGGCGGCGCAGTCTTGTGGCTATATTCGTAAATCTTCCGATTCCGGTCCAAGTTTGGGTTTCCAAAAGGAGTGTTCTTAGGCTTTGGTCTCGTCCGAACAGCATACATCAGCCGAAAATTGAAGGACTCTAGGATTTCTTTCGCCTCAGTTTTCTTGAGTTGCGAGGCTCCGTTATCGATGATGCTGGTGGACATTGTTTTGATTCTGCGGGATAGCTCATCCACCTGGTCATTGAACGCGTTCTCAACCTTCTCATTCATACCTGCGAGGGGAGGATCTCCAGAGCCTACTCCCACATTGAGGATCGAAATTGAGGCTGCGAGCTCGGTGTAATTAAATTCCTTGTCTCTTTTAATGGCAAATTTCGGAGTCGTCAGACGATGAGAGATTGTGCCGAGATTCACTAAATCTTGCTGTGGCTTGGACAGGTAACTCGAGTTATCAAAGAAGAATGCTAGCGCCAAGCGGCGCCGGAAAAGGGTCAAACGAGCTGAGAATGCAGGTATAGCCTGTATCAGCTGAGCGCGGAGAGTCACATCCGTCAGGGAGTCAAAGAGGGCGTTCAAGATGGTTCGGAACTGGACGTAGGTTAAATCAGGAGGGACACCGAATAGGTTTCGGCACGTGCACTCACATCGTCGTCAAGACAGTCTCCGGCTATTGCATCAACGAGGCTGTCAAGTGCTTCTTCGACTGCCACAACGTCGTGCGAACTATAGATGATAGTACGATCAATCAGCAGTCGACAGAGGATCGAGATGGCCTGGGTCCTAGATCTAGCGCTAAGGCTACAAGGACGCCTATCAGTACTACAGCTTCTCACAAATCATCCATCCTGTACTTACTGGACAGCGAGATCGCCCAGAAGCTTTATCAACGAAACAAGTGTAGGGCGGTAATGGGCTTTTTCCTCCTCTAAAACATTATCAGTACCTCTAATTAGTTAGCTTGTTCCATACTTACTGGAATATGCCCGAGCAATGGGCACGATAGACTTCTTCAAGTCCAGTGCATCAGACTTGGCGCCAATTTTGACGAATGCATTATCAATCAGTGAAGGGGTCAGGACAACGTCCAAATTCTTGCCTGCGACCTGCGGGATGTGTGAGAAAGGACAGTGATGAGTGGTGTGGAAGAACGTGCCTTGAGAGTGTGGATATAAGAGTACCTCAAATCATCTCTTGGTTCTGAGCATACTGTGTCGCATATATTAGCCGGTCTGCTGTTAATGCGGCGGCAGATTGTCTTCGCTTACCAGCATCAAATAGCCATATCTGCAGTTCATCAGGGAGAGTCTCATTGGTGGCCATAGCGCCGACGAAGCCTCCCAAGAACGCTTGTTGGCGCGAGGCTGGTTCTAGCGGGGATTAGCTATTGCAGATGAAAGCGTCCAGCCGACCAACCATTGAGTATCCCATTCCATTTTTCGCATGTGGCGTGTGGAAAGGGTTCTGGCTCGTTGCCCGAAGTCTGCTGCTCATCCTCGAAGAATGACCAGGATAAGTCTTGTTGTAATGCTTCGGTTCGCTCGATTGCTAACATCAGTCGTTTGGTATCATTCTCGTCGCTTTCTTTATTCATCACTGAGGCAATCAACCCAGCATCTAGTGGCCCCTTTCTGTTGGCGTTTTTGCCCTCTTCGGTGGCCGCGGAAGCCTCAACTTTTTCTAGAGTCGCTAGAAAACTGCGCGCCCTCGCCATGCCTTCTTCCGACGTTTCGTCCTTCTTGCTCTGTTTGACGAGAGACTCCAGATCAAATCTGTACTTTGGTGTAACTGGGAGCTCTTCGCCAGCAGTGGGTTTCTTGACAGCGTTAATGCCGCGTGCACTCCGCCTGATTGCTGTAGTGGCTGCTTCATGTTCAGGGGATGACTGCCGATCTGGCGTCAAAACAGTCGAGTCGGGCTCTGTCAATGGGGAAGAGACTTGCTCAGCAGGTGGTCGGCGCGCTCGAAGAAGCTCATCAATGTCTCCAAGTGAGGCATCTGAATCCGATCCTTCATCATCAGAATTCGTAACGACGACCTCGCCATTTTTAACCACTCGCTGGCTACTTGTAAGGATCGGGCCCTGAGAACTAAGAAGCGGCAATTGGTCCGTCACAGAAAGATCATCGACTCTAGCTAGCGGTTTGGACGGCGTATTCTCACAGCTCCGGATTGGTAGAGGTCGTTGGAAGCTCGGGGGGGTGGAAGAGCGCGACCTACGAGAAGGCTGAAAGTGCTGGATATCGTCTTCTGGAAATGGACGCTTAGCTTGCCGGGGCTGCGAGAAGGGTTTGAAGAAGTCAGTGATATTTGAGCTCTTATATACTGGCATCGTTCGAATTGGGTAGTCGAGTCGCACGTCCTCCACTACATGTATGCAGTAGTAGCAGCTGCGAGTATGACAGGCGTGTATCAGCACCGCGCGCGCGATCACATGCGATAATGCAAGCCATTTATGCTAATTGGCACAAAACGTGGCAGAATAGCGGAGCGGAATTTAGATCCCTGCCGAGCCTGCATATCGGGAGTCGGGCGCCGCAGAGCTGAGCCAAGAGCTCGTACTCCGTACATTTCTCTAACAGTCCAGCTGGAGGATCAGTCAGCCCCCAAGGCCTTCCATTTCGAATACCGAAACTCAGGACGCTTCACACTTGTAGTACTTTACACGTACGTCTTTCGGCGGCGTCACTGCGTCTTTTCGATCTTCATCGCCGATAAGATCCTCTGACGAAACTCTGTCGCAAATATTTGCTAAACGTCTTTCACAACGGTTCGCTGACGCCCGCCAAGCGTCATAACAAAACCACTTTCTGCTTCGGCTTACCAACCTGACCTTCGCCGCAGCGACCTCCTCCACGACACCCTTCCGACACTCATTTCTGTGTACCGTCTCCCTACTTTCATTGGGAGTTTCGAGACCGTCCAATCGCGGTAGCCTCTTTGCCGCAATAATCGACTAATAACATTCATTTCAATCATTCAGCCAACTTAGCCAGCTCAGAAGGGTCGATTTCAGCTTGGGGGCCTACGCGCATTGAAGGCTCGCGTCTAGACATCCAGTCGATGGCAGGTCAACAGTATATATGGCATTGAACCAAGTCGAGGATTTTTGAGGGGAGGTTGAGCCTGGATGAGTACCACCCGCGCCGACCAGGCAACGTCGCAATGGCAGTAAAATCAACCCAGGGAGCTAGTCACATATCCAATCCGGTCAAGAGGATACGATGGGCTACCCAGAGGGTGACTGGTCCCAACGAGCGAAGCAAGCGCCATGGTATTCTGGACAGGCTGCACAAAAGGACGGGTTCAGGTGAGAAGAAGCAGGAGTTTGGCGATGCGCCGCACGCTGGAAGTCAGCAACAGGATGCCGCAGACTTGGAAGAAGGCGGAGAGCAGGAACCTTCACGGCGCCGGATTTTCTTCAACATTCCTCTGCCGGACGATGCCAAAGATGAGGAAGGGCGGCCTCTCACCAGATTTGGAAGAAACAAAATCCGTACGGCCAAATATACGCCCTTGAGTTTTGTGCCCAAGAACCTGTACTATCAATTTCACCAAGTCGCCAATATTTATTTTTTATTTCTCGTTATCCTTGGGGTAAGGACATCAAGCTTCATTCGTGATCTGGCCCTGTTAACTTCTCCGTCTCGCCATAGATCTTCCAAATATTCGGAAATCCGAATCCTGCGCTTGGTGCGGTGCCGCTCATAGTTATCCTTTTCCTGACCGCTGTAAAGGACGCGATCGAAGATTGGCGCAGGACCGCACTGGATAATGAGCTCAATAACTCTCCTGTCCACCGGCTAGTCGATTGGAATAATGTCAATGTCTCCGACGACGACGTTTCACTATGGCGGAGATTCAAGAAGGCTACAACTCTATTGATTGTTTCAACCTACAAACTGGCGAAGGGCACAATACGGAAGAAGTCAAAAGGCGGCAAAGGCTATGCAGAGCGAGCCATGGACCAATCACGCGCATCTATAGATACGGGACCTACAACTCGACATTCGATGGCCTCTTCGCGCACATCGCTCCAGTCCATGACCAATCCGATTGGGGAGGAAGGCATCCAGATGACACCTGTACCATCGCCCCAGCCGGGACAGGATCGCATGTTAGATGTCACTCAACCAGAGCATGAACCTAGGCCACATTCGGCTTTTTCATATGAAGATACTGATTTGACCCTGACTGCAGTGGATGGCGAACCAGTAGCATCTGGTACAGATAAACGCCTGAGAGAGCCTCCTCCGGCAAGATTCTACGGCTCTCTTCTGGACCGCAGTAAACCGGTACCAGGGAAAGCTAGATTCACCAAGGATTACTGGAAGAGTGTAAAAGTCGGTGACTTTGTACGCATGTATAATGAGGACCAAGTGCCTGCGGATGTAGTTATACTTGCGACATCAGATCCAGATGGAGCTTGCTATGTGGAAACGAAAAATCTCGATGGCGAAACGAACTTGAAAGTCCGGCAAGCCCTTCATAGCGGTCGCCAGCTGAAGCACGCGAAGGATTGCGAGAGGGCTGATTTTGTCATTGAAAGTGAGCCGCCCCATGCGAATCTTTATCAGTACAGCGGCATTGTCAGGTGGAGACAGAGTGATCCAAAGAAACCTGAGGAACCGGGCCAGGAAATGGCCGAGCCCCTGTCCATCAACAACTTACTTCTCCGCGGCTGTAGCCTACGAAATACGGAGTGGGTCCTTGCAGTTGTTGTCTTCACTGGCCAAGAAACAAAGATCATGCTCAACTCCGGCCTCACTCCAAGCAAGCGGTCACGCATCTCACGCGAACTCAATTGGAACGTCATCTACAATTTTGTCATTCTATTCCTTATGTGCCTCGTCTCCGGCATCATCCAAGGCGTTACCTGGTCCAAAACCAACGACTCATTGAACTTTTTCGAGTTCGGTGGCATTGCAAGGAGCCCTCCGCTCGATGGTTTCATCACCTTCTGGAGTTGCGTTATCCTCTTCCAAAACCTGGTACCTATCTCGTTGTACATTTCTATCGAGATAATCAGAACGCTACAGGCGTTTTTCATTTATAGTGATACCTCAATGTACTATGAGAGAATCGACTATCCTTGCACTCCCAAGTCGTGGAATATTTCGGACGACGTTGGGCAGATTGAGTACATCTTCTCCGACAAAACGGGTACATTGACACAGAATGTAATGGAATTCAAGAAGTGTAGTATCAACGGCGTTCCCTACGGGGAGGCTTATACCGAAGCCCAAGCTGGTATGCAGAGGCGGCAAGGAGTCAATGTCGAAGAAGAAAGTGCCAAAGCTCACAAGCAAATCGCTGAAGACAGGGTTAAAATGCTGGCTGATCTTCGAAAGATGCATCCGAATCCTTATTTGCACGACGATGAACTCACCTTCGTCGCTCCGGATTATGTAAACGATCTAGCCGGGCATTCTGGACGAGAGCAGCAACAAGCCAACGAGCAGTTTATGCTCGCACTTGCGCTCTGCCATACCGTCATCACCGAAAGAACTCCTGGGGACCCCCCAACAATCGAATTCAAAGCACAGTCACCGGATGAAGCAGCCTTGGTCGCAACTGCACGGGATTGCGGCTTTACAGTCATTGGTAGATCCGTTGATGGTATCTTGCTCAATATCATGGGGGAAGACCGAGAGTACACAGTTCTCAATACCCTCGAATTCAATTCGACGAGAAAGCGCATGAGTGCCATCATTCGTATGCCCAATGGGAAGATCACTTTATTTTGTAAGGGTGCAGATAGCATCATTTACTCACGCCTCAAGCGTGGGGAACAGGCTCGACTTCGGAAATCCACGGCCGAGCATCTGGAGATGTTTGCACGGGAGGGGTTACGAACATTGTGTATCGCACAGAAGGAGCTTGATGAAGAGGAGTACCAAGCCTGGAACAAGGACCACGACTTAGCGGCCGCAGCTATAGTTGATCGCGAAGAGAAGCTTGAGAAAGTCTCCGACGTAATGGAGCGGGAACTGACGCTCCTTGGGGGAACGGCAATCGAGGACCGGCTACAAGACGGGGTTCCGGACACCATCGCATTGCTCGGTGATGCGGGTATCAAGCTATGGGTTCTGACAGGTGACAAGGTCGAGACTGCTATCAACATTGGGTTTTCGTGCAATCTCCTCAACAACGACATGGATCTGATCGTATTCTGTATCGAAGACGAAAGCCTAGACAGTGCCACAGCTGAGCTCGACAAGCACCTCAATGCCTTTGGTATAACCGGGTCTGACGCGGAATTGAAAGCCGCTCGCAAGAATCACGAACCTCCTGGACCAACTCACGCCATCGTTATTGATGGGGACTCATTGTCGTTGGTTTTGGACGACACGCTCCGCCAGAAATTTCTGCTTCTCTGCAAACAGTGCAAGGCCGTTCTCTGCTGCAGGGTCAGTCCGGCCCAGAAAGCCGCTGTGGTAAGGCTAGTGAAAACGGGACTCGATGTGATGACCTTATCCGTCGGCGACGGCGCGAACGATGTAGCGATGATCCAGGAAGCCGACATCGGTGTTGGGATTGCCGGAGAAGAAGGTAGGCAAGCAGTTATGTCGTCAGATTACGCGATTGGTCAATTTCGCTTTTTGCAGCGACTGATCCTGGTGCACGGTCGATGGTCATACCGCCGGTTGGCCGAAGCGATAGCGAATTTCTTCTACAAGGTCAGTCAACGCAGCAGTGGACCTGCCCTTGAGAAATCCTACTAACAATCCTAGAATATCGTTTGGACCTTCGCCCTCTTCTGGTACCAGATATACAACAACTTCGACACCACGTACCTCTTTGACTACTCCTATATCCTTCTGGTCAACCTCGTTTTCACGTCCCTTGCCGTCATAGCAATGGGCGTCCTTGACCAGGATGTGAGTGACAAGGTTTCGCTGGCTGTTCCACAATTGTATCGTAGAGGCATTGAGCGCAAGGAGTGGACTCAGCTCAAATTCTGGTATGGAGCACCCAGCATGTCATTTCTCACAAGCTAATTTTCATAGGCTATACATGTCCGATGGGATTTACCATTCAGTCGTTTGTTTCTTCATGGCGTATCTGCTCTTCCGACCTGCCAATTTTGTCACCAGTAATGGCCTCTCCGTCGACGACACGAGACGCGTGGGTGTTTATGTGGCGTCCACAACTCTCGCCGTTGTCAATCTCTACATCCTGCTCAATACTTATCAGTGGGATTGGCTCATGGTCTTACTCGTGTTCCTCAGCATATCGCTGGTCTGGTTCTGGACCGGGGTTTACACAGCGTTCCCGAGTTCACAATACTTTTACAAAGCCGCTCCACAGGTTTACGGGCAACTTTCGTTCTGGCTTCAAACACTGCTCGTGGTGTTCATATGCCTGCTTCCAAGGTTCACAATCAAAACCTTCCAGAAGCTCTATGTTCCGTACGACGTGGACATTGTCCGAGAGCAAGTCCGCCAGGGCAAGTTCGCCCACCTCAACCAATACGAGGCCTATGTCCCACCCAAGATTATTGCGTCACCTTCCTCATCCGACTTTTCACAACCTGTCAAGCCTGGCCAAAGAAGCTCCACCATCGTACCGGACGACGAAAGGCCGATATATCCACCCTCGGTAGCTGCTACCGGCACAACTCATAATCCGCGCAGCCACAATGGCAGTGACGGGACCGATCTCACCGGACTGCGACAGTCGTTAGAGCAGCCCACCAGACCATCTTTCGATCGGCTGCGACCGTCGTTCGATCGAATGCGGGATTCCATGGACCGAATACGGCCCAGCTATGAAGCCAGCAATGATTTTACTTCGGCAGCGTTGCTGACAAGGATGGAGTCGAGTCAATCGACAGTGCAGTCGCCCATACAGTCGCCAATGCGAACGGTACACGGTCCATCAGCGTTACGATAGCCCCACGCCTTTCTCATTAGCGTACCAATGATTGTACATACAGCGTTTCCACCGAGATACCTCCATTTTGAGCCATCTGCATGAGCGACTTAGGGAGCACAGGCTTGATTAAAAATTGCATGGCGTTGACATTTAGGCGGTTGATAACATGGCGTCCACGGGGAGACGAGCGTCTTACCCCCTATTGAGTAGCGGGTGCGGGGGCAGACTTTCTTCCTTCAGATACTTGTGCGGCATCTGTGCTTGGACGTAGCCGCAGCGGTGAGAAGGGAGTATAAGTGCGGCCTTAGTATTTGTGATCTCGGGTAGAACAGGTTATCGTGATGGGAACAAATTCGCACCGAGCTTCTTTCTCCGCATCTGAGCAGTTGCATGATCTCTTTCAGACACATTGATACTCCAATAATTATTCTGGCAAGGAAGGGTATGTTCGAGTAGAGTATAAGGTAGCACTCACCGTAGCAGATTTAGACGGACAAGGAAGGACTAATAGACGAGAGGCAGGCGCCAGTGTGGCGTTTCGTGTCACCTCGGCTCCCTACATTCTCAAAAGTGTTCTTCATCAACAATCTCATATAGATCGCCTACCGCATGGTCACATCCCCCCTTCACAAGATGATGACTCATTAGACAGACGGCTGGACTTTGACACGTCCCAAATCATTACTACCCTAGAAGCGCTGACGTCCTAACACCGTATCATTAACATCCACTCTACCCCTTCACAACTCTCCTACCACGTCATTGCTTACTCTCACAATCTTGTGCTATATCACGAACCCGTAGACATTCCTAGATAGTAGTACCACCTGGTCTGAGTAATATCGCGGGGAAGATGGTTTTGGGTGGAGTGCGCTTGTGACCTTGAGCTCATCATCCTGTGGCGGACCTTCCACCTTGGCTGGGGATACTTCATACCAGCCTCACAATGACGGCAACGGATCAGGATGAGGACCAGCAAATGATAAATAGCTTCCAGTGAATAGTTTTAACGCAGATGTTTGACTTATGACATACTGACTTGCCAACAGTGCCTTCGACCATCTACCACCCGAAGTCCACTGGTTCTGCCCACTGACTGGCAGTCAAACCGAGGATCGCGATGTCGCCGTCAAGGATGAAGAACTTGACAGCTTGGAACCTGGCGCTGCATCGCTTGCCGCCAGCCTCGACAAGCGTCAGGCGGCCTTCCGCTTCTGCCTGCGGGTTTACAGCTATGACAGTGATGACGCTCTCCCTTACAAGGCAAAGGTCAAGGATGGGATCGACAAAAATCTGTCTCGATGTGATGCTTGCATCGTAGGCTACTACAAGTCCAAGCATCGATGGATTGAGCACATGAAACGGTAACCGCAAATCACGTCTTGCTACTCAAATTTGGGATGGCAATCGTGCTTCATGTCTGCGTGCTGACTTCTTGCATAGGGAAGCTGATCAAGATGCGATCACGATTGTGGCAAACGTGCTTGAAGACCTTGACATCACTCGCATAAATGATCGACTGAACCGCTTAGCTCAGATTTGGGGCTCAACTGATACTGCTAAAGGTGGCGATAAGACCTCAGTCAGGGCAGCTCGATTCTCCTTCATTGACGCTTTGAGCTGTGAGGCTTACCTGGCCGATGGGATCCGCGTACGGAAACGTTTCGAACGGCCATTCAAAGCCTTTATCGAGATACAGCGTTTGAGTATTGAGCATTATCTACCCGGAGCCACACTACTCTTATTCGATCCCAACTCCGTGCTTTCCGAATGGGCGTTGTCGATCTGGTCTGGATACTCCTCCACTTTGACCCAACACGACTTTGACTTTGCCGTGCGGGAGCCCCTGACACGGATAGTCAATCAAGCATCCTTGATCACTGGGGACGTAACAATTGTGGAGAGACTGTGGAGAGGGGTGCGGCTCATCTTCGAGAGACTGAACAGCGATCTTGTCACACACTCTTTCAGAGCTATGGAAGTCGATATATTCAAATTGTCCCTCGAGCATCTACAATACGACACACCAGGTCTAGCGCGGTTGTTGCAAACCTTGAAAACGTTCCTTGAGCTTGGTTCGAAGGATTTCTGGGAATCTATGGGCGCAATCTCTCCTCTCACCGTGGTCGAGAGCGTTTTCAACAACAAGCAGTCTAGGCGATTCCTGAGCAGCCAACCATATGCTAGCGACGCCACGACTACGAGCCAAATCTTCGATTGGATCAAACCTTTCGTTGCTTCTTTGGACATAATACATCAAGCTCAAGCTTGTCGTACGCTAACCTCGTACCTATTAGACAAATTTCAGACCGACGAGTTTCCTATCCAGACAAAGGTTGCATGTTTCCGAGCGGGTCTGAAGGTCATCAAGTGGACTTCCCTTAATTGCAATAAGGAACACCCACTGATGGGACAGATTGGTCGGGTTGTTGCTGCAGAATTACTTGAGGTAATCAGCATTTACATACAACGCATTCTCGTCAAATCAGCCCTGCCCTCGAATGACCCATTCAGCGAGACCTGTTCTAGACTGTGTTTCGATGTTGTGGAATTAGCTCTAACGCTTGAGTGCAAATGCCTCAGAACGGATCAGGAAACGCTACGCAATAAGGATGACATTGACCCCGGAACCTGCTCTTATGCACCAGCGATATGGGAAGTTATAGTACAACAACTCGATCGACGCAATACCCGACTGGCCGAAGCCGCTTTGAGCGGAATCAATGGCTTGACGGGTCTGGAAAAGTTTGAGACGAAGAAGGACACAACCCACAAGAAATTCAAGAGCGACTTCAACGTGAGACTGGGTCACTTTACTCACCTCGTGTGTCTGATGCTGGAGCGCATCAATGATTTCGACCCGAGTGACCTCGATAAGCTGTTCCAGCACCCGACGACGGCGACAGGGCTGGTGGCTTCTTTGTTCTCTCCAGACGCCAGCACGTACGAGGCAGGCGTTAATCTAATCAAGAGCATTAGTATGGAATCGACCCGGCAAGAAGCCATCCGTCATATCTTAACACCCTACTTCGAGACGACCTTGAATTGTCTCTCAAGGTCTTTACGACGGATAGCACATACGAAGACTTATGCTGCATGCCCTCGCATGTTGAAGACTTGTGGCGATGTTTTCGATATTCTGTGCGATTCCCAAAATGGTTTGCTCCGTACACGGCAGCTACAGGGCAGTAAAGAAGTAATGGCCCTGGAGAGCTTCTGGGAGCACCAGTGGGCTGTCTTGACAGTTATATACGAGATGACAGAGCCATGGAGCCGTGCTCAAGTTGCCGAGTCGGAGTTCTTGAAAGAATTTGTCAGGGATACCATGGATTTCTCCGAACGAATATTCGACCAATACGGCATTTTTGCTAGTGCCGTTGACTCTGTGAAAATTATCAAGGAAGAAGACAAGGGAAGCGAAAACAGAGGAGACCTTGCCGCGAAGAAGCTCTTGGAGCCTCCAGCAAAGACTATGGAAGAAATTGTCAAGTGGTTAAGGCTCCGTGAGATATACCTTGCCAGCATGTCAGTGAAGTTGACTACGAAGGTATTGGCTCGGCTGAGCGAGAAGAGCATGAGGCTTGCCAAAGAGCCTAGTGAATTTGTTGAGCTGGTAGTCCGTGGTGGCTCTCAAGGTAGGACTAATCTCTCCCCGCAAGAGAAAGCCGAACTTGCACGGGCATTGGAAGAAAACCTAGGGCGCTCGATTGAGCCTGTTGGATCTGAGCATCAAAGATCATCTACTCCAGAGAAACAGTCCCAACGTCAGCACATCTTGTCCAAAATGAAAAAGAAATCAAAAGATGGTACGATCGATCTTATTAGTTGGAGATCAAAATCGAAGCCTCCGCCTGAGGTTGTTGACATACCGGACGACGATGAATTTGGGAACTCGGGAATCCTCGATGCAGATATACTCGCCATGAGTCGCTCCGTGGAAATGATCAAGAACTCTTCCCTAGGGAAAACTCTGCAAAGTCGCCAGGACGAAGCGCGTAAGAAATCGGCACAGCCCATGACCAACCGCAAGGCTATCGAAAAGAAGAATGAAGAGCAGCGACTAGCGGAGGGCAAGTCGTTCCGCGAGAAGCGCCTAAAGGAGATCGAAGCCAAGAAGAAGCGAGATGCAGAGCAGATCGCAATGATCAGAAAGAGGGTTCCAGCTAAAGGCTCTGGACTTGACGCTGATGCCTTGGGTGTCCGAGGCAAGGATCATGCACCAAAAGGATCCGGGGTGATGGTATCATCTGGGTCTGAGGATGACCCTGATGACGAAGTCGACCAAGCGCTCTTCGGGAATACCACGAAAGCACCCAAGATCTCGGCCGCAGTCGAGGACTATCAAATCAACCGGTTGAAAAAGATCAAAGGACAAGGTCCTGTGAAGAAAACCCGTCAGGTCAGGTCAGCAAAAGATATGCGTGCACGGCTGGCGCCTGATCTCACCTCCTTACACAAGACCATCCTTGGGTGGGAATACTTTCATGCCGGCGACTTCCCTCCCGGGTCTGATCGTGATGATTACAGCTTAGTTTCGAGCACCTTTCGTACCCCTAACGACTATCAGAGTGTTTTCGAGCCCCTGCTCATCTTGGAAGCTTGGCAGGGTTTTTTGAAGACCAAAGAAGACAGCACCTTCAAAACTTTTGACATAAAGGTGGCTAATCGGTTGACGGTCGACTCATTCGTTGAGGTCAGCACTACGATCTCGATGTCCGAAGGGAAAGAGCTGGGTATAGCTGAAGCCGACGTTATCCTGATGTCTAGATCACAGTCGCCGGCAGCTGATGCTCAGCAATTACACTGTCTGGCACGAATTTACAAGATCAAGCGTAAGAAAGCTTCGATGGACATCTCCTATCGGGTCAATGTTGGAAACCCTCTGCTGTCTGCCATGGTTCCTAATGCCACCCTTTATGGGGTGAAGATCTTATCTCTAACTCCACTGGAACGGGAATATGGCGCATTGCTTGGTCTGAAGTACTTCGATCTCTGCGATGAGGTCATCAAAGCCAGACCGTCACCGCTTCTTGGATACTCCGGAAAGCAGCTCGGTCCACTTGAGGTCAAATACAACGTCAACACAGCGCAGGCCAAATCTATCAAATCTGCGATCGATAACGATGCCTTCACGTTGATCCAAGGACCACCAGGTTCCGGGAAGACGAAGACAATCGTCGCGATCGTTGGCGCACTTCTGAGTGGCCATTTCGAAGACAAAGGAATAGCTATTAGCCGGCCACAGATCCATGACGCACGGGTGCAACGGGTTGAAAAAGCTGCGGTCTCCAAGAAACTGCTCGTCTGTGCGCCTAGTAACGCTGCCGTCGATGAGCTGGTAATGAGGTTCAAGGAGGGAGTTAAGACTCTCAACGGAGATTTGCAGAAACCCGCTATCGTTCGGCTGGGTAGAAGTGATGCGATCAGCACGAAAGTCCGTGACGTTACCTTGGAAGAGCTTGTCAACGAGAAGTTGAATATCACGAAACCCAAACAAATTGGTAGTGGCGAGGAAATCCATCAGATCATGACGGCACACAAAGCCACATGCGACGAGGTCAACGTTCTCAGAGCCACCATGGACGCAAATAAAGCGAGCGGACAACCCACGTCCCTAGAGCATGAGCAGAACTTCGAAATGTTAAAGCGAGAGAAACAGCAGTTGAGCAACAAAATTGATGCTGCTCGTGATAGCGGAGACATGGTGGCGAGGGATGCCGAAATCAACCGACGTAAGGTTCAGCAGGAAATACTGGACGGTGCACACGTAATCTGTGCCACGCTGAGCGGCAGCGGACATGAGATGTTCCAAAATTTGAACATTGAATTCGAGTCGGTGATCATTGACGAAGCGGCTCAGTCAATCGAGCTTAGTGCCCTGATCCCTTTGAAGTACGGATGTGCAAAGTGTATCCTAGTGGGAGATCCCAAACAGCTGCCCCCAACAGTCCTTTCGCGCGAGGCAGCTCGGTTCCAATACGAACAGAGCTTGTTCGTTCGAATGCAGCAGAATTATCCAAAGGATGTGCATCTCCTAGACACTCAATACCGAATGCATCCGGAGATCAGTAGATTCCCTAGCAAGGAATTCTATGATGGAAGGCTTCTGGATGGTGACAGTATGGCTAAGCTAAGGGCAAAACCATGGCACCAGAGCGCAATCCTTGGGCCGTATCGTTTCTTCGATGTACAAGGCGTACAGCAGAGTGCTCCACGTGGCCATTCATTGATTAATATCGCCGAGATTGAGATGGCCCTGAGGCTGTTTGCACGTCTGACAGCCGATTGCACAGGCTATGATTTCAGGGGCAAGGTGGGAATCATCACGCCCTATAAAAGCCAACTCCGAGAGCTTCGGTCGCGCTTTGCTCAGCAGTACGGCGAAGCCATCTTCTCTATGGTCGAGTTCAACACCACCGATGCATTTCAAGGTCGGGAGAGCGAAGTCATTATCTTCTCGTGCGTCCGAGCATCAGCTGGCAGAGGCATCGGCTTCTTATCAGATATTCGCCGTATGAATGTAGGCATCACACGAGCAAAGTCTTCGTTGTGGGTTCTCGGGAATTCGCAGTCTTTGATGCAGGGCGAGTTTTGGCGTCGGTTGATTGAAGATGCGAGAATTCGAAATCGATTCTCGGGGTCAGAAGTCGTGGAATTGCTCCAGAAGCCTTTATTCAAGTTTGATCCCAGAAGCATTGGCGAAGGCGAGAGGAGCCCTGCTAGTAACACCTCAACCGTACGCAACGATATTGAGATGCCTGATGCGCCAGCCATCGGAGCCCCTCCTGGCATAGCTAGGACTACACAACAGAAGGCAAACGGATATACCAGCACTAGCGAGGCTGCGAAGGTAAATCGCGTTGACACAATATCTACGACAACATCCAAGGGCGAGTCAAGGTCATTCATGCCATCCGGTGGCAACAACGGGCTAAACACCAGGGAACTCTGCGGGGTCTGTGGAAGTGCTACGCATTTCGCCTTCGCGTGCGACAACGCAGCTGCAAAGAACATGACCGCCCACAAATGCCACCGATGTGGAAGTATTGAACACCGCAAGGAGCACTGTACCGCAGACCGCTGCCTAGACTGCGGCGAGTTCGGGCACTCGGCACAGATATGTACAAATCCTCGCATCCTGTCCAAGGCGGACAAGGAGCGGGTAAGGGTATCGGAGGGCAGTCACAAGCGTGCGAGGCAGCGGCAGCCGGAAGTCCAGAAGAAGAGGGCACTGGGAGAACACGCCCAAGAAGTACCCGTTGTGCGAGCAACGTCGAAGACGCCTCCACCAGCTGGTGATAAGCATGCTCCTAGGGCTCCCCATCCGAATACACTCAAGCGACGTCGGGATTCGTCGCCCCCGCCCATGGCCCCGAAAAGCCATAGACCGTCCAGCTCCAAAGGCCACAGAAGCCACAACCCTCGCAACGGCTCCTTCAATATGCCAGATCGGCGCGCCCGAGATGCAATCCCAGCAACAGGCCCAAATGGCATACCGCAATCCCTTCCCCTCCGCTCTCCCACCCTCCGCCCCGAAAGCTACAACAACCGCCCCCCTCCCCCACCCCCTCCCACAACCCCACGGCTACCCCCTAGACCACCCCAAAACGAAGCACCCCCCTCAGCGAACGGTTATCCTCAAACCCCCAGCACGAGCAATGGCTTCACAAACCCTCAGCCCTTACCGAATAAGCCGCCTGCGCCGATGGGCAACCCAGTGAAGCCACCGACGAAGCGACGGAAAGACGCGAACCCGCTTTTGATGCCCAGCAAGAAGCGGCGGTGATCATGAACGGAATTATAATCTTAATCTTGGAAGAAACATTGACATCACTGGAGGCACACGTAGATTAGGGCATTGCGACGGCGTTTTTATGCCTTTGCGCACACAACTCGGTGGATCTTTGCGTGCGTGGAGTTTTGAGGACGGAGGAGAGCAAGCATATCGATATGTAGGAGGGCTAGAATGCAGATCATGAACTTGGAATCAAGTCCCCCACTTCACTTATTTCTTACCCATCCAATGCAAGTAAAGCGATCTCTTGACATTCGCCTCGTAAAGGAGCCCCAACCTGCGACTGGATTACGCATCAGAGACGGGCTTTCCCCTTCGAGCTGTTCTACTCCACCACGATTTCAACTTGCAGTGCCCTTACCTGACTCCTTCTGCAACACGAAAACTACCCTTCACTGTACTCGACAGAAGATCATGTACGAGCACGCACACCCCTTCCATGTACCTCGCCCACCTGCACGTTCCTCGCATGCCCCTTGCAGCACCCTCCCCCTTGCAACGCACCCCACCCCAAAACCTTGCACCGAACCCCCATCCCTCCTCACTCTCCCCCTCTTCGCACTCCCCCCTCCCCATTGAAAAATCCACATTCGCCTCAAACAAAAACCAACCATGGGCCACACCTTCTGCGCCGCCCCCTCCT
>JAABUQ010001557.1_pt1 | contig 48715 bp, 48 predicted proteins | sample 5560001 | NCBI WGS metagenome assembly JAABUQ01 (sample SAMN10711888, study PRJNA513371) | rock metagenome | isolation source: Antarctica rocks | place: Antarctica: Victoria Land, Finger Mt nord | collected 2015-12-18
CTGGATTCACGCCGCGCTGGACTACTGTGTGCCCCAGGAGGCGCCCGTATTCCGGGTCGTCGATCCGCGCACGGAAGAGATCAGCTTGAGCCCGGTGCGAGCCGGAGTGGTGGTGTTCAATCTGCTGGCCAAGCGCATCGTCCAGTTACAGAACACGTACTCCGAGATCCGCCGCAAGGGCCGAGTGCGCGTCCTGCGCAACAATCAGCCGACCGACCGCGTGCATCGGTACGAGCTGCCGGCGGATTGGTCGCTCGTCCCTTCGCGCGCGACGTCCTGAGCGTGGTTTCGGCGGTGCTGGCCAGGTCGGGCTTGCTGCCCGACACGGCCGACGTCTCGCCTAGCGGACACCTGACGCTGGCCGGGTGTGACCTGGTTGAACTAGCGGGCGAATACGGCACGCCAGTGTACGTGTACGACGAGGCTACGATTCGCAATCGGGCGCGGGCCTACCGCGACGGTCTGCGAGCAGCCTACGCCGCCGAATCGCTGGTGTGTTACGCGAGCAAGGCGTACTGTGCGCTATGGCTCTTACGGATCGTGGCTGAAGAGGGCTTGGGGCTGGACGTCGTCTCTGGCGGCGAGCTGTTTGCAGCCCGGTCAAGCGATTTTCCGGCCGATCGCACCTATTTTCACGGTAACAACAAGGGGCCGGACGAGCTGGCGATGGCGCTCGAAGCGGGCGTCGCGCGGGTAGTGGTCGACAACGTGGAAGAGATCCAGCGCCTGTCTCGGCTGGCCAGCGGCATGGGCAAGCAGCAGCAGGTACTGCTGCGGGTTGCCCCAGGCGTTGAGGCACACACCCACGCCCATATCAAGACGGGCGTGCTGGACACCAAATTTGGGCTGAGCATCCAGACCGGCGCCGCCGAGGCAGCCGCTTTGATGATCCACGAGGCACCCGGCCTGCAGCTGGTGGGCCTGCATGCGCACATCGGCTCCCAGCTGTTCGAGCTCGACCCGTACCGCGAGACCATCAATCGTGTGTTCGAGCTTGCGGCGCGGCTGCGGGCTGCATTTGGCTTCGAGCTGCGCGAGCTGAGCCCGGGCGGCGGGTTTGGGATGCGCTACACGGCTCAAGATGAGCCCATTTCGCCTGCCGAGATTACGCGGGCGATTGCCGACGGGGTGTGCGAGGCGGCGGCGCGGCTTGGTGCAGCCGCCAGGCTGCCACGGCTGACGATCGAGCCTGGGCGCTCGATGGTTGGACCGGCGGGAGTGGCGGTGTATACGGTCGGGTCGGTGAAGGAGATCCCCGGCGTACGCACGTATGTCGCCGTCGACGGTGGCATGGCCGACAATATCCGTCCCACGGCGTACGGGGCGGTCTATACACCGCTGCTTGCCAACCGTGTCCTCGAGGAGGCAGATGCGATCGTGGCGGTGGCGGGCAAGTACTGCGAGTCGGGCGACGTGCTGGTCAAGGCGGCCAGGCTGCCCATGCCCCGCGTGGGTGACCTGGTTGCCGTGCCGGGCTCGGGCGCCTACCAGATGGCGATGGCCAGCAACTACAACATGTCGCCGCGGCCAGCGGTCGTCGTTGTTGCAGATGGTCACGCGCGGTTGGTGCGGCGCCGAGAAACGTACGAAGATTTGCTTCGGCCAGAGCTCTGAGCCTAACAGGAGAGTCTGCAGGAAGCTGTTTACTGCCCCGGCTGGATGGAGTAGAGGTACGCCGCGGCGGCGGCGGCTTCGTCGGTGCTCAGGCCTAGCTTCGGCATGGCCGTGCCTGGCTTCAGGGCCGGCGGGTCCAGGATCCACTTCGCCAGGTCGTCGGCCGAATTGTTCGGCACCACGCCGGCGGCGATGAGGTTGCGCTGGCCGATGGGAATGTCCCCGCCCAGGTTCGGGCCGATGTTGCCCGACGCGCCCGGAATGTTGGGGATGGCGTGACAGCTACCGCAGCCGCGCTGCAGGATCACGTTGACTCCCTGCTGCTCCTGGGGATTGAGGGCCAAGTAGAACGGCAGCGTTTGCACGTCCGGCTGCTTCGGCAGCGACGCGACACCCTGCGCGACTTCGCCGTTGATCACGGCCGCGGTATGTTCCCACGGGGTTGCCGAAGTGCCCTCGAACATCACCTGGCGGTCGCCGTTGAGGATCATCAGGGTCAACTCGTTGATGTGCTCGTCCAGCAGTGAGCCGCCGTCGATCTGGCCCCAGCTGGGCATCGGCGTGCCAGGCCGGCCGCGTTGGATGGTCTTGAAGATGAAGTCGTACTCTTTGGCGCGTGCGTCCGACTCTGTCGGTCGCAGGTCGGCCCGATTCAGCTGCGGCGCCAGACGCATCGGAGTGAAATCAGGCACAACCGCACCCTGGCCCTTTTCACCGTGGCACGGGAAGCACAGCGTGGTGAAGGTAGCGATGCCCCGACCGATCGAGCTGTCGAGCTGCCCTTCCTGGGCGACCACCTGCCGCGCAGGCTCGCGAAAGCCGTAGCCGAGAAAGAGGAGTGCCATGGCCGCGATCATGGCCACGATGGCAATGATTTTGCGCTCCATTGCCAGCGCACCCGTCGGTGGGCCAGCTGGAGCCGCTGGCAAGGGCTGGGCAACGCGCGCGGCGTACCACAGCACTGTGGCCAGAACCAGCAGGAGGAATCCAGCGGCTAGCAGAGCCGGGATGTTAGTTTCCATGGCTTCGCGAATCGCGCTCGCTACCTAAGCTGGGGGTGGAACGGCATCAGCCGCGTCGGCAACGGCGCGGGAAACCGCGACCGAGGGTCCAGTCTGCACGACGATCTTGCCAGTCGAGTCGATCTTGAGCGGAAAGAGGTCCATCGGACGCGGGGCCGGACCCTGAATGATCTGGCCATAGCGGTTGTAGATGGAGCCATGGCAGGGGCACTTGAAGCGGCCCTTGTCCGTGAAGGCCTGATCGCCTCCGTCAGGTGGCCCGGGCATGGCCGGGTCTTGCGCGGCCCAGGGGACGGTGCAGCCGAGGTGAGGACACTTCCAGTACAGCGCGAAGAAGCCCTCGGGAACGCGGGTAATGTAGAACTTGCCCTCGCGTACCTGCTTGACGTCGCCAACCTGAAAGTCAGTCACCAGACCGGCGGTGACCGCACCACCGAAGGCGCCGAGGCGCTTGGGCTGGAAAAAACCCAGAAACCCCAAGCTCCACTGGCCAAGCAGGACGAGCACTGCGCCCCAACCCATCCAGCGGAACATCATCCTTCGGCGAACCCGAGTGTCCCGCTCGCCCTGGACCTCTTCCAGCTCGTGGAGCTGGCGCTCCTTCTCGGGTGGGACGAACAGCCCCAGCTCGCGTGTTGTCTTAGCCACTACTCATACCTCAAATGCGAATCGGGTCAATCGAGGCGCACCTGACGCGGGTCCCAGGGCCACATCAGGATCATCTGCTGGCCACGGAAGAACGAGCCGACGATCGTCAGGATGACGTACGCGACGACGAAACCGGTGAACAGCGCAAACATGTAATCCCGGATGCTGTCAGGGCGATAGATCGCCTTGATGAGCCAGCACAACACGAAAATCGGAAAGATCATCAGGAAGGTCGGGACGATCACGTTCGGCAAACTCAATGCGCCGATGCCGAACGGATTGACATCCGACAGGATGGGCACGTGGAGTGTGGACGCCAGGCCCTGCATGAGCGGCTTTACCCCAATTCTCTCGTCGAACAGGATCAGGCCGATGAGCACGATGGTCGAGTAGACGGTTGTGAAGATACAGATCGACCTGGCCTTCGGGGTGCCGAACCACTTGCCAACGTCGGCAGTGCTGCGGTCGATGTACGGGATGAGCGGGATCGCCCCGAACAGAACGCCGGCCGGAACCAGAACGCCGGCCAGGGAGGGATGCATGTGCAGCAGCAGCTCCTGGAGATTCAGGAAGTACCACGGCGCCTTGGAGGGATTGGGGGTCTTGTCGGCGTTGGCGTGCGCCTCGAGCGGCGATTGCAGGACGATCGCGACCACGACCATGCTGAGCAGCAGCAAAATGGCCGCCAGGAACTCGATGGTCACCAGGTGGGGCCAGACGTAGACCAGGCGCTCGGATTGTTCGGCACTGCCAGCGGCTGGGTCGCGCTTGGCGACCACGGAAACCTGTTCGCGGCGCGCGGCGGCGGCTGCTGCGACTCTGGCTGGAACGCCCGCTCCGCCGGGACTCTCGGCAACGGCCGCGGGACCGCGCGGAGCAGGCGCAACCGTCGGAGCAGCGGGAGCGCGCGTAACGGCAGCGGCAGCAGCAGGCGCGGCCGCAGCCGTAGGCTGGGCAGCTGCCCCGGCCGCGGCTGGGTTAGGCGCCCGCCCGATCCCGGCCGCGGCGGCGCGCTGTTTGTACAGAGCCGCCCGTTCGGAGGGCGACAGGCTCTCCATGTCCGGAGTCTTATCCAGCGCCATCAGAGCGGTCCTGAAATGCCGCCGTCTTTGCGGATCCGCCAGAAGTGAACGGCGATGAGCACGGCGGTTATGAGGGGGACGCCCATGACATGCAGCACGTACCAACGAATCAGCGTGTTGTCGCTGATCTCATACCCGCCGATGAGCAGAAAGCGCGTTTGCTCACCGACGAATGGCGTCGCGCCAGCCATGTTCGTGCCCACGGTAACGGCCCAGATCCCCAGCTGATCCCACGGCAGAAGGTAGCCGGTGAAGCTCAGGAAGAACGTACAGAACAGCAGCACCGCGCCGATCGCCCAGTTGAACTCGCGCGGCGGCCGGTAGGCACCCGTATAGAACACGCGCAGCATATGCAGGAAGACCACGATGACCATGCCGTGGGCTGAATAGCGGTGCATGTTTCTCAGCAACAGCCCGAAGTTGACCAGCGTATCCAGGTCCTTCATGTCCTGATAGGCGACGCTGGTGGCCGGCCGGTAATAGAACATCAGCAGAACGCCAGTGATCGTCAGGAGCAGGAACAGGAAGAAGGACAGGCCGCCCAGGCAGAACGTGTAGGTAATCCGCAAGCTCTCGCGACGGATCCGCACCGGATGCAGGTGCAGGAACACGTTGTTGAACATGATGAGCGCCTGCTGGCGCGGCGTTGACGGATAGCCCGTCCGAAACAACGCCTTGAAGATTCGATTTTCAGTGAGTGCGCGGCGAACCTGGCCGCGACTGAGATCTTCGAGAAAGGGGCGCAACTCGTCGAGCATGGAGACCGTCACGTCAATGCTGCGGGTCTCTACCCGCACCTGTCAAACGGTCTTTGCCTGTCAGACGAATCCCTACACGCGCTGAACGCGACGCTTACTCCGCTTTCAGCATGCCCTTACGCAACGCGTAGCGCACCAGCTCGTAGCGGTGCCGCAGGCCGAGTTTCTGCATAATCCGTTCGCGGTAGGTGTCGACGGTCTTAGGACTGATCACCAGCTGCTCGGCAATCTCGGTGCCGCTGTACCCCTCGGCGACGAGCTTGAGGACTTCCCGTTCGCGCTCTGTCAGCCCGTCGAATGGCTCGTCCTCGCGCGTTGACCGATCCAGATAGCCGTCCACCAGGAGCTTCGTCGCGGCCGGATACAGGAACACCTCGCCGCGATGGACCGTCCGAATCGCTTCGATCAGCTCGGTATCGGCCCCGGCTTTGAGGACATAGCCCGAGCCGCCCGCTTCAAGCAGCGGCAGCAGATACTGCGACTCGGCGTGCATGGTCAGGATGAGCACCTTAGATCTGAGGCCGCTCTGGCGAATGGCGCGGGTCGCGTCCAGACCGCTCATGTGCGGCATCTGAATGTCCATGACGATCACGTCGGGCATCGCTTCACGCGCTGCCTCGACAGCCGCGGCACCGTCAGCCGCTTCGCCAACGACCTCGATGTCAGGCTCGGCGTTCAGCAGCGCCTTGAGACCAGCCCGAAGCACGGCGTGATCGTCAGCCAGAACGACGCGAATCTTGGGCTCCATCATCTCGTCATCTCAGAGGTCCGTAGACGGCACGCGCGCGCGGATGCGTGTGCCGTGACCGGGTGCGCTGTCGATGACGAGCTGCCCTCCGACGAGGGCCAGGCGCTCCTGCATGCCGAACAGCCCCAGCCCTCGCTCCCGGGAACGCATCACGTCCTGAACGTCGAAACCGTCGCCATCGTCGGCAACCGCGGCAACCACCTCGTCAGCTCGTCTGCACAATTCGACCCGCACCGTACGCGCGTCGGCGTGCTTGGCGGTATTGGTCAGGGCTTCCTGAACAACGCGGTACAGCACCAGCTCGATCTGCGGAGGCAGGCGAGCGTCACCGTCGTCGAAACCCTCGGCGCTGAATGCGACGCGCACAGGCATGCGCGCACCGTACGCATCGGTATATCCCTCGAGCGCAGCCACCAGCCCCAGATCATCGAGCGTTGCCGGCCGAAGCTCGACTGCCAGTTTGCGGACCGCCTCGAGCGTGTCGGCGGTAAGTTCGCGCAACTCATCGATCTGGCCCCGCATTTCGGGAGCCGTGCGCGCCTTTTCGAGGATTTTGAGACGGATGAGCAGCGTCGTAAGTGCCTGGGCGGTCTCATCGTGCAGCTCGCGGGCGATCCGCTTGCGTTCGTCCTCTTGAGCCGCCAGGACTTGCTCCGAATGTTTCTGGAGCAATGCCCGATGCTCGTGCAGGACGTCGAGCATGGTGTTCAACGTTTCCCCCAGCCGCTCGACTTCCGGATCGCGGAACAACACACGCTGGGCACGCGCGTTGAGGTCCCCGGCGGCAACCAGATCGACGGTGCGCTCGAGTGCATTCAGAGGCTGCAGCGCCAGCCTGAGCACGAAGCCATTGATGAGCACGCTACCCGCAAACCCAACCACCAGCATGACCGCGATGGCCGACCAGCGGATGTCGCCACCGCCAGGACTGGCCACGTACGTCAGGGTGAACCAGGTTCCGAGACCCACGCCGAGCAGAACGACGACACAATTGGCCACCAGCACCTTCAAAAAGAGGGGCAGGCCGAGCAGCGCGCCGCCCAGGGTGGTCGGGGTTGGATGCCTGGTCAACGTTTCGTTGAAGGTGGCGATGGTCAATCGGCCTGGAGTCTATCTCGAATGCCGGCGCCCCGCCTGCATTCCAGGGCCTCCAAGGCGTTATTCGTGGTAACGCTCGATCCCGGCGGAGAACAACTTAGAATAGGTAGTTAACGGTATGGCCGTCATCACCATCTCGCGCCATCCCGGCTCGCTCGGCGACACGGTAGCTCGCGCACTCGCCGAACGTCTGCACTACCGCTTGGTCGAGCGCGCGGAACTGGTGCATCTAGCCGAACAGATCGGCGGATCCGACGTAGCCTGGGACCGCTCGCCCGAGCTGCGGGAGCGGCCGCCTTCTTTCTGGGAGCGGCTGAACGAGGAACGCCGCCGCTACGCAAGTGTGCTGCGTCGGGTTACAACCCATCTGGCAGAAGAGGACGACGTGGTGATCGTCGGGCTGGGCGGCGGCCAGCTGCTCAAAGGCCTGGGCAACGTGCTGCGGTTGCAGATCATTGCTCCGATGGATGTCCGCCTGGTCCGGGTCATGGAGCGCGGCTTCGACGACGTCAAAGGGCCGCTGAGCCAGGACAAAGCCCGCGACCTCATCCGCGCCAACGATAAGGACACCAGCGGGTACATGCGCCATCTCTTCAACATCGAATGGATGGACCCGCAGAACTGGGACCTGGTCATCAACACGGGCCGATTTAGCGTCGAACAGACGTTGGACATCGTCGAGGCGGTGGTGAAGGGCGGCGCACTCGAGCCGTCCACGCTGGACCGCCAGCGGCTGTCCAACCTGGCGCTGGCCAGCCGCGTCGAAGCAACGGTTTTCGGCGACCCTACGGTATGGGTCAACGGCCTGAAGGTGGTGGCCCAGGAAAGCCGCGTGCGAGTTGAGGGCCAGGTCATTACCGAGGAAGATCGCGAAGCGGTCGAGCAGGTCGTGCGGACGATCGAAGGCGTGCGGCTGGTCGAAAACGACCTGCGGGTTCAGCCGCCGCCGCTCACGGGGATGTGAGCTTGATAGGACATGCAGATGCGTTGGCCTGGCTGCGGGGCGCGCTGGCCGCGAACCGTCTAGCGCACGCGTACCTCATTACCGGCCCCCGCTCGGTTGGTAAACGGACCTTCGCTCTCGAATTCGCGCGGGCCTTGAACTGCCTCGCGCCCGCGGCGGCGGACCGAGCCGATCACTCGTGCCAGCACTGCCGGCTGGTGGAGCGAGGTGTGCATCCTGACGTGCGCGTCGTGCGGCGGGCGCCCGAGCGACGCTTGATCTCGCTGAAGCCATCCGCCACCTCGGGTGCGACGCGAGAGTACGTCGACAACGTCGCCTTCATACAGTCGGACGCTCAGCTCAAGCCGGTCATGGGGCGCTCGAAGGTGTACGTCATCGTCAACGCCGAGGAGCTAGCCGAAGACGCCGGCAACCGGTTGCTCAAGACCCTCGAAGAGCCGGCTCCCTTCGTCGTCTTCTTGTTGACCGCGGTCGAGCGTGGCGGAGTGCTGCCGACCATTGCTTCGCGTTGCCAGGAGATTCGCCTCCGGCCCTCGCCGCGCGCCGAGCTGGCCGACGCGCTGATTGTCTCTGGGACTGGGCCGGAGCGAGCTCATCAGCTGGCGGCCCTGTCGGGGGGTCGCCAGGGCTGGGCGGTGTCCGCGGCGCGTGACGCGACCCTGTTCGAGCAGCAACAGACGTACTCCCGGCAGCTTGTTGAGGCGCTGAGCGGGTCCCGCCTCGATCGTCTCGTACGCGCTCGCGCACTTTCGGAGCGCTGGCCAAGCCAACCCGAAACCGTGCGCGAGACGCTGCGCGTATGGCTCAGCTGGTGGCGAGACGTGCTGCTCGTCCAGCTCGGGCTCGTACAACGCATCGTGCACCTAGACGCTGACGAGCAGGCAGCCCTGACGGCAGCGGCACAGGAGGTCGACCGGGTCGCCACGCGCCAGGCACTGCTGTCTATTCAGCAGACGTTGTTCGACCTGGACACGAACGTCAATGCGCGACTGGCTCTGGATCTGCTGCTGTTACGTTTACCGCGTACCAGCGCGGCCTAAATTAGCTAGGCCTTACCGTACCCGGCCTACTGAATAGCCCAGAGCACGTGGACGGTCGTCGAGACCGACAGCTCACCTGGCTGGATCGGGGTCGCTACCGCCGCCGCGGGAGCGGCCTGAGCCCCGCTGAAAGCGCGCACGGGCGTCGTTCCGCCCGTATCGGAGACCTCGATCGTAATGGTCCGGCCCAGGCTGACCCCGGCGGCACGTGCAAGCTGCTCGGCCTGAGCGCGCGCGTCCTGCATGGCCTGGTCCCGCGCCTGGCTCTTCAGTCCGGCCATGTCGGAGGCTTCGAAACGAACTCCATAGACGCGCGTCGCGCCGCTGGCGATCGCATCGTCGATCAAAGCCCCGAGGCCGCCGACGCTGGTGGACCTGACCTCAACCAGGTTTTGCACCTGGTACCCGCGCAGCGCCGGCTGGTTCTGGTTCGGCTGGTCGTACTGCGGATTGACGCTGTAGCTGACGGTGCGGATGTCCGTATCGGCTATACCGCCGGCCTTGAGCTTATTGACTACCGCGTCCATGCTGCTATTGGCGGCGGCCTGGGCTCTGGCCAGTGACTGGTCGGAGACTTCGACGCCGAGCGTAATGCGGACCACGTTCGGCTGAGCCACAACGACGCCCTGGCCAACCACGCTGATGCCGGTGGTGGCCTGAGGCTGAGTCGGGATGGGCTGCGCGTTGCCAAGCGGCGCGCCCGCAAGCAACGCCGCGATGGCAGCGCCGAGACCAAGAACTGGAAGCAGGCGAGGAAACATGCTGGGGTTACTCCGTTGGGGGCGGGGATACCGCGCGCAGGCGGTGTCGGACAACCAGCGTGAGCAGCAGGCCGAGCACGGCGAGCAGCCCGACGATCGCGGCGGCGGACCGGAGCGGAGCCGTGGCATCGACCGGGGCTACCTGGAACGGTTGGAGGGCGACCTGCCGCGGCGTCTGCGTGGGCAGGGGCGCGAGGGTGGGTGCTGGGGTTGGCAAGGCTCGGACACTGGTGGCAGCCGTGACCTGATCGGCCACGTCCTCGCCGGCCAAGGGCCTGGCGCGCGCTACCACCTCAGGCGGATCGACTGGTGGTACGGCTGCGCCCGCCGCGCTGGTAGGGCCCACTGGTGGCACGGCTGCGCCAGCCGCGGTCGACGCTGCGCCTGACTGTGCGGGGGGTGCGGCTGCGCCGGGCGGGCTCGAGGCTGCGCTGGTCCCGCCGACTGGTGCGGCTGCGCCGTCAGCGCTCGAGGCTGCGCCGATCCTATCGGCTGGTGCGGCTGCGCCGGCGGCAGCCGAGGCTGCGCCTGACTGTGCAGGCGCGCCGGCGGGGGCTGCGTCAGCTGGAGCGGCTGGGCCGCTGGGTGGGGGCTCTGGCGCGGGCGCACTAACCGCGGCGGGGGCGGCTGCGGGGGCGGCTGCGCGGGCGGCTGCGCGGGCGGCGGCAGAGGCGATGGGCAGCGCCGCTGCGCGTGCAGCTGGCGAGGCGTACGGCGCAGCGGGGGCTGGGGCAAGCTGAGATCCGGAGGACAGCCCCGTACCGAGTGCTGCTCGGGAGTCCACGTACAGCGCGCTGACGGAGAGAAACACGAACGCGGCCGCCAGCGTCGCGGCGCCAGCTCGGACGACCCCATACCAGCGCCGCAGCCGCACCACGTTGGGCGGATCCCGAACGAGCCGCGGCCCGATCGAAAAGTCTCGCTGTGGCTCCACCGATGGCAAGATCTGCAGCAGACGCACCAACGCTCGCAGCTCGTCCAGGCGTACGCTACAGACCAAGCACGTCTCGAGGTGTAATTTCGCGTGCGTCGCCTCGTCGGGTGTGAGCTGATCGTCTATGAATGCCGACCGGGTCTGATCGGCAACGTGGTTGCCTGGCTGCATCACGGCTATCTCTGTTGTAGACGTTGGGAAGCCCCGGGCAGTTCCCCTTTCGCCGCCAACAACTCACGCAGCTCGGCCCTAGCGCGACTGAGGCGGCTCTTGACTGTGCCCAGCTCGACTGCCATCGCCTGGGCGACCTGGTCATAGCTGAGCCCCTGGACATCGCACAGGATGACCGTCAACCGCTGGTCCGGCGGCAGCTGGTCGAGTGCCGTCTGAATCTGGCGGGCGGTCTCGGAAGTGAGACTGCGCTGCTCCGGGCCCGCGCCCGGATCGGGAACGCTTTCACCCAGGCTTGTCTGGCGAGCTGGATCGGCTGCGCTGGGCGCGTCCAGACTCTCCACGGGTCGCCGTTGGCGCCGCCGCAGCTGGTCGTAGCAGGTGTTGACGGCGATGCGCAGCAGCCAACCGCGCAGCCCGGGCGGCGTGCCCTGATACGACTTCAGGCCGCGAAACGCACTCAGCAAGGCGTCCTGAGTGGCATCCGAGGCATCTTCGCGGTTGCCCAGGGTGCGGTAGCAGACGTTGAAGATCTGGCGCTGATACTCGATCACGAGCGAGTTGAAGGCGGCTACGTCTCCACCCTGAGCCGCCTCCAGCGCCTTCCCGATACCGATCTCGTCGAGCGCACCCGCGGTGGGCTGCACAGCAAGAATGCTACTCAGTGGCGGGTTGGGTTACGGTGAGCAACGTATGGCTGCGCTGCGCTGGCTGCCAGGCGTGCTGCTGCTGTTGCCCTGGCTCGTCGGGCCACTCACCCCTTCCAACGACGCCCGCATCCGAGACCTGGCTGGTCCATCCGGGTTTCGGCTGCTGGATTGGGAGACCATGCATCTCGGGGAGCGGGCAGGGCGTTTGTGGACAGGCCTGGTCGGCAGCGCCGCCGCCGCGGATGCTGCAGCCGACGCGGACACGCTGCATGCGTACTTTCGGGGTCCAGCGCGCCCATCGGACCTGCGCGCCGGGGCAGAGGCGGCCCTGGAGCGCAGCGTGGCCGCCGCGTACCGGGATGGTGGATTGACTCGGTCGGAGCCGCTGCCGCTCGCTCGGCTTTTTCCACCGGTACTCGTGGCCCTGACGTCACCTCCGAACGTGCTGGTGATTGCACCCCGCGACGCGTTGCGGGTTGTCGGATCGTCGGTCCTGCAGGCCATGGACGTGTTGGACCAGGAGCGTCTCGAAGCCTCGGCTGACAGCACCGGCGTGTCGTCCCTGGTCGCGCCAATTGGCGGCCTGGCACTGTATCCGTCGATGGTGCTCGAAGAAGATACGCCCGAGCATGTGCTGGCGGCGGTGGCCCACGAATGGATGCACCAGTATCTGATCTTCTACCCGCTGGGCACGGCGTACTGGAGCAGCCAGGAAGCTCGCGAAATCAACGAAACGACGGCCGACATGGTTGGGACAGAAGTTGGCGGGCAGGTCGCGAGTACCCTCGGCTTCTCTCCCGCGCCGCCAGCCAGCTCCGGCGCCGCTCCAGCCGCCGGCTTCGACTTTCGGGCGTTCATGCGCGAGACCCGTGTGCTGACGGAGCAACTGCTGGCTGATGGTCAGGTCGACGCCGCCGAAGCCGCTATGCGCGCACGTCGGGATGAGCTGCAGCAACGCGGCTTTCAGATTCGCAAGCTCAATCAGGCGTACTTCGCGCTGTATGGCAGCTACGGCGACGGCTTCGCCGCCTCGCCTTCCAATCCTATCCCGCGTTTGTTGCGCACACTGCGCGCCAGCAGCAGCACACTCGGCGACTTCGTGTTCCAGGTGCGTCAGGTGACGACGCTGGCCGAGTTGAGCCGCATCGCCAACCAGACGGCCTTGCCGGCATAGAAGGCCAGGAGCGCGCAAAGCACGAAGCCCAGCGAGCCTTCGCGGTAGCCGGCCAGCTGGATGTAGCGGCGCCAGAATTCCCGAAGCGGCTGCCCCAGCAGCGCCCGCCAGCGGGGGCGGCCGAAAGTGGCCAGCCAGCGTTCTGCCTCGAGCGGGCAGTAGCGCTCCTGTTTCGCCACGAACTCGCTCAGGCTGCGGTAGTTGAAGTGCAGCAACGGTTCACGCAGATGCCCGACGGGACCGTCGACCAGCGCAAGCTCGTGCACGGGCCGCGACGGGTCGAACCGAACCACCCTGCGCTCCAGGAGGCGGAGCTGGAAGTCAGGGAACCAGCCAGCGTGGCGCACCACGTGGCCGAGCAGATAGTTGTGGCGTGGGATCCAGAACCCGTGGCAGCCGCCCGAGTGCCGCAGGACTCCCAGCACTTCATCCCGCAGTGCCGGCGAGACGCGCTCGTCGGCGTCGACGAACAGGACCCAGTCGCCTGTAGCGAGCGCGAGAGCGGCGTCCCGCTGCGCGGCGAAGTTCACAAACGCCCGCTCGGCGACGCGCGCCCCATGGTTGCGCGCGACCTCGCGGGTGCCGTCGCGGGTCGCGGCATCGACAAGCACCAGCCGTTCGTCGGCAAAGGCGATGGACTGCAAACACTCGCCAAGCGTGCTCTCTTCGTCGCGCGCGATGACCGCCGCGGTAAGTCGCGGACGGGCGTCGGTCACACCGCCAGCCGCCGCACCGTGGCCAGGAGCAGGGCTCGACGCGGCCCGATCCGGCGCGCGTGGGTCCGTAGGCCCAGGCGGACGACGGCGTGGACGAGGCGGTTGAACGCGGGGCCGTGGAAGCGCTGGTAGTACCGCAGGCGGCTACGCCAGAGCTGAGCGAACATCGCGTCCGCGCGCTGCCGGGTGGACGCGCCGCCGTGGTGGACCGCGATGGCGGCGGGCACGTGCCAGACGCTCCAGCCCCGCTGGCGAGCGCGCTGGCACCAGTCGAGCTCTTCGAGGTACATGAAGTACCCCTCGTCCAGTGGGCCGACGTCCTGCCATGCAGCGCGTCGAATCAACATGCAGGCGCCGAGCGGGTAGTCGATGGCTACTTGAGGGCTGCCGCTCGTGGCGGCGGGTACGCGCCCATTCAGCGCCGAGTCGGTCAGACGAGGAATGGGAAACAGGTCGAGGACCACCTGGAGGAGACCGGGGAAACGAAAGGCGGCCGCCTGCGGAGCCCCATCGGGGTAGCGCAGGGCCGGCCCAATCAGAGCTGCACGCGGCTCGCGGGCGAGCAGATCGAGCAGCAGATCGAGCGCGCCTGGACACATCCTTGCGTCCGGATTGAGGACCAGCAGCGTCTGCCCGTGTGCGGCGGCCGCGGCGCGGTTGACGCCCGTGGCGAACCCCAGGTTCGTCTCTGAGCTGATCAGCCGCACCATCGGGAAGCAAGCGGCGACGGCCTCCGGGCTACCGTCCTCTGAGGCGTTGTCGTAGACGATCGTTTCGACACCTGGCTCGTCTACCACCGACGCTATCGACTCCAGCAGCAGCTCGCGAGTGTTGTACGAAACAATGAGCGCCGAAGCCCGCGGCGCAGCGTCCATCAGGATGAGATGGCGACCCGCACCAGGCCAGCGCCGGGGCTGTGGATGGCTACGTTTTCTTGAATCAGACCCGCAAAATACACGAGCTGGTCCTGCTCGTTGTGCACCGTTACGCAGCCCGAGACAGTCACGTCCTGGCCGGGGTGCAGATCGTGGCCGAAGCCCCAACGGTACGGGTACGTTGCCCCGTTCGTGTTCGGGGTGGCTGACCAGTTGAGCCCGATACGCCAGAAGCCGGCGTGCTCCGCGAAGCGGTGACTTTCGATTGACGAGTAGCTGTCGAGCGAGTCATACACGTAGCCGGGGTCCGGCCCTTCGGTCCGCAGTACGGTCAGGCCAGAGTTGCGCACGAGGACCTCGACACACACCTGGTCGCCGCGAATGATCCGCAGCGGCCCCACGTGCGCGGAAACGATGGCCGCATCTGGTACACCCCCGTCTTCTACGACGAGCGGGTGCGAAGCCTCGACGACGTTGCCAGCCTGATCGCGGGCGCGTATGCCGAGCACGTAGTCCCCGTTGGGGACAGGCTGGCCATTGGCCGTACCGTCCCAGGTCAGCGTCTGATCACCTGCCAGGACGCGCGTTTCATCACCCATCCACACCCGCCGCGGCGGGCCCGAGGCCGACGCTTGATCCAGAAAGGCCGAGACTCGGGCCTCTTTGGCCAACCCGTACGCAATGTGCGTGACGTCGTCGCGGGCATCGTAGTTTGGCGAGATGCGATCCGGCAGCAGGGCCAGGTTGGTGACGCTAGGCGGGGCGGTGTCCGCGTCGCGGACGCTCATCGGGATCTGCTGTTGCTGGCGCTGATCGACCGATTGCACCTCCAGCAGCACCTGATAGTCTCCGTCGGGTAGCACCCGGCGTTCGTTCGGTCCTGGCCCGGACACCGTCCCGTCGAACTGGAGCACATAATCGCCCGGCGTGGGACGGGGTGCGTCGGCGTGGATGACCCACTGCGCGCCCTCAGCGGCAACGATGCGGCTGGACACCCTCGCGGGCGCGTTCAGGTGGTAGTGGACGTCGAATCGATTACGCAGATCCCGCAGCGCGGGCGAGGCCGAAGGTGCCATCACCTGGACGCTGCCAAGGGGTGGCTGTGCCAATCGTCCGCACGCCGCGCTCATCAGCATGAGCCCAACGAGCATCAGGCCACGGTTGTCCACGTGTCGGAATAGCACGTGTCGGGATAGTAGGACCGGCTACCAACCTGCTACAACCGACGCGATCCCCGTGGAGTCGCGCCCGCGCACGTTCACACGTGAGGAGGCCGAGGCGCTTCTGCCTCAGGTCGAGCTCCTGCTCCGCGAGGCCCAGGTGCTGGCCGAGAACCTGAGGCGTGTCGAAAGCGAGGCCGGGAGCGCGGAGCGGAAAGTGCGTGCCAATGGCAAGGTGCAACCCCATGCCAGCGGCGACTCGCCTGAGGCGACCAGACGTGCTCTAGCGCGACAGCTTGCCTCGCGTGTGGACCGCATCCAGCGCATGGGCGTCGTGGTGCGCGATGTCCACAGCGGCCTGATCGACTTTCCGAGCGTGCGGGGCGATCGAGTCGTGCATCTGTGCTGGCAGCGAGGTGAGCCGCTGGAACTGCGGTGGTGGCACGAAACCGAGGCCGGCTTCGCCGGCCGCCAACCCCTGTAGGTGTCAGGGTCTGGAGGCCGTCGGTGGTGGCGGCAGGCTCGGCACGGGGGCCGGCCTCGCGAAGACACTGCGCAGCTGGGCCGCGAACGCTTCGCGGTCGTCGCGCGTGGCATCTGCCAGATCGGCCGTGGGCACCGCGTACGAGTACAGCGCCACCCCCAATGCACCCAGGGCGCGAGCTCGACCCAATTGCGCCAGCGCTCCGTCGGCGCTGTTGAGGTACGAGCCCATGCCGAGCACCACCCCGCGTTTGCCCGCGTGGCTCACCTGCCACTGCGTCCAGGTGTCGAACCAGGCGCTCTGCTCGCCTGCCTCGCGGTAGTAGTTCATCGGCAAGACGTAGTCGACGATCCCGTCGTCGAGCCACTTCCACCAATCCTGTAGCACCGAAGCGAATGCGGGCTGGCGTTCCCAGTCGTCTGGCGTCTGGGGGCCTTTGCCCCACGCTATGACAGCGGCGGTGACCGCTACGTTGGGCTTGAGCGCCTTGGCTCCCACATAGATATGGCGCACCAGCTCCGTCACCTGGTCGCGCCGCCAGGCGACCCAGTTCGGATCGGTTGGCGCCGGCTGGCTGGAGGGGTCGAGGCCGAAACGGGCGTTGAAGCGCGCCACACTTGAGGGGTTGTATCCCCAGCGCAAGGCATCACCCTCGTAGTACCGGATTTGATCCAGATGAATGCCGTCTACGTCGTAGTTGCGCAGCAGGCTCAAGTAGACCTCGGTAGTGTAGCTCTGTACCTCGATGTTGCCAGGATCGAGGTAATACATACCTGAGGTCCCTGTACCTGCCCATGTCGCGCCATCGTCGCGATACATCAGCCAGGTGTCGGTTGGACCAGCAGACGCGCCGCGCAGATTGAACGGATGGTTCGAGGCGAGCGGCGCAGCCTCGCGTTCGCCCCAGATGGGCAGGGTTGCCAGCCAGGCGTGAACCTGAAGTGGACGTGGGCCCTGGTGGGCGCGGTCGATCAGGTACTGGAGGGCGTCGAAACCGGGTGCCAGGTTGGGATCGTCGGTGCGTGGCTCGAACGACTTCAAATAGTAGGCGTCACCTCGTCGCCTGACCTGGACGAACAGTGCGTTGAGATTGGCGTCGCGCGCCCAGGCGACGAGGTCGTCGACCTGCTGGGGTGTCTTGAATCCGTCGTGGAACGCATCCACCCAGACGCCCCGCAGCTCGGGTTGATCGAGTGGCTCGAGAGCCGTTGCCGTTGGCGTTGGCGTGAGGCGAGGCAGAGCGGGCATGGGCGTCGGCGAAGCCACCGACGCCGGTGTGGCGGTCGCTGCTGGTGGGATGGGACTGGAGGTGGGGATGGGACTGGGGGTGGCGCGAACTGGCGCCGGCGTTGGGGTTGGCGTCGCCGCGGGCGCCGAAGCGGGGAGCCCGGGGGCAGCGACGAACACCAGGCCCAGGCAGCCGAGCAAAAGAATCGTTAGCCGCGACATGTATGCGTAGTCAGACCCGCCGGCCAGCGATGCTAGGGCTCAGCCCTACGCGGGCGCAACGTGTGGCTGCGCTACGTCTGTGTTACGACAGTCCTAGAGCGGGGAACTACCATCGTGCTGAAGTGAGCCTTCTCAACCTGGATCCCATCGAAGGCTGGGCGCGAGCAGAGCTCGACCGCAAAAACGCCGCCCGCGAGCAGGCGCTGCGCTGGTCGCGGGAGCTGGTGCGCGCGTGCGCCAACTCCATTCGAGCCAGCCACCGGCGTGAGTTCCTGGAAGCCGAGCGGTTGTTGGACCAGGCAAATGTGTTGAACTCGCAGATCTGCACGCTGCTATCGGACATGGGTGACCTGTACTGGACTGGTTACGTCCAGGACGCGCAGAAGGAGCTCGTCGAAGCCCACACCACCTATGCGCTCGTGCAGGGCAGGGCCTTGCCCGATCCGGCGCAGCTTGGCATCGCGCCTGCGCCATTTCTGAATGGACTGGCCGAAGCCGTGGGTGAGCTGCGGCGGTACGTTCTCGATCGGCTCCGGCGTGGGGAAGTAGAGGGTTGCGAACGCCTGCTGGGCGCCATGGACGACATCTATTCACTTCTGGTCACGCTCGACTATCCTGATGCGCTCACCGGCGGGCTGCGACGGACCACCGACAGCACGCGTGGCATTCTCGAAAAGACGCGAGGGGATCTGACGCTGGCGCTGAGACAGGAGGCCCTTGTCCAGGCCTTGCGCGCAGCCGAGGGCTCCGTTGGCGGCACCGCGGGCCAGCCGGTACACTTGTCTGACGTCCCGCTTGGTCCCGTGGTGTAGCGGCCTAACATGCCTCCCTGTCAAGGAGGAGACCGCCAGTTCGAATCTGGTCGGGACCGCCGTAGTTCGCGACAAGGACACGACATCTCTGGATGGACGTTTACTGTTCTGTTAGACTTGTCATGCGCCGAGTCTGCGAAGGCTCGCGTGCGTATGCCATCAACCCATCGGTACGGTTAACAATGACCCCGAAGCCTCTGTGCAGAGGCCTCGCCAAAAGTCGGGCGTGGCCCTGGGTTCTGGTGATCGAGTAACGTTGCAGGACGGCCAGTCGAAAGATCGGCGATGGAAGTATCGTGGTGGGGTGTGCCCGTCGCGGTATTGCCGCTGGCTATTTTGCGCCGAGGGCCCAGGAATTTGACGGACTGCAGGGAGAACGTGTGGGAAGGTCGCTGAAGGAAGCGCTGCTCGGCCAGTATGCCGCGCTGCAGGAGGCCGGGCTTGCGCCGACAGAGGTGCCCCAGGAGGATGAAGCCCCGCTGGTCGTGGTCGAATCCGCACCTCGGGGACGCGCCACGCGCTCTCGCCGCGAAAGTGTAGATCGTTATCTCGAGGCCGATGACCTGGATCCGAACGGCCAATTCGATCGGGATCGTCGCAAGGGTGCGCCGCGCCGAGAACACCGCGGCGAAGAGCTTGGCCGCGACGGCCGTCGCCGACCAGGTGGCGCCTCTCCTAGTAGCAGCGGTGGGCCTGGCGGAGGACGCGGGCGTGGTCGAGGCCGACCAGGCGAATTCGAGCCCGAGTTCGCGGCACCCACTCCCGGTGGACTACCCGGCGGGCTGGCAGGTCCGCGCGGGCCGCGTCCCGCCGGGCCGATGGCTCCGCGGCCGCCACTGCGGCCAGGGCTGGGCGCACCAAGGCCGGGCGGTCCGCCAGTCCCAGGCCGACTTCCCAGTCGTACCAACATGCTCCAGCAGCGTGCCGAACAGCGCCGGCGCGACGAAGACGATATCGTCGAGATGCGCCGACTGCTGGCAGAGTATGGCGGTGAGAGTGCGGTGGTTGACGACGAGGCTATGGAAACGTTCAGTCGAGCACTGGCTGAAGAGACGGGTGCTCTGCCACCGCCGCGCATCGTGGTCGACGCGATCAAAGAGGCGCAGAGTGCTGACCCCCGCAAAATTGGCGATGCCGTGCGAGCCTACTATCGTCGTCCACGACCGCGGCCGGCGGGGGCGCCGGCCCCAGCCCAGACGGAACCAGCGGTGCCCACGGAACCAGCGATTCCCACGCCGGCCTGAGCTCGGCCGACTGAGACGATGAAGATCGTCTCGGTCGCGCAAATGCGCGCGCTAGAGGCAGCCGCCATAGCCGTCGGCGTAGCTGAGACGGCGCTGCAGCAACGGGCCGGCCACGCCGTCGGCGAAGAGGTCTTTCGCTTGGTGCAGCCAGGCGACCGCGTCGTGGTGCTGGTGGGCCATGGCAACAACGGCCGCGACGGCGCTCTAGCCGCGGAGTGGCTCAGCCGACATGCAGCGCCGGTTGATCTGATTCTTGCGCAGCGCCACGGCATCACCCTGCAAGAGCTGAGCCGTCTGCAGGCGGGTGGCGTTGTGGTGATCTCGCACGAGGATCGACCGGGCGTTCAGCGAGCGCTCAGGGCGGCCGGCATCGCGCTCGATGCGCTCGCCGGGATCGGCGCACGCGGCCCCCTGCGCGAGCCGCTGGTCTGGCTGGCCGAGCAGTTGAACGAGGCCCGCGCTGCTCGCCCTGACGGCCTGCAGGTGGTGGCTCTGGACATCCCCAGCGGTATCGATGCCGACACCGGCGAAGTGCCGGGTACGGTAGTCGCGGCGGATCGCACGGTCACCCTCGGCGGCATCAAACAGGGCCTCTTGCGCTTTCCCGCGGCGTCGTTTGTCGGGAAGCTCGTGGCCCGCGAGATCGGCGTGCCCGAGTCGGCGGGAGCCGACCTCGCGTATGGGATGCTCGACGTGACGGAACTTGGCCGCCTGGTGCCGCAACGGCCATTGACCGCTCACAAGTACCGCTTCGGCCGAGTCCTGGTGGTGGCTGGAGCGGACCACTTCCCGGGTGCGGCGGTGCTGTGTTCCGGTGGCGCCGCCCGTGTGGGGGCTGGCCTGGTGACGCTGGCCTCGTCGCGCGAGGTCCGGCTCAACACCGCGGCCCACCTGCCTGAAGTGACGTATACGCAGCACGATTGTCTCAGCTCCGATGGCGCGGCGGCAGCGCTGCTGCTTGCACCCCAGCTGGCTTCCGCGTCGTCAGTCGTGCTCGGGCCTGGGCTGGGCCGCGGGCCAGCTACGACCGCATTCGTGCAACAGATCCTGACCCTGCGCCGGCCCGAGCAACCCCTGGTGCTCGACGCCGACGCTCTGTTCGCGCTGGCCGAGATCCACGGCTGGCAGAGGCTGCTCGGAGCAAACGCCGTGCTCACACCTCACGCAGGCGAGCTGGAGCGTCTGCTCGCCGGTCAGGTGAGCTCCACTGAGCCAGCCTGGGTTCAGGCCGGCGAGCTGGCGAGCCAGTGGGGGTGCGTCCTCATCGCCAAAGGGCCTTTCACCTGCATCGCTGCCCCGGACGGGCGGGTCGACGTCTGGCCACGCGCGAATCCAGCCCTCGCCACCGGAGGCACGGGCGACGTCCTGGCGGGCACCTGTGGTGGACTGCTTGCCCAGGGCCTGCCGGCGTGGGATGGCGCTCGCCTGGCCGTTGGCGTTCATGGCCTGGCAGCCGAGCTGGTGTTGAAACGCCACAACTGGCGAACCCTGCTCGCAAGCGACCTGCTCCAGGCGCTGCCGGCGGCCCTGAACACGCTAACCAAGCCTAGTCGGCCTGGATAACGTCGATTTTCCACGTTCCGAGATCTTCGTCCGGTCGACCGTTCGCGTCGTAGCGGCGGAGACTGAAGCTCACGTGATCCTGCTGGATGGGGTCCTTGCTCGGCCAGCCCTCGGTGAGCATTTGGAGCACCAGCGTCTGTGTGTCCTCCTCGAGACGGGTTACCCGTACGCCTGGCGCAGCATGATCGCGCAGCCACGTGGCAGCCTGCGCACTGTCCAGCACGCTGCCACCCTGGGCGGTGGAAAGTGAAACGTGATCGAGCAGCAAGGTCTCGACGCCTGGCAGCTCGGGACTGGCCAGAGCCTGCTCCATGCGACGCTGTACCTGCGCCACGTCTTCCTGCTTGACCGCCTCGCGCGTACCAGCTGGAACCGCACTCGGCGATGCTGCGAACGCTGCACGTGAGGGCGCCGCGCTCGCGGCCGGGGAGGCGTCTGGCGTGCGAACCGATGTTGGTATGGCGGTTCGGACGCTGCGGGTGAGCGTCGCGGCGGCGCCAGGCACCGGGGTAGGCTCAGCGCTGAGCAAAGACGAGCAGCCGGCAGCGGCCAGGCCGACGACCACCCCACACCCCACCGACCATAAGCGTAGCCGCCGCATTGCCACAGTCCACTTTAGGCGGACAATCCTCCAGTCAGGCAGCTGAGACCCGCTCGGAACAAACCGAACGCGACAGCGCCTTTTTAGCGCAGGTAATCCCGCAGCTTCTTGGACCGACTCGGATGCCGCAGTTTGCGGAGAGCTTTGGCTTCGATCTGGCGGATGCGCTCGCGCGTGACGCCGAACTCGCGGCCAACCTCTTCAAGCGTCCGCTGGCGACCGTCGTCGAGCCCGAAGCGAAGCGCAATGATGCGACTCTCGCGCTGAGACAGAGAACCGAGCACGTTGTGCACAGTGTCGCGTAAGAGCGCCTGTGAGGCTTCCTCAATCGGCGAGACCGCTTCGGCGTCCTCGATCAGGTCGCCGAGCTGGCCATCTTGATCGTCGCCGATGGGCGCAGCCAGACTGACCGGGTGGCGCGCTGCACGCCTGGCCTGCATGACGCGCTGCGCTGCGCGCTCCAGCTCGTCACGCATGGGCGACTGGAGTCGCCAGACCTCGAACAACACGCCCGTTTTTAGGATCTCGCGGCGTCGCGTCACCGGCTCCTCGTGCAGCGAGCCGGCATTGATTGCCAGCTCCGCCTCGAACCACTCCGTGACCAGGCCCATAGCCAGGGCTATCTCAGCCGCCGATGGCTCCCGTCCAAGCTCCTGGATCAGGTCACGCGAGACATTCGCGAGCCGATTGATGACCTCGGTCATGTGGACGGGCACACGAATCGTGCGAGCCTGGTCGGCTACGGCACGACCAACGGCCTGGCGAATCCACCACGTCGCGTAAGTGCTGAACTTGAAGCCGCGGCGATGATCGAACTTCTCGACCGCGCGCATCAATCCCAGGTTGCCTTCCTGAATCAGGTCGAGCAAGGCCAGACCTCGACCCAGGTATTTCTTGGCTACGCTCACGACCAGACGCAGGTTGGATTCGATGAGCCGGCGCTCTGCGCGCTCGCCCCGCGTATGCATCTCGTCGAAATAGTCGGCGAGCTCCTCATCGCAGCCGGCCATAGCCAGCCGCTGCCACATGCAGGTTGGGGAGGGAAGATCAACCGGCGGCTCGGCGGCGAGCAGACTGAGCACCGTCGGGGCAAAGAGTCGGGTATCGATCGAAAAACGCACGATGAAGGCCTGGGATGCGCTGGCCTCGAGACCGACGCGGCTACCCAATGCTCCACCCAGGTCAAGGTCTGGCACGTAGTCCAGTCGCTGGCGGACCGCTGAGGACTGCAGCAGCGCGGCGACATCGTCGATCTTCTCCATCGTGCTGAGGACTTCCGCCAGCACCCGGCGTTCGTAGAACCGCTCGTACAGGCGCAGCGCGACGCCGGTCCCGCTGGGCTCGCCCCCCTCCGCACCGGTCAGCTCGGCGCGGACCTCGTCCAGGCAAATCATTTCTTCCATGCGACACGCGAGCATGCGCTCGTCAGCCGCGGTCAAAAGATTTACCTCATGGATCTCACGGAGGTAGGTCCGTAACGGATCATCGCCACTGTCGTCTTCGTCAGATGGCAACGGCTCAGGGAGCACGATGTGCGGGGCGAGCCCGAGATTGTCCTCCTCGAACAGGGCCGGCGCAACCGGATCCCCGGCCTCCGTGGTCAAATGCATAGACGGCTGCTCCTCGAACGCTCGATGGGCACACATGCCTCCAAAAACACGCGCCGGCCTCGGCAGAAACGGATAGCCGAGGAGTTGGGCTGCAATGGAGAGTGTGACGGGGGGTCTTGCGGTTGTGGCATGCGAGGCCCGGTGGCCGCGCGCAATTGTAGCCGCAGGCGCGGCGATCGACAACGTGACGGGGATGTTAGGACCGCCACTCGGGGGTTGCGGGCAGGCTTGCTTCGCATGCGGCGCCGCCGTGTATCGTTGGCCGGAGCGGAAAACCAGCGCTGGAGTAACAATCCGTGGCACGTTTGAAACACAAGACCGCGCTGTTGGCGGCGCTCATGACCGCCGCAGCCGTGCTCGCTCCGGCGTCTGCCAGTCTGGCGTACAACGACAACCGGCCCGTCCTGGCCTACTACTACGCCTGGTGGAACGCTTCGAACTTCAATCGGACCCTTTTTCAACCCGGCAACGCGTACAACTCGGACGACGCCTACGTCATCCAGCGGCATGTCCAGGAAGCCCAGGCGGCAGGCATCGACGGCTTCGTGACGTCCTGGTACGGCGACGGCGACCGGACGGACGCCAACCTGGCGCACCTGCTCGAAGCTGCGCAGGCTACGGGCTTCCGGGCCACGATCCACTTCGAGACGCCGAAATTCTGGAGCGTCGAGGATGTCGTAGCGCAACTGAAGGCCTTTTACGCCAGGCGCATCACCCACCCCGGCATGGTCCGCTACGAGGGCCGCCCCGTCATTTTCTTCTGGCGGGCTGGCATGTACGACAACGACGCCTGGAGCTTCATTCGCAGCCAGGTTGACCCCACGCATACGGCGGTATGGATCGCCGATGGCGACAACTTCAGCATTCTCAGCGGCGACGCGTGGGACGGCATCAGCCCGTACGCCATTGCCTGGTCAGCCAATCCAGCTGGCCAGTTACCGAGCTGGGCGGCCAAGGCCCACTCGGTGGCCCCCGACAAACTGTGGATCCCGCCCGTTTCGCCAGGCTGCAACGACGCGGCCGCCGGCGAGACGACCTGCTCGCAAGACCGCGGCGGCGGGTCGTACTACCAGGCGACATGGAACGGTGCGCTGGCCTCGAAGCCAGGCTGGGCGGTCATCGTCAGCACGTTTAACGAGTGGCTGGAGTCCACGCAGATCGAGCCGAGCGTCCAGTACGGCGAGCAGTACCTGCAGCTGACCCGGCACAACGCAGACCAATACCGCGCGTCCACGCAGCCGCCCAACGGCTAGCCTCGCCGTCGCCACTGTGGCCAGTAGTCGGCAGGACTTTGCGGAGCGCCGATTTCAGCACGCCTGGACGCCCTTGGCATTTGCTTCTACACGGACATCGCCCCTCTAGCTGCTTGCATGCGCATCGTCCTGGCCCACAGTCACGCGAATACGCTCGGGGGTGGCGAGCGGGCGATCATGGAGCTTGCTCGCGTGCTCCAGGAGCGCCACGAGGTGCAGCTGCTGCTGGGCGGCTTCGACGCCGGGCGTACCTATGCTGAGCTGGCGGGTCTGCCGCGGGCACGCCTCAGTCGGCTCGAGTGGCCTGTCGCGCACGTTCGCGCCGACGCGATCGTCACCAACTCGTTTGGAGCCAATTTGCTGGCGATGCGCAACGGTCGGCGGGTGGCGTACTGGGTCCACTCGACTCGGAGTCTGTTCTTGCGCCCGGGCGCCCAGCGACTCGACCTGCGCCTGCGCCGCCTGATCGATTGGCTCGCCGTACGACGGGCAGCCCGGCTCGTCGCCAACAGCCACTACACCGCGACCCGGCTGCGCCAGCTCTACGGTCGCGAAGCCGACGCCGTCGTGTATCCCGGCGTGGACCTGGCTCAGTTTTCGCCCCGCGCGGATACATCCGGCAGCACCGGCGCGTACGCGATCACGGTCGGCAGACTGTCGGCCGAAAAAGGGCTGGATCGCCTGTTCGAGGCCTGGCGCGACATACCCGACCTGCCTCTGCACGTCGTCGGTGACGGCTCAGCGGAGGTGCTGCGGAACCTGCGCGCGCTGGCCCCCAGGGGAGTCGTATTTCGGGGCCACCTTACCTCGGGTGATCTGGCGGAGGCCTACCGGAGAGCTGAGGTGGCCGTGTTCGCTTCCTACGGCGAAGAATTCGGCATGGCCCCGCTTGAAGCCATGGCGTCTGGCGTGCCCGTGGTTGCCTGGCGCGAGGGCGGCCTGCAGGAAACGATTGTGGACGGCCAGACAGGGTACCTGGTCGCGGATGCCGTACTGCTCCGGCAGCGCCTCCGGCTCCTGCTGCACGACCCAGAACGCAGACGCGCATTCGGGGCTGCGGCCAGACAACGCGCCGAGGCCTTCACCTGGCAGCGGACGGCTGCCGGGATCGAGGCCGTGTGCGAGCTTCTGGCAGCCACGCCTGCTCCAGGGCCTGGCGCGTAACGCCGGCAGCCGCAGCCCAGTCGAACCGCGCGGCCCGGCGTGGGCCGCGCGCGCGCAGCGTTGCGCGTAGGGTCGTGTCGCCGACCGCGCGCTTCAAACCGCCGGCGATGGACTCGACGACCAGGGGATCCACCACCAGCGCGGCGTCGCCGACGATCTCGGGCAGCGAGCCGCGATTGCCGACTACCACCGGCGCGGCGCAGGCCAGCGCCTCCAGGGCCGGCATGCCGAAGCCCTCGTAGAGGCTGACCAGAGCCACACACGCAGCCCCGCCGTACAAGGCCGGCAGATCAGCATCGGGAACGTACGCCAGCCGCCGGACTCGCTTGCCGATGCCGGTCTCTCGGACCGCCTCGTCGACGGCTCTGGCGCCGAAGGTCGTCGTCCCGCCAAGCACGAGCTGCGTCTCAGGGGGTAGGCCGGCGCTGGCGAATGCACGCACCAGGCGGGGTAGGTTCTTGCGCGGTTTGATCGTGCCCAGATGCAGGACGTAGCTCTCGCCGAGACCGTATCGCGCCCGGACTCGCGCGATGTCCGCGCCCGTGGCGGGCTGGAAGCGTTCCCCCGCGGCCGGGTAGGCGACCGTGATACGCGACGCATCGGCGCCGTACAGACGCATCAGATCGCGTCGGCTCGCCTCTGAGATGGTCAGCAGGCGGCTCGCTGTGCGCACGTGGCGACGAATCGCCCACTCAGCGTAGAGCCACTCCGTAAGGCGGTGAGCGCGGGGAAAGAAGCGGTGTCCAACGTCGTAGACCACCACGACCGACGGCGACGGGGTCACCAGGGGTAGGACGTGACTTGGAACGAAAAGCACGTCCGGAGGGCTGATCAGCATCTCGCTCGAGAGTCCGAGGTGCGTCCAGAGGCGAGGTAGCTGGATCAGCCGGCTGCTGGTGCGCGGGCCGATCGGGAGAAGGCCGTCTCCCAGAGGCCGGCTCAGGTACAGGCGGTAGGCGTTGTGCTGATCCTGCGCCAGCAGATGGCGTAAGACGTGGAGCGAGTAATTCTCAACGCCAGTGCGGATTGGCCGCGTGACTCGGCTGGCGTCGACTCCGATCAACACGGAGCACAGGGTAGCCCCTGATACCATCTCGCCGATGGCCACCAGTCAGCCCCTGGCCCTGAACGTGCTGGACCTATCGCAGAATTGGGACGTGAACACGCCTGGGTTCGCGCGCTACGACGGACCCAGTATCAAGTGGGTCAAACGTGTTGCGTTCGAAGGTGTAGGGGGCATGGAGATCACGTCAACCCTGCACGTCGGTACGCACCTCGACGCGCCGAACCACTTCGTCACCAGTGCTAAAGGCATCGGCGAGCTGCCGATCGACTTCCTCGTCGGTCCGGCGTGCGTGGTCGACCTGCAAAAGCTGGGGGTGGGCGATTACCAGATCTACGGCCCGACCCACTTCGAGCGCTGGGAGCAGCAGACGGGTATCAGCATCCAGCCCGGTGACATCCTGGTCATCCATACCGGCTATCACCGCTTCTATCCATCCAACTGGACAGCCGAGTGCGGCCCGATCGAGCCAGACGAGACGCGCTACTTCATCAAACATCCTGGTCCGACGCGCGAGTTCGCCGACTGGGTCAAGGCGCGCGGGATCCGCTGGCTGGCCGTGGACGCGGGCAGTGCCGACCATCCCATGAACACCGTCATTCGACAGGTTCGGCCTGACCATGCCAGGAAGTGCGCTGCAGCGCTGGGGCGGCCGCTCGAAGAGATCTGGCCGGACGACGACATCCAGGTCATGCATTACGACCTGTTCCCGCACGAGATCATCCACATCGAAAACGCGGGCGGTCAGATCGATCAGGTGCTCGACCAACGCGTGACCGTTGGCTGCTTTCCCTGGCGCTTCATGGGCGGCGAGGCCGCGTTCTGCCGCTTCGTCGCGTTTGTGTAATCGTTCAGTCGCATGGCTGAGTCCGTCGCGGTCAGCGTCCGCCGCAATGCGTACGTCGATTCAGTCACCCTGCTCCAGGTCAGCTCTGACGTCCTGAGCCTGCCCGACGTGCTGGACGCGGCGCTGGTCATGGCCACGGATCTGAACCGGCAGGTGCTGGACGCTGCTGGCCTGCTCGTTCAAGACGCGCAAACGGCCGGTCCAAACGACCTCGTGATCGCCGTGCGGGCAGCCGATGCCGCGCTCGCTAGATCGGCCGCCGAGCGCGCCGCCGCCTCACTCGCGGATCGACGCGCTTCGTCCGGAGCCAGCGATGGCGCGGTGCGTGTCCAGCCACGGTCGCTGCGCAGCGCCCATCGCGCCGACCCGGCGGCGAGCCTAGCGGTTATCTCGGTGCCAGGCCGCTTCGCCGCCGCTGAAGCCCGCCAGGCTTTAGCCGACGGGCTGCACGTGTTCCTCTTTTCGGACAACGTCCGGTTAGAGGACGAGGTAGAGCTCAAACAGGTTGCGCGTAGTCAGGGACTCCTGGTCATGGGGCCGGATTGCGGCACTGCCATTCTGAATGGTGTTGGGCTCGGCTTTGCGAACGTGGTCCGACGCGGCCGCATCGGACTGGTCGGTGCCTCGGGCACCGGGCTGCAGGAGGTAACCAGCCTGCTCCATCAGGCGGGCGAGGGCGTCAGCCAGGCCATCGGCACGGGTGGTCGCGACCTGCACGCCGACGTTGGCGGCATTACCAGCCTGAGCGCCCTGGAGCTGTTGCGAGACGACCCCGGCACCGAAGTGATCATCCTCGTCTCGAAGCCGCCCGAACAGCAGGTCGCCGAGCGGGTTCTAGAAGCCGCGGCGAAGACCGGAAAGCCAGTGATCGCATGCCTGCTGGGCTCCCACGCCGTGGCCCGAGGTGGGGTCCAGAGCGCCAGCACGCTCTACCAGGCAGCCGTCCTGGCCGCGCCATCGGCAACCGCGTGGGCCAGCATGAGCCCTCGGGACCTGCCGCGCCAGCGCTCGAGCCAAGGCCAGATGCAGGTGCGGGGTCTCTTCTGCGGCGGCACGCTCTGTGAGGAGGCCGAAGCAGCGTTCCGGACCTCGGGCCGTATGCAGTACGAGTTTGTCGATTTCGGCGACGACCAGTACACGCAAGGCCGGGCCCACCCGATGATCGACCCGACCCTTCGCAACCACGCCATCGTCGAAGCAGGTGACGACCCCCGAGTGGCTGTGCTGCTGCTCGACGTCATCCTCGGGCTGGGCTCGCACGCCGATCCGGCTGGGGCCACGCTACCCCCGGTACGCGAGGCCATGGCCCGTGCGGAAGCGGCTGGCCGCGAGCTGACCGTGATCGCCCGCGTCGTCGGCACGGACCGCGATCCACAGGGTCTTACGCGACAGGAAGCCGCGCTGCGCTCGGCCGGGGTGCACGTCCTGGGTTCCAATTATCACGCGGCTCTGGCGGCACGTTCGCTCGTCGACGGCGTCGCCGTTTGATGCGACCGCTCCTCGAAAGTCCACTGCGGGTGCTGAGCGCTGGCGCAGCACTGTTCGCCGACACTCTGGCCGATCAAGGCGTGGCCGTCGAGCGGATCGACTGGCGCCCGCCGGCTGAGGGCGACGCTCAACTCGCTGGTCAGCTCGGCCGGCTCTGGGGGCAGCGCATCGACGCGGCCAACCAGGTGGCGCTGAGACGGGTCCTGGACGCTCAGCAGGTGCTCGTGGATGTCCGCCCGGCGGGGGAAGTCATCCCTGGCATGCAGCGCGACATGGTCCTCCACGCTGGACCGCCGATCGAGTGGGAGCGCCTGAGCGCGACCGTGCGCGCGGCGGCTGTCGGCGCGCTGATGCACGAGGGCCTGGCGGCGGACGCCGAGTCTGCGGAGCGCATGGCCAGCCGAGGCGACGTGCGCTTCGAACCCTGTCATCAGCACCAGACCGTCGGCCCGATGGCAGGCATGACCACGTATTCCATGCCCGTGCTGATCGTAGAAAATCGCACCGCTGGCAATCGCGCCTATTCCATTCTCAACGAGGGCCTGGGCCGCGTCCTGCGCTACGGCGGCACCGGGCCCGACGTGCTCGAGCGTTTGGATTGGATGCGCCGGGTTCTGGGTCCGGCGCTGGGTGAAGTTGTGCGGAGTATGTCCGAGGGTATCGATCTACGGGCGCTGATCGCTCAGGCGTTGCACATGGGTGACGAGTGCCACAATCGCAATCGCGCTGCCAGCGCCCTGCTTATCAAGTCCCTGGCGCCCGGGATCGCCGCGCTCGACTCACTGGATGCGGCCGAGCGTCGACGCGTGCTCGAGTTTGCGGCCGGCAACGAGCACTTTTTCCTGAACGTGGGCATGGCGGCCTGCAAGGCGGCCATGGACGCTGCTCGCGACGTTCCGAACAGCTCGCTGGTGACGGTCATGGCGCGCAATGGCACAGAGTTCGGCATTCAGGTGAGCAGTCTCGGAAACCGCTGGTTCACCGGCCCAGCTCAGACGCCGAAGGGTCTGTATTTCGCTGGCCACACCGCTGAGGATGCCAGCCCTGACATGGGCGACTCGGCAATTACCGAGACGGCGGGCATCGGCGGCTTTGCGATGGCCGCGGCGCCGGCGATCGTCCAGTTCGTTGGTGGTTCGCCCCAGGACGCCATCGCCTACTCACGGCGCATGTACGAGGTCACCCTGGGGGAAAGCGAAGCGTATACCCTGCCGATGCTCAACTTCCGCGGCACGCCAACCGGCATAGACGCCCGCATGGTGGTTCAAACGGGCATTCTGCCGCAGATCAACACTGGCATCGCCTCTCGTCGCGCCGGCATCGGGCAGATCGGCGCCGGGCTGGTCAATCCACCTATGCAGTGCTTTTCCGAAGCCGTACGCGCCCTCGCCACTGCCGCGGAGTGATACCCGCCCTCCACTCCCGTAGGATTGAGATGGGGATAGGGTGGTTTGCTAAGCCTCTTCAAGCTGTTGGTGGTGGTGGCGCTGTTCGGCTTGCCTTTTCTGATCATTACCGCGTGGCCGCGGCTTTTCGAGCTCGCCGGCGGTGCGCCGGCCGTGAGTGCTCAGACGGCAGAGGCAACACCTACCCCCAGCTTCCGTCTCACCGATCCGACGCAGACCAAGGTGCGCGGCCACTTCGGAAACCTCGACGAGACCCCCCCGCCCACTCTGATGGCAGCAGTGCGACCCACGTTCGTTGTCACCCCGAGCCCGAGCGCGACGGGCGAGCGCGTCAGCATCGGCAACACTGGCGGACAGGGAGCCATTCTGCGTGCCGATCCAGTGTCGGGACGGCCCGTTGCCGCCTTGCGTGAGCAGCAGGTGCTCGAGGTGCTCGAGCGCCAGACCGTGCCCGGGGGCGGGGTCTGGGTGCGCGTACGCACAGCCGAAGGCGTCGAGGGCTGGGTAACGGCAGTGGTCGCACTGCCCGTTGCTGCGCCCCGCTGACGAACACCGCTCCTCGCCTCCTCGGTACGCTTAGCCCCCAGATGGCCCGCTATCGCCTCGCCCTGGACACAGGCGGGACCTTCACCGACGTCGTCGCTTTCGACGAGGACACGGGAGCGGTCCACACGACCAAGACGCCGACCACACCGAAGGACCCCTCCCTCGGCTTTATGGCCGGAGTGCACAAAATCGCCCAGCAGGCCGGTTTCAGACTTGACGACGGGCTCATCGCCGGCGTCTCCCACGGCACGACCGTCGCCACCAACGCGCTGCTGTCTGAGCCGGGCTCGTTTCCAGGCCTGGGTCTGATCGTTACTCGCGGCTTCAGGCATCTTCTCGAGATCGCGCGCCAGAGCGTGCCGCAGGGCTACGGCAACTCCTATTTCTGGGTAAAGCCCGAGCGCATCGTGCCGCTGCACCTCGTCCGCGAAGTGGCCGAGCGCATCGATGTTCGAGGCGACGTCCTGACGCCGCTCGATCTCGAGGATGCCGCCGCCGCCGCGGCGTGGTTTCGGGACCGCGGCATCGACTGCATTGGCGTGTGTTTCCTCCACGCGTACGCCCGCGGCGACCACGAACAGCGTATGCGCCAGGCTCTGGCGCGCGTGCATCCGAACGCGAGCGTGTCCATCTCTTCCGAGGTCCTACCCGAGTACCGCGAGTACGAGCGGGCGGTGACCACGCTCGTAGATGCGTTCGTCAAGCCGCGCGTGAGCCGCTACGTGACCCAGATCGAGACCCGCCTCCACGCAGAGCTCGGCCCAGCAACGCCCTTCTACATCATGAAATCCAATGGCGGCGTTGTGTCTGCCCGCGAGGTAGCCAGCAGCCCGATCAGCACCCTGTTGAGCGGTCCAGCAGCAGGCGCGCTCGGCGCGGCCCTGCTAGCCGACGCGGCCGGGTTTCCGAAGGTTCTCACGCTGGACGGGGGTGGAACGAGTACGGACGTAGCGGTTGTCGAAGACGGGCTGCCACATCTGACCACCGAAGGTCGCGTCGGCCGCTTCCCCGTCAAGGTTCCGATGACCGACATCGTTACCGTAGGCGCAGGCGGAGGGTCGATCGCCAGACGCGCGCCGGACGGGCGGCTGCGCGTTGGGCCCGAGAGCGCTGGCGCCGATCCTGGTCCTATGTGCTACGACCGGGGCGGCAGCGAGCCTACGGTCACCGACGCTACGCTGGTGCTCGGACGCGTGCCGCCGCACCTGCTGGGAGGCGAGATTCCCCTGGACCCAGCCCTGGCTCACCACGGAGTTGCCGAACTGGCCGCAGCTATCGGACTCGACCTGCACCGCACGGCGGCCGGCGTGCTGGAGATTGCCGCCTGGAGCCAGGCCAACGCGGTCCGTCAGGTGACGGTCAAACGCGGCCTCGACATCCGCGATTACGTACTGGTCGCCTTCGGTGGCTCGGGTCCGCTTCAGGCGGGCAAGCTGGTCGACATCCTCGACCTGCAGGCCGCGCTGGTGCCGCCTGATCCAGGCAACGTGTCGGCGTTCGGGCTGCTGACTGTCGACGTCAAGAACGACTACGTCGGTACGGCCGTTCAGCGCGATGATGTGCTCGATCTCGTGCTATTGAACGCAACGTATGCGCGGCTCGAGAGCCAGGCTCGTGCTGCGCTCGCCGCGGAGGGTTTTGCGTCTGACCAGATGCAGGTGGTCCGTTCCGTGGATATGCGCTATTTTGGCCAGGCCTGGGAGGTGCGGGTCGAGGTTCCGGACGGGGACCTCGACCGCTCCCGCGCGGACCTGGTTGTCGGACGGTTCCACGCCGTCCATCAGCAGACCTACGGCTACTCGTACGTTGCAAGTCCTGACCAGCGCATCGAGTGGGTGAACGCGCGGGTGATGGGCGTCGGCCCGATCCGCAGGCCCGCGATTCAGCCACGTGGGCGCACCCTTATGGGTGGAATCGAGCGCGCCTGCACAGGCCGTCGGCAGGTGTATTTCGACCAGGCCTTCGTCGATACACCGATCTTCCATCGCCAGCACCTGCAGCCCGGCGATTCCATCGACGGCCCAGCCATCGTCGAGGAATTCGGCTCAACCACAGTCATCTTCCCCGGCCTCCAGGCCCGCGTCGACGACTATGCCAACCTCATTCTCACTCGAGTGAGATCTGAAGCCGTGGTCTCATGCTGAAGCCCTCGCCCGCGCCCGCATCCGCGTGTCAGTGGACTGAATGACCCCTGATCCGCCAGCCGTCATCCCTCCCGTGTCAGTCGATCCGATCCTGCTGGAGATCGTCGAGGGCACGCTTGCTTCAGCGGAGGCCGAAGTCGAGGCGGCCATCGAGCGGACGGCTCGCTCGCCGATGATCCGCGAGGCGCGCGATTTTCGGGGCGGCATCCACGATCGACGTTGCCGCAAGCTGACCGGGCGGTCCTACTCGGCGCTGGTGCAACCCATCGTGCGCGACTTCCCCCTGGAGACGATCCACCCAGGCGACGTGTTCTTCCACAACGACGTGTATCAGTCCGAAGGCGGCATCGGCCACCTGCCGGACCTGTGCGTGACCGTGCCGGTGCACCACGAAGACCAGGTCGTAGCGTTCGTGCAAGCCTTCGGCCACCACGACGACATCGGCGGCTGCGTCCCTGGATCGATGCCCAGCCACGGCACGTCGTACTACCAGGAAGGCTTGATCGTCCCGCCAGTCCGGCTCTACGACCGCGGCCAGCCCAACACCGATCTGATGCGGGTGATGGTACGCAACTCCCGTTTGCCTGAAAGCCTGCGAGGTGACCTGGACGCCGAGGTAGCCGCGTGTCGGATGGGCGCTCAACGAGTGGCCGAGCTCTTCCGCCGGTACGGCCGCCAGGCAGTCGAGGATTGTTTCGAGGCTATTCTGGAGCGCACGACAGCTACGTTTCAGAAGGAGCTGCTGAGCAAGATCCCGCCCGGAACGTACGTCTGGGAAGACTATGCCGAACACGACGGCGTCGATCCGCCACGACTGCATGCCCAGCGCATGACGCTCACTGCGTCGGCCGAGGGGCGGCTGATCATCGACTTCGCGGGTACCAGCCCACAAGCGAAGGGTCCCATCAATCACGCTGGCAACTACGCAGACGGCGTGTTTCTGAAGAAGTGGATCGCGCCCATTTTGCGTAACCTCGCCGACACGCCCGAGCGCATGGCCGAGCTCGACGTCAACGAAGGTGTGGTGCCGTTGATCGAGCTGCGCTTTCCGGCGCCTGGCACATTGCTCACGCCGATCTTCCCTGCGCCCGTCAACGCGCGCACGTTCGTGATCTTGCGTTTGCTGGGCATCCTGGCGGGCGTGCTCGCCAAAGCAACCGCGGGCAACATGCCAGCCGACCAGGAGACGATTCGCTATACAGGTTTCCACGGTCTCGACGCCGACGGCCAGCCGTATCTCATGCGTGAGGTGCTGGGCGGCGGATCGGGCGGCCGACCGTGGGCCGACGGCTCGGACACCATCCACGTCGTTCCAGATTCCAAGAACCTGCCGGTCGAATTCACCGAGACGCGCTTTCCCCTGCGCGTGGAGTCGCTGGGGCTCGCCCCGGACTCGGGTGGTCCAGGCAAGCGCCGGGGTGGGCTTGGCTACCGTAAGGACATCCGCGTGTTGCGGGACTGCGCGTTTCTGTCAGTCGCGGATCGGTCGATCTTGAGCTGCTGGGGCTTGAAGGGCGGCCGAGCTGGCAAGCCGTTCCGGGTCACGGTCGACCCGGGCGGCCCACACCACCGCCACCTCGAAGGGCTGGTGGACGACGAGCCGATCCCCGCTGGCACCCTGGTACGTATCGACACGACCGGCGGCGGAGGCTGGGGCGATCCCCTGGAACGTGAGCCCGAGCTCGTCGCGTTCGACGTCACCCAGGCCAAGGTGAGCAGGGACTCAGCCCACGACGACTACGGCGTCGCACTGATTCAGAGCAACGACGGCACGTTTGGCGTGGACGTCCCTTCGACGAACGCGCTGCGGGAACAACTCCTCGGCAAGCGCGGCTTCGTGCCGTTCTTCGACCGCGGGCCCGGGTACCGGCTGTTGAGCGGCCGCGACTATGCCGAAGTTGACGTGATCTGAGTCGAGATCAGCCGCCCGAGATCGCGGGCTTGTACATCACGTCCAGCGGAGCCTGCGTCACTGGTAGCGACATGGTGTACACCTGCGCGATCCCGCCGATGATCGCCAGCGCCACGACCACCAGCAACATGCTGAGCAAGAATCGGTGAGTAAAAAACGGCAAGCGTAGCGCGACCTGCGCGAACGCGATCCCCGCCGCGACGCCGCCAACCGACAGGATCAAGAAGCCGTGAATCTGGGGCGCCTGCGCCAGGCCGAACAGCAGCACGGGCACGCTGACCACCAGCAGGAACGCCCACCAGACGATGTCGCCGCCGAGTAAGCGCTCCTCTTCGCGCACGCTTTTGACTTCAATCGGCCGGGCATCCAGCGCCATCTCCCTAGCTCCTCACTTTCAGGACTCGCATTTTGGAACGCTGCGTATTGTCGCATGCGGGTCGGGGCGGGAATCATGGTGCACATGGACCTCTTGATGGTGGCCCGCGAGGCCCCTGATCTGCCGCCGACGGCCCGTGAGATCAGCGATCCGGCTGACGCACGCCAGTTGCTCCCCAAGCTCCCCCACGGCCCGCAGGTTGGTCCGCTGCTCACCCGGCTGGCTCTGGGTGTGCTGGTGCTGAACAAATCTCTCGACCGCGGCGCAGCCCGCGCCGCTATCGGCGTGGCGTTGCAGCGGTCACGTCCACGGGCCGTCGTCTTGCTCGGACACGATCTCGGGCGCGAGCTGCTCGGAGAAGGACTGCCCATGGCAGGTGGGATTCGCGAGCTGCACAGCCGGCCCATCGCCAATCTTGGCCAGGCCAAGGCCGCCGATACCGAGCGCATCCTGGTCGAGCTCTGCCAGAAGGCAGGCATCTCGTGGGCCCCCCCATCGTCCCGGGCGGCGCCGGCGCGCGCGGTTGTGCATGCGGAAGAAGTCGAGACGCTCGCCGCCGGTCTGATCGAGAAGCAACAATGGTCCAGAGCCGTTGACGCGCTGCGCAATGGCGAACCGCTCAGCGCGCGCGGCACGAACATGCTGGGTCGGGCCCTCCTTCAGCTCGGTGACAAGGAGGGGGCTCGCCACGCGTTCGAGCGTACGCTGGCAGGCGAACCCGAAAACCGAATCGCCCAGAAGCAGCTGGACAGCCTCTCGGCTTGACAACGCGGTGCAGCCCTGTAGCAGCACACACTTGCGCTGCACGAGAAGCTCTTGCTCCCAGGGCCAACCGGTCACCTTGGAGCTCACCGACGCGCTGCCACCGGCCACAGGCAAGTGACCGAGCGATGAACCTGTTGTGCCGAGGGGTCTCTATTCGAGCAGGTCCGGGACGAACAAGGGCCTTCCCCTTCAGAGAACCAATATTGAGACTTGAACGCTCCGAGCTCGCCAAGCGCGGAGCGTTTTCATTTGCCCCTCCCGACAGTCGCCAGCCAACTAATGGGTGTCGCTCACTTCGCCCGCAGTCGCCAGCTACGGGCATTGCGAGCGTATTTTGGTTTACTAGTTACGTTCACTCGCCGCCCACAGCAGCATGATGCAGTCGTGATTTGCTACGTGATGCCCCGGCGTACCGAAACGGATTGCCTGGAGGGGCGACTCCGTGGCAGATGACTTTTCGGCCGCCCCTCTAGGGGGAGACTCTTGACGGCGCGCTGTAATGTGAACCTACCTGCCCGGGTAGATCACGAAAAAGGTCGGGCGCCTCACTCAGTGCGCTCCATGGAAGTTTTGTGCGGCCACTGTCCATTCCTCACTGGCTACGCCAGCCACGTGTTGTTGACGTGCTCGACCCCGATGGCAAGCGGGTCGTCTGCTCGGAATCCCATTGGCTGGCTCACGTCAGCGCAAATCATCCAGAGATGAAGGGAGCGCAAGCGCAACGATTCGTAGCAACTGTGATCCAGACGCCCGAGTTTATTTACCAAGACGCAACCTACCCCAATCGACGCATTTACTACCGTAGGGGAATATTTCCCGCACCGCTCGACAGGGCAATACTGAAGACTGTGGTGGAGTACCCGATCATATTGGTAGGCTCACTTCCACCAGCCCGCGTAGTCACAGCCTACCCAGTAGAAGCCCCGAAGAAAGGAGAGCAACTCCTGTGGCCATCACCCGACCAGCCGCAACTCCTGTAACGTCGCCGCTGCCACGCGCCAACTATGACGCTGAGACGGACACGCTCTTTTTTCGGATCAGTGATCGCCCTGCAGTCGCACGGCACCTGGACGAGGAGATGTGGCTGCTGGTGGATGCCGAAAATGAGCACACGCTGGGAATTTTCGTTGAGGACTTTGAGCGTGTGTTCCTAAAGAGGCACCCTGAGCTGGCGCTTGCCTGGAAAAACGCTCATCCGCCCGTACTTCAACGCATGTCACGATCGATGAAGGACGGGTTCGTGCGAGTGTTCCTAAACTGGCTCAAACTTGAGAACCGAGACGTAGGCCTCGCGCTCTGCGCTACCTGATCAGGCGACGCGTCAGCCGTCAAGCACCCGCCATCACGGCCTGGCATCGCGCGCCTCGGATGACGTCTTCGGGTCGGCTCGACCTAGCCCCTCGGAATCGCGACATTTGAGAGCCTCTACGGTGGTGGTGGGAGTTTCTCGGTATCGGTGAGTTAGTCACCCCATATCAAGATCCGGCACGAGCGATTGTCGGTTAGGGCATCGGCTGCAAGCCCAGGCTACTATAGAGGGCTAGCAGTCCATCGCGATCTCGCGCGGAGCCTCGACGGGCTGCGTGCTCACGTGGGACACCTGGCGGTTGAGGAAAATCCTCACGGGCATTCTTTTCGTGTGTTGCCGTCGCCAGTGCAAGGCTCTGGTCACAGGTTGGCGATGTCTCTCGGCGCACCGCGACGCTCCATGTGACACATCCCCCGAGCAATTCGAGCATCAGCTCCGTCTTCGCTGCAGCCGTTGGCGCCATCAACTCGAACTCCCGTCGGACATCGGCGGCCCGCGCCGCCAAGGCACGAACAGTACGTACACGTTCGAGGTGTTTCGGCCGCCGGCAACCGGCCGTTGGATGATCCGCACCAGCGTCCGCTTCGGCCCGCCGTCATCGTCGCGCTCGGCTAGCCAGCCCCAGTGAGAGGGCGGCGCGCCCTCGGGTCGTAACGGCGTTGTATCCTCTCGAATCCGCTTAGACCGATGAAGCCTGCGCCCTTCGACTACGTTGCGCCCGGGACGCTCGAGGACGCCGTCGAAGCACTAGCCGCCGGCGGCTCGGATGCCAAGCTGCTGGCTGGGGGCCAGAGTTTGATCCCACTGCTCAACTTCCGCCTGGCGCGTCCTGCTCTACTCGTCGACTTGAATCGCGTCGAAGGGCTCGCGTACATCAGGTCCGCGGAACAGGGGACCGCCATAGGCGCGATGACCCGCCAGGCCAGCATCGAGCGCGATCCGCGGCTGCTGCAGGCACAACCCCTGCTGGTCGAAGCGATTGGCTACGTCGGCCACCAGGCGATTCGCTCCCGCGGCACGCTTGGCGGCAGCCTGGCTCACGCCGATCCGGCCGCCGAGATGCCGGCGGTTGCCGTGTGCCTCGACGCGCAGCTGAACGTGGTCGGGCCGCGCGGCCGGCGTACGGTCGCGGCCGAAGATTTCTTTGTCGGCTATCTGACGACAGCTCTCGAGCCAGACGAGATTCTTGTGGAGACCTGGCTACCCCCGCTTCCACACGGAACCGGCCAGGCGTGGGTCGAGTTCGCCCGCCGTCACGGCGATTTCGCCCTGGCGGGCGTGGCCGTATCGCTGTCGCTCGAGGGCGACCGGGTCTGCACTGCTCGGATTGTCCTGACCGGCGTGGGTGGCAGGCCGGTTCGAGCCCGCGAGGCCGAGTCGCTGCTGATCGGGGGCAGCGTGCTCGAACGCGCCGTCGCAGCTGCCGAGGCTGTCCGCTCGGCGATCGATCCGGACGCCGACATCCACGCCTCCAGGGAGTACCGCGTGCACCTCGCCGGCGTGCTGACCGAACGGGCCATTCGCCTCGCACACCAGCGCGCCCTGAGACTGGCCCCTCAGACCCTCGACCTTCGGCGCACACTTGAATCGTTGGCCCGGCATGCCTGATCGGCGGCCGATTCGCGTGGTGGTCAACGGACGCGAGTATGAGCGCACAGTCGAACCGCGCTTGCTGCTGAGCGACTTCTTGCGCCACGAGCTGCGCCTCACCGGGACACACGTAGGCTGCGAGCACGGTGTCTGCGGCGCATGCACCGTCCTGGTCGACGACCAGCTGGCGCGCTCGTGTTTGATGCTGGCGGTGCAGGCGGACGGGGCGAACGTCACCACCGTCGAAGGTCTCGGCCAGATCGGCACCGATCGCCTGCATCCGATTCAGGAAGCCTTCTGGGACGCGCATGGTCTGCAGTGCGGCTTCTGCACTGCCGGCATGCTCATGACGACGCTTGCCCTCTTGCGCGACAACCCGCGGCCATCTGAGGCCGAGATCCGTAGCGCGCTGAGCGGCAATCTGTGCCGCTGTACCGGCTACCAGAACATCGTCAAGGCAGTGCGGCTGGCGTCCGAGCGGATGGCGGCAGCCGACTCATGAGCGGGTTCTCCGCGCCGGTGAGAAGGAACGAAGACCCGCGGTTGCTGCGTGGGCTCGGGTCGTACGTGGACGACATCGACCCGCCGGGTGTGCTCCACGCGGCGATTTTGCGAAGTCCGTACGGCCACGCCCGGATCAAAGCGATCGATACCTCAGCGGCGCGAGCCTACCCCGGCGTGCGCGCCGTCTATACCGCTGATGACCTGGGCGACTTCAACCAGCCCGCGCCGCTGGTCATTCCCCATCCAGGGCTTACCCACGGCCGCACCCAGCGGCCGCTGGCGGTCGACAAAGTCTGCTTCATCGGCGAAGCGGTGGCCATGGTCGTAGCCGACGATCGGTACATTGCCGAGGATGCCGCCGCGCTGATCGAGGTCGACTGGGAAGCGCTACCCGCCATGGTCGACTTTCGGATCGCCGCCCAGCCTGGACAACCAGCCGTGCACGAGGACGTGCCGCGGAACGTTGCTGCCCGCCTGGCCCAGGTCGTGGGCGACCCCGACGGCGCTTTCCGGGACGCTGCGCACGTATTCGAGGAGCACTTACTGGTCGAACGCTCGTGTGGCAGCCCGATCGAGGCCCGCGGCGTCGTCGCCGTGTACGACCCGCTCCAGGAGTCCCTGGTCGTCTGGGATGCCACGCAGGCGCCGCTGACGATCAAGAACGGGCTGGCCAACATGCTCGGCTTGCCCGAGTTCAAGGTTGACGTGATCGCCCCAGACGTCGGCGGCGGCTTCGGCACCAAGATCATGTTGTTCTTCGCCGAAGAGGTCCTGGTGCCGTGGGCGGCGATCCAGCTTCGACAGCCAGTCAAGTGGACCGAGGACCGCCGCGAGCACTTCATTTCCGCCAACCAGGAGAGGGGCCAGCTGCACACCGCGCGCGTTGCGGTGGACCGCGACGGCCGCATCCTGGCATTGGAGAGCACCTTTGTGCACGACACCGGCGCCTACACCCCCTACGGCATCGTCGTCCCGATCATCACCGTCACCCAGATGCCTGGCCCGTACAAGGTGCCGAACTATCGCTCCGAGTTCACCGTCGTCTACACCAACACACCGTGCGTCAGCCCCTACCGCGGCGCGGGTCGTCCCCAGGCCTGCTTTGTCATGGAGCGTCTGATCGACCGGATTGCTCGCGAGCTGAACCTGGACGCCAACGAGGTACGTCGGCGAAATTTTCTTCAGCCTGAAGATTTTCCGTGGGACGTCGGACTGACCTTTCAGGACGGAGCACCCACGAAATACGACAGCGGCAACTATCCGGCGGCCCTGCACCTGGCCGAGGAGATGATCGATGTGCCGGCCTTTCGTGCGCTGCAGTCCGAGGTTCGTGACCAGGGCCGCTACCTCGGGATCGGGTTCGCGGCCTACGTCGAAGGAACCGGCATCGGCCCGTACGAAGGCGGCCACGTACGCATCGAGCCTAGCGGCCGGGTGCTGGCTGTGACTGCCGTCACCAGCCAGGGGCAGGGTCACTACACCAGCTTCGCTCAGATCGTGGCCAAGGAGCTGGGGTGTGCCGTTTCGGACGTGACGGTCGTCACGGGCGATACGACCCGCTTCAACTGGGGTGCAGGGACGTACGCCAGTCGAGCGCTGGTCACCGCCGGCAATGCATTGGGGGTTGCTGCCAGAGCGGTCCGCGAAAAAGTGCTGAGCCTCGGGGCAGAGCTGCTCGAAGTGAGCCGCGACGATCTCGAGCTAGGTGAGGGAACGGTGCGCGTCAAGGGCGCGCCGGGACAGTCGCTCACTCTGGGTGCGCTGGCCACTGCCGCCAATCCGATCCGCTACGCGTACGGCAAAGACGCCAGCCTCGCGGCGCTGCGCCTGGTCAAGCCGCGCGCGGGGGCCGTCCTGCGCGATGGCGAGGAGCCCGGGCTCGAGGCACGCGGCTATTTCGCCCCGGAGCGCGCTACGTGGGCCAGTGGTCAGCACGCCGCCATCGTCGAGGTTGACCCTGCGACGGGGAACCTGACCTTCGTTCGCTACGTCGTGGTTCACGACTGTGGCGTGCTCATCAACCCGACCATCGTCGAGGGCCAGATCCACGGCGGCGTAGCCCAGGGCATTGGCGGCGCCTTCTACGAACATCTTTTCTTCGACGACAGCGGCCAGCTCATCAACGCCAGCTTCATGGACTTTCTCATGCCCACAGCGGTCGAGATACCCGAGATCGAGGTGGCCCACCTCGAGACACCTAGCCCTTTGAATCCGCTTGGCGTAAAAGGCGTCGGCGAGGCAGGCACAATCCCCGTAGCGGCGCTCGTCGCCGAAGCCATCGAGGACGCCCTGAGTCCTTTCGGCGTGCGGATCCACGAAATGCCCCTCTCGCCCGCGCGCATACGCGAGCTCATCCAACAAGCACAACAATCGCAATCTTTAGCTGAAGCTGTAGCCCTCGCGGGTGAGGACGTGTGCCAGGGCTGTTAGCAGCAGCATCACGTTGGCTTTTTGGGCCGAGTGGCCCATGATGCCGATCCGCCACATACGGTCGGCGTACTCGCCCAGGCCGCCGCTGATCTCGAGGTTGAACTCGTCGAGCAGCAGTGCGCGCACCACGGACGCCGATACCCCAGGCGGGGCGAGCACCGTGGTCACCGAGGTCAAGCGTTGCGCTGGCTCGACGAACAAGCGTAGCCCGAGTGCTTCGAGTCCAGCCCACAGAGCCCGCGCGTGCCCCAGATGGCGCTCGATGCGCTGGTCGACGCCCTCCTCGACGATGATCCGCAAAGCTTCGCGCAGCGCGTACACGTTCAGGATCGGCGAGGTGTGGTGGTAAATGTGCTCGGTGTCCCACAAGCGAGCGTGGAGCCCCAGGTCCAGGTACCAGCTCTGCACGGGCGTCCGCCGTGCCTCGATAGCGCTCATGGCGCGCTCCGAAAGGGTGATCGGCGCCAGGCCAGGCGGCGCAGACAGACACTTCTGGGAGCCGCTATAGCAAATGTCGATGCCAAGCTCGTCCACCGGCAGCGGCACGCCGCCAAGCGACGCCACCGCGTCTACCACCAGCAGCGCGCCGACTTCACGACACGCCTCAGCCAGGCCCTCAAACGGCTGCTCGACGCCGGTCGACGTTTCGCCGTGCACGACCGCCAGGACGCGTGGTCGGTGCCTGCGCAGGGCCTCGACAAGCTCGTCGTTGTCCACAGGCGAGCCCCAGGCCGCCTCGACGACGACCACCTTGACGCCGGTGAGCCGCGCCGAGATGTCCACCATGCGGTGAGCGAAGAAGCCAGCGCTGCCAATGACGACCGTGTCGCCAGGTTCGAGGAGGTTGATCAGCGCGGCCTCCATGCCGCTTCCGCCTGTGCCCGGCAGAGCCAGGGTGGCCCGATTCTGCGTCTTGAAGACCTGTCGCAACAGCCCCGCCGTCTCCTCCATGACGGCAAGAAAGTACGGGTCCTTGTGTCCGATGAGCGGCGCAATCAGCGCCTGGAGCACGCGTGGGTGCAGGTTGCTCGGGCCCGGCGCCATCAGGATGCGCTCGGGTGGAAAACCGAGAGAATCCACCCTCGCCCTGGCTCCAACCTCTAAAGTGGTGGCCACGAATGCTCCCATCTGCCTCGTTGCTACTGACTCTAAGGCATCTCTAGAAGCGTCCGGACGTAGGTGGCGGCAACGAGCACAGCCGCCCCGCGCTGCGCGATTTCGAGAATGATCTCCTTGCGGGACTTTGGCAGGCGGTCCCACATGGCGTTCAGCCGCGCCAGAGCGGGATCACGTGGAGGGGTGGCCTCAGCAGTGATCGAGGGATAGCCGGCCAGGGGCAGCAGTTCGGCCAGTGGGACGTTCATCCACGTGGCCACCGCGGCCAGGTGGTCCATGCTGATGCCGCCCACGCCGCGCCGCCACCGCGAGAATTGAGTCGGCTGGGCGCCGATCTGGCGAGCGGCCTCAGCTGGGGTCACGTTTCGGGCGAGGCGGGTGGCCTCGATCATCTCGGCTAAGCGCTTGTAGCTGGCGGGCATCACTGGCCCCTGTCGAGCGTCGTTTTCAGGCGCCAGTTTCCCGTTAGCCGAGGCTCGCTACGGGATCTCCTTCTCGCTTCTCCTCCTCGTACAGGCGCTCGAGGACGAACTGTTTGAGTAGGGTTTGGTAGCCCATCTGCTTTTGGTCGGCCAGCTTGCGCAGGCGATGTAGGGTGTCCGCTTCAAAGCGAATCGTGATCGAGCTGCTCGCGGCTCGTGGTGGTGGCAAGCCTGGGTCGACTTCTCGCGCTGGGCGCAGCTGTGCGAGCAGTGCTGGCCCGTACTCGTGGGTCTGCCAGAACGCATCCTCCTGGTCCTCGGTCATTCCCTGGGGGATTTCGTCGGTCGAGTTGACCAGGAGTAGTCCGTCCTCGTCGATGGTGCGCCGCGTATCAGTCGTCATATTCGGGGTTCCTTTCTCGGTACGCTAGCTCGACCCGGCGGCGAGCAGGGTAGGCAGTGACGACGCGCCGCCCGTTGTCAGCACGGAGCACATAGACCACGACGACGACGCGGCGGCTTGAGAGAGTCAGTCCAGCCAGGCTGTAGCGGACTTCATAGGCTTCGAGGCGTGGCGGGAACGCGAGAGCTTTCGGGTCAGTTAGGGCCTCTTCCACTTCGGCCAGGCTGACACCGTGGCTGATCGGCTTGCCCTGGTTGTTTGCGTCCCACTCAAACCCCACGTATATCTTATCGTACATACAGATTGAGGCGGGGTTGAGGTGGGGCAAGCCTCTTTCCGCGCGCAAGACCGCCCCCGATTTCGCTCCTTTTCAGCTCGCAGCCGGGCCATCTGCTGGGCGCCGTCTGCTGGGAGCTCTCCTCGGCGCCCGGTGTAGGCCTGGCGCGCCATGCTGGCATCCACGCTGGCGCAGGGGGGCTATCCCTGGAGCGGCTCACCTGGTCGTTCAGGCGGCTGCACTCGCTGGCGCGCAGCCCGGTTTCCATCAGGAACTGACTCAAACATGGATGCGATCTCCTGGAGCGCTGCACGCGCATCGCTCGGTCGGTACTCTGCACCAGCGCCCGCTCACGGGCGAGCGCGACGCGCGGGTAGCCCGGATAGGCCGCGCGACGGTCGAGCGCGTCCAGCAGCCTGGCGAAATCGCGCATGTCCACGCGCGGCTGCAGGCGTTCGGGCAGACGTGGCGTCGGCACGGCCTGCAGGTCGGGGACGTCCATTTTTCGGCGGCTGCGCAGCTCGCGGTTGAGGCCGCGCGCGGCGGTGACCATGATGCCGGCCGCGGCCTCGTTACCTTTGAGCGACTCGGTAGCTCGGCTTTGAGGGTGCAGGTGCCCGGGCTGGCGGGCCGCGCAGCCAGCAGCATCAGGTACCAGGTAATCTGTTCGTCGAGCGGGGTTTGCATTGGTGACTCCATCCAAAGCCGAATCGTCCATCCAAATCGCACGTGCGGTAATTCCCCGCCTGGGGGTTCCCCTACCCGGTAGCCCAAATGGGCTGGGGTGCTTTAGAGGCGGGTTGGCACCGCCTCTCTGGCATCTCTAGACTGAGCTTATGGCGATCCAGCAGGACACCATCGCCCAGGCGGGCCGTCGGCCGTGGCTGCCAGCGGCAATGGCTGGCGTCTCCGGCGCGATCGTGGTCGGTCTGCTGCTCTTGCTGTGGTTCGGGCTACAGCAGAAAGAGATCGCGAGCAGCAAGGTTGTGAACGTTCCCTTCTCGACCGCTCCGGACTTCTCGTTGGGCCTGTTCGACGGCTCGACGTTCACCCTGTCCGAAGCGTTGCAGACTGGCAAACCCGTGGTGGTGAACTTCTGGGCATCCTGGTGCGGTCCGTGCGCCGACGAGGCGCCCGTACTGCAAGCCGGGGCTCGCCGCAACGCTGACCGCTTCACGTTCGTCGGCGTGGACGTGCAGGACGTCGATGCGGACGCTCAGGCATTCTTACGAAAGTACGCCGTGAGCTACCCTAATGGCTCAGGCAATGCTGGGCCGATCTCGATCCAGTACGGCATGCGGGGCGTGCCCGAGACCTACTTCATCGCGCCCGATGGCAGGCTCGTCCGCAAGTGGAACACTCTGACGGCAGCCGACCTCGAGCAGTTCCTGGCTGAGCTGCAGCGTGCCAGCAGCGCCCTGGCTCGCTGAGGCGCTGCTGGTCGTTCTGCGGTGGTTACACGGCGTAGCGACGATCGTGTTCGTCGGCTGGAGTCTCGTCCTCTGGCTCGACGGACCGCCGCGCGGAAACTCCACTGTGGCTCGTCAGCGGTTCAAAGAAGTCACCGAATTGACGCTGCTCGTGTTCCTCGCCACGGGTGCCGTGCTTACCTTCGATCGCCTTTCGCGCGGGGCAGGCAGCGTATATGCTGGGCTACTCGCACTCAAGGTAGCGTGCGGAGTGGTGACCTACCAGTACGCGTTTCGGTGGCGTCGGGTGGGTTTGCCGGTCGGCTCGCTGGATGGCCGTATCGTGCTGATCTTCGGTGCCGTGACCGTGCTCCTCGCAGCCATACTCAAGGGAGTATTCGACAGTGGCGTCCGTAGTCCAATCTAGCCTCGCCAGTCCACCGTCGTCGTTCGGCGGCCGCAATCTCAAGTTCATGATCGTCGGCGGCGTGATCGCCCTGGCAGTCGCCTACTTGGTCGTGATGGGCGTGCAGGGCGGGACGGTCTACTTTCTGACAGTCAGCGAGCTCCAGGCGAAAGGACCGGCAGCGCACAATCAGCTGTATCGCGTAGCCGGCAACCTAGTGCCTGGCACCCTGGCCAGGGATACCACTGGACTGGGCATTCACTTTCTCATCGCCGATCCGACCTCGAATCCGCTCACGGTGGTGTACCGCGGTGGCCAGGTTCCAGACATCATCGGCGACAACATCGAAATCGTCGCCGAGGGCAAGCTGGACGCGCAGGGTACCTTCACCGCGAACAACGTGCTGGCCAAGTGCCCCTCGCGGCTCGAGAATGCGCCGCCCGTGGAACGCGACTATCAGGCGTCGTAGTTCGTCACTTTCTTATGTCTAGCCTGGGCCAGATCTGCATCGTCGGCGCATTCGGCCTGGCCGTGTACGCCATCGTGAGCTCCATCGCCGGTGTACGCGGGCGAAGTCGCGAGCTGACCTCGAGCGGCCAGCACGCGGCCTGGGCGGTGACCGCACTGATCACCGCGGCCTCGGTGACCCTGCTGGTGGCACTGGCGGGTCACGATTTTTCGCTGCGCTACGTCTGGGAACACTCGAGCCGGGCCATGACGATGGACCTCGTGCTGGCCGCCTTCTACAGCGGCCAGCAGGGCTCCTTGCTGTACTGGGCGTGGACGCTGTCCATCTTTTCGGCCATTGTGCTGTGGCAGCAACGGCGGCCGGGACCGCACCGCGTCTTCATGCCGTACGTCGTCGCGGTGCTCATGGCCGTCGAGGCATTCATGACCCTGCTGCTCGGCTTCGTCGCGTCGCCATTCGAAGCGCTGCCGCGACCGCCGGCTGATGGGGTCGGGCTGAATCCGCTGCTGTACGACCCTGGCATGCGCATCCACCCGCCGATGTTGCTGGCGGGTCTGATGAGCTGGAGTGTGCCTTTCGCGTTTGCGATTGCCGCACTGGCAACCGGACGCCTCGACAACCTGTGGATCGCCGTGTCTCGCCGGTACGCCATGGTGGCCTGGGTCATCCTGGGCCTGGGCAATATCCTCGGCGCCTGGTGGGCGTACCACGTGCTGGGCTGGGGCGGTTACTGGGGCTGGGACCCGGTCGAGAACGTTGCCCTCATGCCGTGGCTGGTAGGCACCGCCTTCATCCACAGCATCCAGATGCAGGAGCGCCGCGGCATGCTCAAGGCCTGGAACCTGGCGCTGATCATGGTCGCCTTCTTTCTGAGCATCTTCGGCACGTTCGTGGTCCGGAGTGGGATTTTGGCGTCCGTCCACGCCTTTGCTCTGTCGGCCATCGGTCCGTACTTCCTGGCGTTCCTCGCACTGGTCATCGTCGGCTCGTTGGGGTTGTTCTTCTGGAGGCTCCCACGTCTGCGGTCGGACAATCAGCTCGACTCGCTCCTGTCACGCGAGGCGAGCTTTCTGATCAACAACCTGCTCTTTCTGGGGATCGTGTTCGCCATCTTCTGGGGAACCATTTATCCCCTGGTGGCCGAGGCGGTCGCTAACGCCAGGGTGAGCGTGGGTCCGCCGTACTTCAAGCAGGTGGCTGGTCCGCTGTTCGGGGCGCTCGTGTTCCTCATGGGAATAGGACCGCTGCTGCCCTGGCGTCGCGCCTCTCGCGAACAGTTGCTGAACAGCTTTCTGGCTCCGGTGGCCGGGACAGTGATCGGCCTGGTAGCGCTGTTCGGCTTGGGCGTTCGGAATCCCTTTGCCGCGCTCGGACTGGGGCTGTGCCTGTTCGTATTCGCGACGATCCTGCAGGAGTTCACGCGCGGCACGCTCGCCAGGCACCACGCGACCGGCGAGAACTATCTGCTTGCTCTGGGTAGTCTGATCCGTCGCAACAATCGCCGTTACGGCGGGTACATCGTGCACCTGGCCATTTTGCTGATTGGCGCGGGTGCGGTCGGCTCACAGGTGTATCAGCAGCAGACGCAGGCTTCCCTGGCGCCTGGCCAGAGCGTCACGCTGGCCGGCTACACGCTGACGGCGCATGGCATCGAGACCAATCAGCTGCCTGGCGTGAAGGTGACCGAGGCAGTTCTGAACGTCAACGGTGAGGACCTGCGCCCCGCCAGGCAGATCTTCGACAACTTCCCCCAGCAGCCCAGTACTCGGGTTGGCCTGAGATCCACGGCGTTCGAAGACCTGTACGTGGTTCTGGGTGGCTGGGAGGGCGATGGAGCGACCGCGAAGGTCTCACTCGCCGTTTTCGTGAACCCGCTGGTGAGCTGGCTGTGGGCGGGCGGGCTGCTGCTCTTGATCGGAACTCTGGTGACGCTGTGGCCGGCGGCGGCGGTTTCGCCTCGCCGGGTGACGGCCACCATCGCGCGCGGAGCGGTGGGCGCGACCTCGTGATCCAGACGCTGCTTCGGCTGGTCGCTGGTGTCAGCCTGGCGGCGGTTATGCTCGTGCCGGGGCTGGCTCGAGCAGATGCGCTCGACGACGGCGTACGGCGGGTTGGTATGCAGCTGCAGTGTCCTGTGTGTGAGGGCGAAAGCGTCGCCGACTCGTCCTCAGGCTTGGCCGGGGACATGCGCTCGGTGATTCGCACCAAATTGCTTGCTGGCGAGCCCGACCAGCAGAT
>JAABUQ010001558.1_pt1 | contig 48693 bp, 48 predicted proteins | sample 5560001 | NCBI WGS metagenome assembly JAABUQ01 (sample SAMN10711888, study PRJNA513371) | rock metagenome | isolation source: Antarctica rocks | place: Antarctica: Victoria Land, Finger Mt nord | collected 2015-12-18
GGCATCCTGCCTCAGAAACAGGGGCCTTCCAGGGAGCCAGTGCTGAGGGAGCGACACTGAGGCAGGATGCCGCAAGTGCCAGGGACGAGCGGGAAGGGTTTCTTGACCTCCTTCCTCTTTGCCGGGTACACTCAATCTACTTTCAGCGTAGAAACCGAGAAAACACTCCATGAGCCATCGCCGTATTTATAATTTCAGCGCCGGGCCGGCCATCCTGCCGGAGTCCGTTCTTGAAGAAGCCGCCCAAGGCGTCCGCGAGATCAACGGGTCCGGGATGTCCCTCTTAGAGGTCAGCCACCGGGGCAAAGACTACGAAGCCATCCATGCCGACGCCGAAGCGCGGCTGCTGCGCGTCTTAGGGCTGAACCCAGAAGAATACGCAACGCTGTTTATGCAGGGCGGCGCGAGCCAGCAGTTCGCGATGGTTCCACAGAACTTTCTGAAGCCGGGCCTGACCGCTGACTACATTGTCAGCGGCGACTGGGGCGCAAAAGCCCTCAGCGAAGCCAAGCACTACGGCGACGCCCGCGAAGCCGCCACCTCGAAAGGCGAGAAGTATTCGGAAATCCCCAAAAGCTTCACCCGGACTCCCGGCGCCCGCTACGTTCATATCACAACCAACAACACGATTGAAGGCACCGAATACGCCGACCTGCCCGATACCGGCGACACCCCGCTTGTCGCCGATACGTCGTCGGACTTCCTCGCCTTGCAGCGCGACTATTCTAAGTTCTCTCTGCTGTACGGCGGTGCCCAGAAGAATGTCGGCCCGGCTGGGGTCGTGCTTGCGGTCGCCAAGAAGGCATTTCTCGCCACAGCGAACACGGACATCCCCAAGATTTACTCCTATGCCACGTTTTTGGAGAACCGCTCGCTGTATAACACGCCCCCGACATTCGCCGTCTATGTCGTCGGCCTGGTTCTCAAATGGATCGAAGCCGAAGGCGGCCTCAGCGCGATTGAAGCCCGCAACAAGCGCAAAGCGGCCCTACTGTATGACACTCTGGACGCGCTGACCCCGTTCTACCAGCCGACGGTGGCGAACAAAGCCGACCGGTCTTTGATGAACGTCACCTGGCGTCTGCGCGACGAGGCATTAGAGCCGGAGCTTTTGGCTGAAGCCAAGAAAGCCGACATGGACGGCCTCAAAGGCCACCGCAGCGTCGGCGGCTTCCGCGCCTCTATCTACAATGCCTTCCCCGAAAAAGGCGTCCAAGCCCTCGCCGACCTGCTCCGCGATTTTGCTGGGCGCAAAGGGTAAGAGACATGACAGTGATGCTGACGCCTGAAACTGAAACACGGCTTCGGGCCTACGCCGGAGATTTGGACCTCGACCCGCAGCAGCTTTGCGCTGATTTGCTCACCCGTGCCTTTGAACAAGCCGAAGCCGAACTGAAGGACACAATGGACGGGTTGGACCGCAGCGTTGAGGACTACAACGCCGGGCGGTGGCTTACGTCGGAAGAGTTTGATCAGCGATTGGAAGCCAAAATTGCCGCCGCTCGTGTGAGAGCCGGACAGTCAGCCCAGCGAACACCGGTACTGTAAGTGCCGGTCTATTATTGAATGAAAGTCGAAACGACTACGGAGTAGCCACAAGAGGCATTTGTTAATCTTTAGTCGTCTCGACTTTGACGCAAAAGTAGCCCGGCACTTACAGTGCCGGATTCCAGCTCAGGACAGCATTTATGCCCACATGGCTAAAAGTTATTACTTGCTCAACCATCATTCTGCTTTGCACCATTTTTAGCTGTGGTCTTGGATTGTGGCTGCCCGCGCGTGGCACTGAGGGTGATACGGGCGCAGCAGGTGCTGCGGACGGGATGATGATGATCATGTATGGCACACTGGGGTTATTTATTGGCCTCGTTGTCGGTATTGTGGGTGCTGCAATTCTTTGGTCTCGGCTGGACAAACGGGTTTCTACCGTAGCAATGAGTGCTTTACCACACGATCAAGTGTGGCCTCCACCCCCTACCGTGGCAACTCAACCAGAGACAGTACCCGCCGCTCAGCTTCGTCGAGGGGACGAAGAACAAAAATAGAACACGAAGCTAAACAAGGGAGTTTATTCATGCCGAAAGTATTGGTCTCGGACCCGATTGCGCCCGAAGGCATCGAGATCCTAAAACAAGTTGCCGAAGTGGATGTCAAGACGGGGCTGTCGAAAGATGAGCTTGCCGCGATTATCGGCGACTATGACGCGCTCGCGGTACGCTCGGAAACGAAAGTGACCGGGGAGATTATCGCCCGCGCGGGGAAGCTGAAGATTATCGGACGCGCCGGAGTCGGCGTGGATAACATTGACGTGGAAGCGGCCACCAATCGCGGGATTTTGGTCGTCAACAGCCCGGAAGGCAACACGCTGGCGGCGGCGGAGCTGACGGTCGCGATGCTGCTGGCGCTGGCCCGGAATATCCCGCAGGCCGACGAAGCCATGCGGGCGGGACGCTGGGACCGCAAGATTTACATGGGGTCGGAAGTGTACGGCAAGACGCTCGGCGTCATCGGGTTAGGAAAGATCGGACGCGAGGTGGTTAGCCGGATGCAGGCGTTCGGCATGAGCGTCTTGGGTTTTGATCCCTACTTGAAGCCGGAACAGGCGGACGCGCTCGGCATCACGCTGGTGGACTTGGACACGTTGTACAAGGAGTCGGATTATATCTCGGTGCATACGCCGAAGACAAAAGAGACGACCGGCATGATCAACGCCGAAAAGCTGGCGCTGATGAAGCCGACCGTCCGGCTGATCAACTGCGCTCGCGGTGGGATCATTGACGAGGCGGCGCTGGCAGACGCGGCGAAGGCCGGCAAAATCGGCGGTGCGGCGATTGATGTCTACACGACCGAGCCGGTTCCCGCCGATAACCCCCTGCTGAACATTCCGAACATCATCACGACCCCGCATCTCGGCGCAAGCACCGAAGAAGCGCAGGTGAATGTCGCGATTGACATTGCCGAGCAGATTGTCGAAGTGCTGGCCGGCAAGCCTGCCCGCGCGGCGGTCAACATGCCGCCGGTCTCCGCCGACATGCTGGCCCGCTTGCAGCCGTACCTGACGCTGGCCGAGAAGATCGGCAGCCTCCACGCCCAGCTTACGTCCAGCCCCATCAGCGAAGTGGAAGTGGTCTACGCCGGCGACTTCGAGAGCCTGCCGACGGTGCATTTGACCCGCGCTGTGCTGAAGGGCCTGCTGGAACCCGTCGTCGCCGAAAGCGTCAACTACGTCAACGCCCCGGCGATTGCGGCGGGGCGCGGCATCAAGATCACCGAAAGCCGGACGCCGGCATCGGGTGACAGCGCCAGCGCAGTCCTGACCGTCCGCAAGCGCGGGGGCAGCGCAGGACGGGAAATCAGCGGCGTCGTTCTGGGCCGCGACAACCTGCGGATTGCGACCATTGACGGCTACCGGGTGGATGTCCGCCCGTCCGGCCCGATGCTGGTCACCCAGCACACCGACCGCCCCGGCGTCATCGGTAAAGTCGGCACCCTGCTTGGGGACAGCGGCATCAACATCGCCGGAATGCATGTCGGGCGCGAAAGCGAAGGCAACCGTGCGGTCATGGTCCTGAAGCTGGATACGCCGACTTCCGATACGCTTCTCGCCAGCATCCGGCAGATTGACGGCATGGAAACCGCCCGCCTCGTTCAGCTGTAACGGAAATGACCCCTACCCCCAGCCTCTCCCCCGTCGGAACGGGAGAGGGGAGCCAAAATTCAGAAACATCTTCACCCCTCTCTCACGAAGTGGGGGAGGGGTCGGCAGGAACTGCCGGGGGTGGGGGAAGTCCTAGCGTCTCAGCAACAGAAAGATCAAATATGCTAAAACTTACTCACCACTTCCTCGCAGCGGCCAGTGTCGCCGCGCTTGCTTGCCTCGTTCCCGCCGCGCAGGCCGCGCCTGGTCCTGCCCTGCCGCTGCTCGGCGGGCCGAACGCCATCTCGGCAGGCGTTTTTCTTCCATCGAGCGGCGCGGCGAAATCCGCGGGCGGCTCGACCCAGCTTGATGTCGAGTTCCACTACGGCCTGCCGATCCCAAACCCGACCCCGCTGCGGATTGTCTTAGGCGTCGGCGTCGAGACCGGCTCGAAGTCCGGCGGCCATTCTACCATCGTTCCGGTGACGGCGGGCGGCCAGATCGCCCTCGGCGGCGGGGTGTACGCAGGTTTGGGCGTCGGCTACTACTTCCTGAATCAACACCGCAACTCTTCCTTCACCGATCAGCTCTCGACATCTACCCGCTTCGGCGGCTACGGCGAGCTTGGGTACAGCGCCGCCGGCGGGCTGATCACGGTCAGCGCCAAGTACCAGGCCGTCCAACGCGGCGACGGCGCTGTTTTGGCAGTTGGGCTGCATTTCTAAGAGTTCCCCCCCAGCACCCAATGATGGGGGTGCCGGATTAGGAGCAAGCACGTTCGGTTCCCCTCTGGCTCCCCCGTCGGGTGCAGTTGCGCCATTATTGGGGGCTGGGGGGAGTCTGTTCAGGAGACACACGCTATGGAAGGCAGTAATAATCGCCTCTGGCGTCAAATCACGCCGGAGCTTCAGCAGGCGGCTTGGCAGTTAAGAGAGGCTATGACCCCAGCAGAGCAAGTTCTGTGGGAAGCCCTGCGGGACAAGCGGCTAAACGGCCTCAAGTTTCGGCGTCAGCATCCTGTAAAACAGTTTATCTTGGACTTCTATTGCCCGATTCACAAGCTTGTGGTTGAGCTTGACGGCGGCATACACGATACGCGCGGCGAACAAGACGCCGCACGGACAGCGCATTTAGAAGTGCATGGCTTGCAAGTCATTCGGTTTCGCAACGAGGAAGTTCTCACCGCCCTGTCGTCCGTGCGAGAGCGCATTTTGTTCGCCGCTGCCAGAAAAAGTCCCCCTAGCCCCCAATGATGGGGGAACATGATTAAGAGCAAGCCAAGTGGCTTTCCTTCTTCTTACTCCGGTCCCCCCATTATTGGGGGCTAGGAGGACTCCTTCCGATCCTATCTCCCACGCAAAAAAGCCACCCAATTCCAAGTCGGAAGCGGGCGGCTCTCGTTTCAACTCTCGCCCTAGCTAGCGACTTCGGACTCTTTGGGGAGGGTGACGCTCTCGCCGTCGAGCCAGAAATGCGAGAATGGGCTGCGGTCGAGCGTAGTTGTCGCGAGGTCCACATGCTCCTGTAAACCTAAAAGCGCCCGGAACTCCAGGGCGCTGTCGCCATCGGAAAAGCAGGCGAGGTAATCGGTGCCTTCTTGCAGCAGGCAGATGAACTCGCCGGAGTCTAAATGCTGGAGCGCGAACACGCGCTGGGTGATGTCAAGCTCGGTCGGGGTCTCTATTTCATCTAACTTTAAGTCGTTAATATTCACTGGTTAGCCTTTTTTGCCGCGCTCGGTGCAGTGGGATGTTCCTCTGCACAAATGGGCTATTTGGATTTGTGTTGCTGTTCTTGCTTGGTCTTCTTGTCTTGCTGTGACGCTGCAAAGCGCACATTTGTTTCCGCAGAAAGTCTCTGCCCTAGTTCTGTTACGCCTTTGTCATACCCGGCTGTTCCTGACGCTAACCGTTTAGAGGCTAACTCTCGTTTGACAACCCGCCGGGCGATGTGCTACACTGCCGTGTGACTTCTTCTATCCTAGACCGGCAGGTCTATGTCTTCGACCTCGACGGCGTTCTGTACCTCGGCGAGACCGCTATCCCCTATGCCGCCCACGCCGTCCGGCGGCTGCAAGACGCCGGCAAGCAGGTCTACTTTCTGACCAACAACTCCGGCAAAACCCGCGCCGACTATCGCCAAAAGCTGGCAGAGGTCAACGGCCTGGATGTCCCGGAAACCTCGATTTTCACGTCGGCCTATGCCACCGCCCTGTACCTAAAACAACGCGGAGCCGCCGGTCGTTCCGTGTTCGTCATCGGCGAGCCGGGCCTTGCCGCCGAGCTTTCCGCCGTCGGCATGGTCGCCGTGACCCAGCCCGACAGCGTAGACTTTCACGACATAGACTATGTTGTCGTCGGCATTGACCGGCAGTTCACCTATGATAAGCTGCGGTTCGGCCACGCCGCCCTCACGCGCGGCCATGCCCAGTTTATCGCAACGAATCGCGACTCGACTTTCCCAATGGAGACGGGCGAAATCCCCGGCGGCGGCTCCCTTGTCGCCGCTCTTGCCACCGCGACAGGCCGCGAACCCCTCACCATCGGCAAGCCGGAAACCCATGCCTACGAAGCCATTCTCGCGGACGCTCAAACCACCGCCGCCGACAGCATCATGGTCGGCGACCGCCTGGACACGGACATCGCCGTCGGCAGGAGTGCCGGCGCCGCCACGGTGCTGGTGCTGACCGGCGTCACCTCCCCAGAGAAGGCGCAGTCTGCGCCTCCCGAATGGCGTCCTGACCGGATTATCGGCGACCTGCGCGAATTAGATTAGGTGCTTTTGCCTGATGCCCCCCGCCCCCAATAATGGGGGAGCTAGAGTAGGACAAGAGGGCGGCTTGCTGTCTCTTCTCCGGTTCCCCCATTATTGGGGGCTAGGGGGCCTCCCTCCGGCCTTCATGTTCTCCAGCCTACCAATCGGTCGTAGAGACTGTTACCAAACGCAAACCCTACGCACTTTGTCTACATTTTCTCCTGTCTTTTCGCCTACTTGGCACACTTATTGCTCTAGGATATACCGTGAGCCGCGCACGCTCCGGCCACTGTGCTGCCCCGCGTGCTTCCTTGTTCTTGATTTATTGCCCTGGTAAGATTTGCGCTGTTGTTTGGCACGTCCCTTCCACTCGCTCAGAGATGGAAAGCACTTCGCACGACCATGTCTCTTATGCACGTCTTCACACGCAACGCCGCCCCACTTCTGGGCCTGGCGACACTCGCCGCGCTGGGCCTGGCTGCCGCGCCCGCGTCGGCGCAGACCACCATCAACTTCGACCAGTTGAAAAGCGGCGAGAACGTCAACACCTACTACAACGGCGGCTCCGGCAGCCAGGGCACTGGCCCCGGACCCAGCGACGGGATCACGTTCGTCAATGGCACGGCGCTCGCCTTCGGCACCGCCCCGTCCCAGCCAAACCTCTTGTTCGACCGAACCCATAACACGATCACGGCGGATAGGGTCTCCGGCTTCGACACCTCCTTCGCCTTCGACTACATCTCGAACAGCCAGGCTACCGCCAGCATCCCGGTGACCGTGTCCGTGTTCAGCGGCGTTGACGGCACCGGCACCCTGCTGACGTCCGGGACCTACGCTGACACGCCCAACCCGCTCTCGACCTCCCTGCACGAGACGCTTACCTTCTCTGGCACAGCGGAGTCGGTCGTCCTCAACGGCACGGCCAATCATGTCGCCTACGACAACCTGACCTTCGGTGCCGCGCCCGCTGCGTCTGCCGCCCCGGAGCCGTCGCAGATGGCGGGCCTGGGCTTGACGGCGCTGGGACTTGGTGGGTTGCTGCTCCACGCCCGCAAGCGCAAGGTGCAGAGCGCAGGCTAAGAGAAGACCCCTCCCACTCGTTCCTCGCTCCCTCCCCTGTTAGGGAAGGGCAATGAAGAGCAAAGCAGAAGACAAAAGCGCCTGCCTCTAGATAAGAGGCAGGCGCAGTTATCGTAGATAGGGCCTTCTGATCCTCCTCTGGCCCTTCCCTAACAGGGGAGGGAGACGAGGAACGAGGCGGGAGGGGTCTTCCCTACCCCAGCCATTCCGGGTGCGCGGCGGTTGAGTCGAAGTGCGGCGTTGTCTTGAACAGCTCCGTAGACCCGTTCGCTGCCGCGACCTGGGTGCGGGATAGCAGGGCCGCTATCTGGGCCTGGGACAGAGGCTGGAACGTCCGGGCGGCAGTGAGCGCCTGCTCCAAAATCTCCATACGGTCAATGCCGCAGACGACGACCGAGACCGGCATAGTCATGGAATAGTGCAGCATCTCAATCGGCGTGGAAAGCTTGTCGGCCAGCACTTTATCTAAAATGAAGTGGTCGCCGAATGTCTTCATGCCAAGAATGCCGATCTGCTTCTGAACCAGAAGCGGCACGACCGTCTGCGTGAAGGAGCGGAAATGGGCGTCCATGACATTGATCGGCATCTGGACGGTGTCGAACTTAAAGCCGTGCGTGTCCGCGACTTCCAGCATCCGGCGATGCACCAATGGGTCTTTATGGCCCGTGAAGCCGATAAAGCGCACTTTGCCGGCCTGTCTCGCGGCAATTGCGGCTTCGAGCGCCCCGTCTTTGGCAAAAATGCGGTCGGGGTCTTCCATCCGCAAAATCTCATGGAACTGGATGAGATCTACATGGTCGGTCTGGAGCCGGGTCAGTGATTGGTTAAGCTGGCTGTCAAACGACGACCGGTTCCGGCCGTCAATCTTTGTCATCAAAAAAACTTTTTTACGGTACCCGCCCTGACTCAGCGCCTTGCCCATGCGGACTTCCGAGTTGCCGTTGTTGTAATCCCAGCTATTGTCCATGAAATTGATGCCGCGATCAATTCCCGTGTGGACCAGCTTGATGCTCTCGGCATCGGTCTCCGGTTTGCCGATATGGAAGCCTCCCATACCAACGAGCGAGACGCTTTCCCCAGTAGATCCAAGCATTCGGTAGGGCATATCGCCCTTGCGCGTGGACGGCGGGGTCGGAAGCGAACCGGGCGGCACCGGCTGGGAATTGGCGACATCCACCGGCTTATCGGCCTGTGCAAAGACGGAAGCGGCTGCCGCAAGACCGGCGGCTCCGGCAAGGGCCGCACTCGTTTTCAAGAATTCTCGGCGTGTATTTTCCATGTGTAAGTTATACCAAAGCGCTTCCAATGCCAAACTCAAGGAGGTTAATATGATTGAACCCGTTCACTCTTACCAGCCGGACTTGTCGGGACGTGTCGCCGTCGTCACCGGCGTCAGCCGCCGCAAGGGGATTGGCTTCGCGACCGCTTCCCGCCTCGCCTCCCTGGGAGCCGATCTTCTGGTCCACTCGTTTGCCCCGTTTGATGCCGCCCAGCCCTGGGGCGCGGACCGGGAAGGCATGGCTCCCCTGCTTGCCGATCTCCGGGGGTTAGGAGGGAAAGTTGAGCATGTAGAGGCGGATTTTGCCGATCCCGACACGCCCCGCGCGGTCGTGGCGGCGGCTGTGAAAGTGTCAGGCCACGTGGATATTCTGGTCGCAAACCATACGTACTCGACATTAGGAACTTTAGAGGAACTCACCGCTGCCCAGATTGACACGCACCTTCAGGTCAACGTGCGCGGGAGCCTGCTGCTTGCCCAATCCTTTGCCGCCCAGCACGATGGACGCGCTGGCGGGCGGGTGATCCTGATGACCTCCGGCTAGCACCTGCACCCGATGCCCGGCGAGTTAGCCTACGCCGCCTCAAAAGGGGCGCTGCACCAGCTCACCGCAAGCCTCGCCGCACATGTTGCCCCGCGCGGCATCACCGTCAACACGGTCAACCCCGGCGCGACCGACACCGGCTATGCGGACGAGGCGCTGCGTCAAGCGGTCATTGCCGCCGAGCCGCAAGGGCGCTGGGGCCAGCCGGAAGACGCCGCCCGGCTGATCGGCTGGCTGGCAACCGACGACGCCTGCTGGGTGACAGGTCAAGTCATCAACTCCACCGGCGGCGGGCCGTAGCCGCTGGCCGGCACAAAAAACCGGACGGCAGAACATTCTGCCGTCCAGTGATGTCGGAAGAGTATAAGGGAGTTATTTGCCGCCGGCAGGAACGGCGGCTTCGGCTTCTTTCGCGTCGAGCGTTGTCTGGATACACTCGGCGACGAGCTTTTCGACCATGCGTGTGGACTCGCCCATTGAGTTAGACGCGCCCTCAATGCGCTTTTCGGAGAGCGGGCAGATAGCCCAAGCTTTGACTTTCGCCGGCTTTTTGACGCCGATTTGGTTTGTCCCACCCTGCTGGTAGTTGATTGTGACTGTGTAGCCGCTGATTTTCGCATCGTAGGATGCCATGCGCGTAATCCCCCCAAGAGTTCTCTGTCTACTTTTCGACGCCGTATCGGGAGATTCCTGCATGACTTTCACAACTTTTTCATCTGCACGGGTCAGGAAGTGCGTGGGTCAGGAAGTGCGTGGGTCAGGAAGTAACGCGCAGCACTTCCTCCAGCGTCGTCTTCCCGGCGGCGGCTTTTCGGACCCCGTCCGCAAGCAAAGTCCGCATCCCGCCGCTGACCGCAATCGCCGCCAGTTCGTTCACCGGCGCACGGCGCAGGACTGCTTCGGCCAGCGGCTCGGTCATCGTCAGCACTTCGTACAGCCCCATCTCGCCGATGTAGCCCCGGCCCCGGCACTGCTCGCAGCCGGTAGCCTGGAAGAAGACCGTGCCAGCAGGCACTTGGTAGCCGCCTGCAGCGGCTTGGGACAGCAATCCCTTCAGAACAGGCGATGCGGACACGTCTTGCGGTTGCTTGCAGGCGTTGCAGACTTCGCGGACAAGCCGCACGGCGACAATTCCCGTGACCGTGGCCGCGACAAGCGGCGGCTTCGCGTCAAGTTCCAGCAGGCTTGTCAATGCCGAGACCGCGTCGTCCGCCTTCTGCGCTGCCAGCACTAACTGGCCGGAAAGCGACGCTTCCATAGCAAGCTGCACGGTCTCCAAGTCGCCGAGCGACGCCGCCAAAATAATGTCGGCGTCCTGCCGCAAAAATGCCCGCAGGGCGGCGGCGATCGTCAGGCCGGCGCTTGGGTTGACCTGCATCTGCGTCACATACGGCAGCGGAGACGCGACCGGGTCTTCAATCGTCAGCGTCTTTTTCCCCGGCCCGGTGACTTGGGACAAGCAGGCATAGAGGAAAGTCGTTCGGCCCAAACCCGCCGTGCCGGTTACGAGAACAATTCCCTTCGACTGCCGGAGCAGAGTTTGGACCCGTTCGGAGTCTTCCGGCATCAGCCCCAGATCGCTCAGTCCGGGCTGCGCCAAACTGCGTTCTGAAATATGCAGCGTCACCGCCTCGCCGCTGATGGTCGGCAGGGTAGAAACACGAACATCGTAGTCTTTGCCTTCCTGCTGAATGATCACTTGTCCTTCCTGGGGAAGCTGCGTTTCGCCCGCGTTCAGCCCGGCCAGCGCTTTGTACTCAGCGGTGAGCGGCCCGGCAAGGCTGGGCGGCAGGGTCTTTTCCTCCAGCGCCCCCTGGATACGGCTGCGGATCAGCAGCACATTCGCGTCCGGCTCCAAATGCAGAGCGCTGACCCCAGTTCGCAGTGCATCAGCAAGAAGCGCCCGCGCGGCGAGGCTCAGGTGCATTGTTTCGTCATCGTTGACATCCCAGTCCGAGTGCGTCAGCTCATAGTTTAGGAACGCCATCACTTTTTCGAGGTCTTCACGCGGCACGGCGCTGGGCGTGGTGGCCGGGGTCGCCGGTGCAGGACCGCGCTCCATGTACGCGACCAAATCCGTTTTCCGAAAGCGCCACTGACGCCCCACTTTCAGGCCCTTGATTTCGCCCTGCCCCAGCAGGCGGTACAGGGTCGGCTTGCTGGTTCCCAAACACTTGACAGCTTCATCTAATGTCAGCAGTTCTGCCGATATTCCCTGAGCGTCTACCGCATCCTTTTGGGCTTTTTGCACTTGCTCCCGCGTCGTTTCCAGTGTCATGCCGAGTCCTATCAGGACTCTGGCGGCTATCCCCTCCTGTTCCGCAATCAGTCCCAGCAGCAAATGCTCCCCACCGATGTAGGGGTCTTTCAGCCTTTTCGCCTCAGCATACGCCAAATCTATAACCTGCTTGGCTCCGGGCGTGAGCATCAAGTCTTCCCCCTGACCGTCCGTACCGGGGCTAAGGTGCTTTTGAACTTCCGCACAGATTTGGGCCCGGCTGACCCCAATGCGGTCCAGGATGCGGGCGGTAAAGCTGTCGTCCTCGCGAACAAGCCCAAGCAACAGGTGTTCGGACCCAACAAAGCTCTGGTTCCATTTTACGGCTTCTTCCTGTGCGTAAAACACGGCCTTACGCGCACGCTCGGTAAATCTTTGCCACATAGCTGACCTTCCTTTCGAGTTATCACAACTTATCAATTCATAAGTTTGTCATAATAACACGTTTTGATAACAGAGTCAAGAGGTGCGGCAAAGAATTTACCGGCACTGGAAGTGCCGGTCTACTATTGAATGAAAATCGAGGCGATTGAGGGACAAGAAACGCTGACATTTACTGCTCCTCAGTCGCGGAGCGACTTTCACGCAAAAGTAGACCGGCACTTCCAGTGCCGGTTCCTAATCACAGTGCCGGTTCCTAATGCCGTGCCGGTTCCTCTGCCTATGCTAACTGCGACTTGCCAAACACCCCGTCAATATGCCATAATAGCCGGGCGCGTGGGAGATAAACGCCTGCGCCGCATCCCCCGCGCCCCTTAGTTTTAGCCATCTTTCACCCAGTAGTGTATCAGGAGCTTCATGTCTACCAAGTATATTTTCGTCACCGGCGGCGTCGTGTCGTCCATCGGCAAAGGGATCACGACAGCAAGCCTCGGCCGCCTGCTACGGAACCGGGGCTTCGGCGTCACCATGACAAAACTCGACCCCTACATCAACGTAGATGCCGGGACCATGAACCCGTACCAGCACGGCGAAGTGTTCGTGACCGACGACGGCGCGGAAACTGATCTTGACTTGGGACATTACGAACGCTTTGTAGACATCAACCTGACCCGCGACTCGACCGTCACCACCGGTGGAGTCTATTCCACGGTCATCGCGAAAGAGCGGCGGGGGGATTATCTCGGCGGGACCGTCCAGATGATCCCGCACATCACCAATGAGATCAAAGAGCGGGTGATCTCACTCGGCAAAAAGTCGGAAGCGGACGTGGTCATTGCCGAAATCGGCGGCACGGTCGGAGACATCGAAGGGCTGCCGTTTCTCGAAGCCATTCGCCAGCTCCGCAAAGATGTCGGCCACGAAAACGTCCTGTATGTCCATGTGACGCTCATTCCGTATGTCGGGCCGTGGGGCGAGGTCAAGACAAAGCCGACCCAGCACTCGGTCATCAAGCTGCGCGAGATCGGCATTCAGCCGGACATCCTCATCTGCCGCACGAAGCTCGACATTGACGACGACATGAAAGAAAAGATCAGCCTCTTCTGCGACGTTGACAAAGAAGCGGTCATTGAAGCCAAAGACTCGGAGACAATCTACGAAATCCCTATGGTCTTTGAACAAGAGGGCCTGGCCGATCTCGTCGTCAAACGATTGGGCCTCCACGACGGTCCCGCCAACATGGCCGAGTGGCACGATTTGGTCCGCCGGGTCAAGCAGCCGAAGCACGAAGTCAATATCGCCGTCGTCGGCAAGTACACCGGCAACGGCGACGCCTACATCTCCATCGCCGAAGCGCTGAAGCACGGCGGCATCAAGAGCGATGCCCGCGTCAACATCGAATGGATCGAAAGCGACGATCTGGAAGAACCCAATCTGGACATGGCCGCCCGTTTCGCGGCCACCGACGGCCTCATTGTCGCCCCCGGCTTCGGCGGGCGCGGGGTTGAAGGCAAAATCGCCGCCATCCGGCACGCCCGCGAGACCGGCCTGCCGTTCTTCGGCATCTGCTACGGCCTCCAAATGGCCGTGATCGAGTTCGCCCGCCACGCCTGCGGGTTAGAGAACGCCAACACCGAAGAAGTGGACGCCGAGACCCCCTACCCGGTCGTCCATATCCTCCCGGAACAAAAGCACGTCACCGACAAAGGCGCGTCCATGCGCCTCGGCGCGTACCCCTGCCGCCTGACCCAAGACTCGATGGCCGCGCGTCTCTACGGCACTGGGACCATTTCCGAGCGCCACCGGCACCGCTACGAGGTCAACAACGAGTATCGCGAGCAGATGGCCGCCGCCGGCATGGCCTTCAGCGGCGTCTCCCCCGATTACCGCCTCGTGGAGATCGTCGAGCTGCCCCAAGCCGTTCATCCGTACTTTATCGCCACCCAGTTCCACCCGGAGTTCAAGTCCCGCCCGAACCGCGCCCACCCGCTCTTTGCCGGGTTAATCGCCGCTGCGCTGACCCGTAAGATGGAAGCCAGGACAGAAAGTGAACCCGAAGCCCACGGGAGCCAGCACTTTGAACCCGACGAAGAAATCGAAGTCGCCGCCGAAATGCTGGCATGAGCTAAGAAGGAGCGTCCGCTATGACTATGACAGAGCTATTGCCAACCTTAAGTGAGTTGAACCGTGTGGAGAAAATCAAGGTAATGCATTATCTTGTCGTTGAGCTGGAGAAGGATGAGAACATCTTGCCGCCCGGCATCTACCCTGTCTGGTCACCTTATGATTCTGATGAAGCGGCAGACGTGCTAATGAAGGCTTTGCTGGCAGAACAAGCGGAACAGGTGTAACGTCATGGTTATCAGGTGTAACGTCATGGTTATCAGGTGTAACGTCATGGTTATCAGGTGTAACGTCATGGTTATCAGGTGTAACGTCATGGTTATCAGGTGTAACGTCATGGTTATTCCGCTGCGTGTGCCTTATCTTAGCGTTGATCCAGCTTTAGGTGACGCAAGCATGAGACCTTATCTACCGGTTGCTCTGGACTATCGCGGCACTACTATAGCCGCATCCGCTCTTATGGACACTGGCGCAAGCCTAAATGTGCTGCCTTATTCACTGGGACTATCGCTGGGCGCTATCTGGCGTGAGGAAGCTGCCGTCTTGCGTCTTGGCGGCAATCTGGCTCCGTATCCCGCTTGCCCACTTTTAGTTAACGCCATAGTTGGAACATTCGCGCCGGTTCGGCTCGCATTCGCCTGGACACAAACCGAGAATGTTCCTCTGCTGTTCGGCCAGACTAACTTCTTCGCGGAGTTTGATGTTTGCTTTTTTCGGGCGCGAAAGATTTTTGAGGTTCAGCCCAAACAGATATAAATTATGTTATCCAAATTCAAAGAACTGCAAATTGCGCTCCGAAATCTTTGTATTTTTGGGGAAACATCAAGCGCATTACGCGAAGAGCTTGCGGAAGATAATCCTGATCTGCTGGCTGCCGCCGCGCCAATTTACAGGAAGTGTATTGCACTTCTCCAAGCCGAAATCGCAGAGTATCTTTACGCATACCCTTCTGATGTCTCCATTGCGGCGGACATGTCCCTGGAAGTTCAAGCCATATGACATTCAGTCCAGTGCCTATCACTATTCGCGAGATTGCGGAGGCGGAACTCCCCGCGCTGCTTCACTTGCATACGCATCTGAACCCAAACGATGAACCACTGCCGCTGGACGAGGCGGCTGAAGTCTGGAAGCGGATGGTGCAGCCGAACCACCGGGTTTACGGCGCTTACCAAGACGACTTGCTTGTCGCGGCGTGTGAGCTGATTGTCATCACAAACCTTACGCGGGGCGGGCGGTCTTACGCGCTGATTGAGAACGTCGTCACGCATTCCAACTACCGCCGGCGCGGCTGCGGGGCCGCTGTTCTGAAGTACGCTTTGGAAGCCGCCTGGGAGCGCAACTGCTACAAAGTCCTGCTGATGACGGGCAGCAAAAACGAAGCGACCCTGCGGTTCTATGAGAACGCCGGGTTTCAGCGCGGGGACAAAACCGGCTTCGTGGCCCGGCCCGGCGGCTGAAGCCACTCAAATCAAGGAGGAAGAGGAACATGAGAATACACGCTGCTGACGCTGAACTTTCTTTGCTGCCATTTCTCTATGACGCGCCCGCCCCAGCGTTTTCTTTAGAGACAGACACGCCTGTACCGGGAACTGCCTGCGTGGAAATGGCGGACGCACTGATGCGCTATGCCGAGTGGCCCGCGCCGACAGTGATTGTTTCCGATGGCGCTTACGGGGTCAGCGGGTTCCCCGGCGACCCACCGACCGCCGACCGCTTGGCGGAATGGTACGCGCCCCATGTCGCAGCCTGGGCGAAACAGGCTCTGCCGGAAACGACGCTGTGGTTCTGGGGAACCGAGGTTGGCTGGGCGACCGTGCATCCCGTCATGGTCCTACACGGCTGGGAGTACCGCGCCTGCCATGTCTGGGACAAAGGGATTGCCCATGTCGCCGGCAACGTCAACGGAAAGACCATCCGGCGGTTCCCAGTCGTCACCGAAGTCTGCGTTCAGTATGTCCGCAAAGTCCGGCTGCCGACGCAGGACGGACAGCTCCTTTCTCTGCGCGACTGGCTTCGCGCCGAGTGGGAACGAACGGGAATGCCGTTCGGGAAAACAAACGAAGCCAGTGGGGTTAAAAACGCCGCCACGCGCAAATACTTCACAAAAGACCACCTCTGGTACTTCCCGCCGCCGGAAATGATGGAGCGTCTCGCCTGCTACGCAAATGAACACGGAAGGCCAACCGAGTGGCCTTACTTTTCGGTAGACGGCCGCCAAGCCGTCACCGCCGCCCAGTGGGCTAAAATGCGGGCGAAGTGGAACCATGTCCACGCCCTGACGAATGTTTGGGCAGAGCCAGCGGTTCGCGGCACGGAGCGGCTCAAAGATGAACGCTCAAAAGTGCTGCACACCAATCAAAAACCGTTGCGCCTGATTGAGCGCATCATCACCGCCAGCAGCGATCCCGGCGACGTTGTTTGGGAGCCGTTCGGCGGCCTCTGCTCTGCCGCCGTCGCTTCCTTGCGGACCGGACGGCACTGCCGCAGCGCCGAGATCATCCCGGAGTTCTACCGGCTGGCGGAGAAGCGCATCGCGCAGGAAATGGCGGGGGAGCAAAATTATGTCGGATGAACTTCCTGCCATCCCGATTTTTGAGAAGCCGGACCCAGCCTGGGAACATCGGACGCTCTATGACAACGTCTTCAAAACGCTTTATGCTCTGCCGTCGTTTTTCAAGACCGACTTGCTGATTTCCGGTGTTTTGGCGACTGACTTATTCACTTTCAACAGCTCTCTAGGCGCAACAATCGAGGCTCAAGTTGTAGAAGCGCTGAATGCCGTGCGCGGAAGCTGGGACCCCGACCAAACCTATGCGTCTTACAGCTTTGCCCGGCAGTCTCAGCGTTTTCCCGATGTCATTCTGCGAACGGCGGCGGACATAGGGCCTAAAATTTTGATGGGAATCGAGCTAAAAGGCTGGTATGCACTCGCCAAAGAACGGGAGCCGAGCTTCCGCTACAAAGCAACTCCGAACGTTTGCGCTCCTGCGGACCTTCTCGTCGTTTATCCCTGGGCGCTCGGCAGCGTCATCAGCGGTTCGCCGCAACTTTATCCGCCGTTCGTGACCGGGGCGCGGTACGCCGCCGAATACCGAAATTATTGGTGGCGCTACATCAAAGAAGGCGGAAAAAGAAATGCCCTGCGCCTTTCTTTAGTAGATCAATTTTATCCGACAAAATCACAGCCGATCAGCGATGTCGCCCTGCATGACGATGGCGGAAACTTCGGGCGCTTCGCCCGCACCGGCATAATGGACGAGTACCGAGAAGGCTTGTTCCAAGAGCAGCTTTCCGGAATCCCGCTCTCAGCCTGGCAAAAGTTTCTGTCCGCGTTCAGCGAAGAAAAGACCGAAGCGCAAATCGGCCGTGCTGTGGACCAAGCCATTGCAGATGCAGCAAAGATGAAAAGGCCGTTGCCGGAAGGGGTCGAAGCGGCAAAAGACCTCTTGACGTGGGTACTTACGCTGCTAGGCTAGTTTTTATTGCTCCTCTATACTGCTATTTTGACGGCTCTTGCGCCGCCGTTTCTGCTGATCTTGCTCGGCGCGGGCCTGAGACGCCTGGGGGCGCTGCATCTTACCCATGTGCCGATCTTTAATGGGCTAGTGCTGAATGTGACGCTGCCGGCGCTGATTTTGCTGGGGCTGCTGCGGGCGCCCGCCCTGTCGCCGCGTCTTGCGCTGCCGGTCCTGGCGATGTTTCTGACCGAAATGGCCGCGCTGGGTCTGGTGTCTCTTGCCGGGCGTGGCCTGCGTCTTCCGCCTCGGCTGCTGGGGGCGGTTCTGATTGTCGGAGTCTTCGGCAATACCAGCTTTATCGGCTACCCGCTGACGCTCGCGCTCTTTCCGAAGCAGTTTCCCACCACTATTCTGCTGGACCAGTTCGGAATGACCCTGCCGATGTACCTGTCGGCGGCGGTGATCGGCGCCCGCTTCGGCGGGGGGGACGGCAGCGGGGGGCATCAAGCGGCGATTGGACGCTTTTTCCGCTCGCCGATCTTTCTCAGCGCGGTGATCGGGCTGGCCCTGCATTCGGTTTCGGTTCCGCCGGCGCTGGCGCACGCGCCGCTTTTAGGACGGCTGGGCGCCATTGTCATGCAGTGTCTGGGGTATCTGGGGCAGGGCACGACCCCGCTGGTACTGCTCGCGCTGGGAGTCGCGCTGCGGCCCGGCGCGGCCCTGAAGCAGCCGGGAGCGCTTGCCCTGGCCTGCACGGTCAAGCTGCTGCTGTCCCCGCTGATCGTCTGGGCGCTCTGCCGGGTGCTGGGGATTCATGGGGAGCTGCGGGCGGACACTTTGCTCGAAACCGCCATGCCGACCGCCGTGGTGGCGTCGGTGCTGGCCGGGCAAAACGATCTGGAAGGGGACTTCGCCGTCGGCGTCGTCTTCGCCGCGACTGTCCTCTCCGCCCTCACCGTTCCCCTGCTGCTGACCTTTCTGCGCTGAAATACTCAGAAGTTCAAAGCAGCCAGAGGGCCGCGAGCGCAGCTCCGGCAAAGCAAAGCGCCAGCAAAACGCTGTAGCCAAGTGACAGCAGACTGAACTTGACCACTGTTTTCGGCCAGCCCTGCTTGTAGACAACGCGCATCGCCGCCAGAACGTAAACAAGCAGCGCGACGCAGACGACCCCAGCCAGCCAGTGGGGATGCACCAGCAGCAGCGGGGCTAAGAGCAGAAACCCAAACGCATGGACATGGAGCAGAAAAGTCAAATGCTCCACATACAGCCGCTTTGTCCGCAGATACAGCAGCTTCAGCGAGACGGCAAATAGCGGCAGCAGGAAGAACATCATCTTCGGGATGTCGCTCAGCAAGGCGCTGACGAATCCTGTTTTGTTCTGCTTTGCCCGCAGCAGACGGCGAGCCATTGCACCTTCAATGAGCACATTGGTGTTGGTCCTTGTTCCCGCCGCCGCAGGCGTGTGGCTTGAAGAAGTGCTGGTATGGAGGCCGTCAGAACTGATGACAACGGCATTTTCGAGCGGATTTTTCCACGACAACAGCAGAAAGAACAACACGCTGACCGTTAAATAAAGCTTCAGGGGCGAGAGGTAGGGAACGCGGCGTCCGGCGTTGTATTCGTTGGTCAAAAAGCCGGGGCGAATGAGCAGAGGAACCAAAGTGCGAAGCAGCTTGGAGTCCCACGACGCCAGCTCGGTCAGACCTTCAGACAGCAGCGGGCCGAGCGAGATGGAATGGGCTTTGTTCTCCTGCCCGCAGTCCGCGCAGAACTTTCCCATCGCCGCCGCACCGCAGTTCAGGCAATGGGTCGGCGGCGGCTTCGGAGGTTTCAGCCGCGTCTTGGGCGGCAGCGCTTGGCCGGCTGAGGTCTGGTCGGCGGGAGTCTGCTGCTGGGTTGCCATTGGGAGAACCTCACTTTAAAGGCCAATGTCGCTCAAGATGCCCTGAACGAACGTCCGGGCCGCCCGCATCTGGTCGGTAGTCGTGACATTTTCAATCACGACCGGAACTTCCGGCAGAAACTGGGAAATCGCGCGAAGCTGCATTCCAAAGTCTAAAGCACCCCCGCCCGGCGCTGAAAAGACGCGCTCTCCAGACCCGTCGAGCGCAAAGTCTTTTAAATGGACCAGCCCGACGGCGGGCGCCATTCGGGCAACCACATCGGGGACAAGCGCCTTCTGCGCCGTGAAGCCGCGTGCCGTCAGGAGGTTCGGCGCATCCAGCACCACCTGCACGTCGCCGCCGGGAAAGCGCTGGGCCAGGCGAACGCAGGCCGCCGCACTGTCCAGCACATGCGCGATAAACGGCTCGACAAGGATCTGCACCGGCAAGCCCCGCACCTGCTCGCGCAGGCCGCTGAGGGCGCTGTAAAGGCTGTTAAAGGTTTCCTCTTCGGCATTCAGCAGGTTCGGCGCGGTCAGCGTCTTGCCGTGGGTGCCGCTCCAGGACACGATCCGCCGGCAGCCGTTCATCATGCCCATGTTCTCGGCCAGCGTGCGCCAGTCCAGGCCGTCTACGCCGTGCAGGCTGGCGTCATCAAGCCGCAGGGGGTTAATGTAGCAGCCGACAGCATCCACCTGAAAGCCGGCATTACGGGCCGCGATCCCCATCTGCCGCACTTCCTCCGCCGTAATCCCGTGGATAAACGACGTGACCTGCCCCCGGTGGAAGCCCGCTTCGGTCGCGTACCAGAACGCCGCCGGGATGTCGGTCTCCTCGTAAATGCTGACCATGACGCCGAGTTCCATGAGGCCGTCTCCTTGAAGAACCTACCGCGCGGGTGTCTCGCTGAAAAAGTCCACCACCGTATCGAGCCGCGCTTCTTCCGACTGGCAGTGCTCCGACAAATGCGCGTACTGGGTTTTTGCCGCTTCCATCATTGCCTGGTTTTTTGCGATTTCCCGCTGCAATTCGGCAAGACGCGCTTCCGCCGCCGTGGTCAGGTCTGCGAGCTGATCGCCGCGTGTCTGCCGGAACTGCTGCAAGGCGGCCTGCTTGCGGGTCGCATCGGCGACAATCGCTTCGGGTGTCCCGCCGACTGACCGGCCGAGTGCGGCCAGTGTGACATTGATGACCTGCTGCCGGGCGGCTTCCGAGACCCCGCCGGGCATATTGTGGAGCATGTCGAGCGCCTGCTCCGCCGTGAACGGGACGACCGGCACTCCGGCCTGCGCGTACAGCCGCTCAAAATCCACCAGCCCGTCGGCGTCCACCGGGCTGGACTTCTCCGCCGCCGGCACAATCGGCGACGGCACGGTATTAAGCCGCTGCCGCTCCCGCCGCTCCTGGATTTTCAGCGCCCCGTCCAGCTCATCGTAGGCGGCCTGCGGGATCGGTTCCGGCGGCGGAGGAGGCGGCGGTTCCTTGATTTCGACGACCGCTTTTAAGGCGCGTTTCCAGATCGGGTCGAGTGGCATGATGCTTAATGGGGCAGCGGCAAGACGCGAGGAAGTAAACTTTACTCGCTGAATGGCATCCTTCGGATGTAAGAATTGTGGACGATGTAATCTCTTTGCTTTTCCTGCCGTCCGAAGGACGCCATTCAGCGAGTAAAGTTTACTTCCTCGTCTGCTCTTTTGTCACCGTCAGGCTCTGGACGGTAACGAGAAGACCGGTCTCAGCGTCAGGAAGCTGAGGCATAAGCGCCTCAAGCGCCGCTCCCAAAGTCCTGCCGAGTGAATGTTTATCGCCTGCCGTTCCCTGATAAGAAACTCCCTTTTCTGTCGGTACGGGTAAGACAGCTACGGTCGTCATGTTTTTGGCCTCTGATACTGCTATTTTACCCTGTTCTCCGTCACTTCATCTCGGTACGCCACTGGGACGCGGCTTCGTTCAGGGCGTCGTAGGGCGGCAGGTCTATTGAAGCGTAAGACTCCTGATACTGGGAACGAGACGAGGGGGTGAGGCGAAATTTTAGGATCTGGGCACCGTTCTGGTAGGGACGGAAGTAGTACTGGACACCGTCGTTTAAGGCTTCGGGTTTGCCCAGAAAGTCCATAAAGGCGGCGGCGGTGGTCTTCTGGTTGTCTGAGACCCACGGGCCGGACAGCTCGTAGATGGTCTGGTCGGCGTTCGCCGTCGGGTTTGGGTAAATCAGCACCAAGTCCGGGTTCTGAGCCACTGCGGCCAGCCCGGCGTTCTCATAGGCGGTGATGAAGTCGCGCGAGCTTGGATTGGCCGCAAATGCCTGTTCCAGCTTGCTCGATCCGGTTGCCGCCGGGTCGCGGACAAAGGCCTGGTTGATCTGCGAGAGATACGCGGCGAACTGGGCGCTGGAAGCGGCTTTGACCGGGTCGCCGGCATGGTGCGACTGGATGTAGTCCGTGATAATCAGCGACATGGTCAGCATGCCGCTGCTGGCGTTCAGCGGGTCGGCATAGGCGAACTTAAACTTTCCCCAGGGCGCTTTCTTCTGGCCGAGAGAAAGCTGCCGGACGGCGTCCCACGGCAGCGGGCCGGTCAAGAGAGGCCGCAGGAAGGCGGCTTTTTCTTTGGTGGTCACAAAAACAAGCGGGCTTTTGAAGAGCGTGCGGTAAGACTGCGAGTTGTTGATGTCGGCGATCTGCGCCCCGCCGTGAGCGCCGGGCCAGACAGCCGCAAGCTGGTAGACCCAGACAGGGCTGGACGGACTCCACAGCACCGGCTGCACTTTGCCGTCGAGAATCGCGTGCATGGCATCACGCGACTCGGCCAGCTTCAAGGTTACTTTGCCGCCCTGGCTTTGCCCGTTGAACTTGTCTATCTCCGCCTGCATCCACTTCTGCTTGGTGCCGGTCGTGGACACGAGGATGTCCCCGTTTGCCGCCTGCGCCGGAGTCAGGCTGCCGGTTGTCCCGCCGCTGCCTGCGGTTTGGCTTGCGGCTTGGCCGGGATGCAGCAGCTTGGCGCCGAAGCGGAGGCCATAGAAAATCGCGGCGGCCAGCAGCAGCAGAATAATCCAGCCGCCGGGTTTAATGCGTGTAATCTGCACAGTGATCTCCTATTTTGGGTGCAAGAACCCCTCCCGCTCGTTCCTGGCACTTGCGGCATCCTGCCTCAGTGTCGCTCCCTCAGCACTGGCTACCTGGAAGGCCCCTGTTAGGGAAGGGCAATATCGAACCAGCGGCTGAGGCTTTCGCCAAGCCCCTCCGAACTTCTCTTGGCCCTTCCCTAACAGGGGAGGGAGCGAGGTACGAGCGGGAGGGGTTCTGCCTCTTTATTCCCCCTTTCCCCTCTATTCTCCTTTATTTCCTTTCCCTGCTAAACGGCAGCGACAGCGTGAAGACCGCGCCCGGCGGCTCCGTCGGCGGCGCATTCGCCGCCCGGATGCGCCCGCCGTGCGCTTCAGCAATGGCCCGGCACAGCGCAAGGCCCAGCCCTGTGCCATGCACCAGGCTGTCTTGATGCAACCGGCCGCGGTAGAACCGCGTGAACAGGTGCGCTTCTTCGCCCGGCAAGAGGCCAGGCCCGTAGTCGCGGACAGTGAGAGTAGCTTCATCGGGACCAGTCTCGGCGCACAGCGTGATGGGGGTGCCGGGGGGCGTGTACTTCACGGCGTTTTCGAGCAGGTTGGTCACGATCAGCGCGATCTGCGTGTAGTCCGCCGAGACCAGCGGCAGGTGAGGGTCGGTAAAAACCGAGACGCGGGACGCTTCGGTCTCCGGCAGGCGGTCCAAAGCCGTGCCGACAATTTCAACCAGGTCGCACCAGTCTTTGCGCGGCTGCCACGCGCCGGCTTCGAGACGCGACAAGTCCAGCAGATTGGTGACGAGGGCGCTCAATCGGTCAGCTTCGGTGTTGATCGCGCCGAGCGCCTCCCAGGACGCTTTCGGGTCCCACACGGATTCGGCTTGAAGCAGGCCGGTGGCGGAGGCTTTGATCGCGGCAAGCGGGGTCCGCAACTCATGGGACACCAGCGACAGCAGCGAGTCTTTCAGCAGGTCAGCCTCCCGCAGCGCTTCCGCCTGGGCGGCCTGGGCGGCCAGCGCGTCGCGGGCGATGACCACGGCAGCATGGTTTGCGAGGGTTCGGATGAGCCGCTCTTCGGCGGCGGAAAACGGCTTGCGGTCCTCGCGCGGCCCGACATACAGCACCCCCACCCGGCTGCCGTCGGCATGGAGCGGCAGGTACACGCCGAGGGTCTCCGCCGCGCCCGCCGGTAAGGCTCGCCGGGACTGGCGCACGGCCTGGTCCCACAAGCGCCGCCCACCGAACCCGATGGCCTGATCCTGCTGATCGGCATCCTCGGCCATTTGAACAACCGCGTCGGGAACGTCCGCGCCCTGCACCGGCAGAAGCCGGGCCGACTGCGGGCTGCGCCGGAACACAAGGCACCGCTCAGCCCGGCACAGCGACAGCATCTGCGCCGACAGCGCCGCCAGCAGCCGGTCGGCCCGGACTTCGCGGCTCAGGGTTTCGCTGGCCTCAAACAAGGTTGCGATCTCTGCTTCCCGCGCCTCGGCCTCGGCGGTTTGGGTCCGAGCGTTGGCCGCAAGCTGGGCGGTAGACACGGCGGCGACTAGAAACACGCCGAGCGAAAGCCAATCACGCGGGTCGGACACCGAAAGCTTGCCGAACGGCGGCAGGAAAAAGAAGTCCCAGCAGAGAAACGAAAGGAGAGCGCCGAAGACCGCCGGGGCAAAGCCGAACCGAATAGCGCAGGCGATCACAACCGGCAGGTACAGAAGCGACGCCTGCCCTTTGTCGAGAAAATGCCGCAAAGCCCAGAACCCGCCGGTCGCGAGGCTAATTCCAGCCCCGGCCCAGGCGAAGCCTGCGCGGCGCGGGTCGAAGCGGCGCAAAACAAAAGAGAGTGTTGTCACACAGTGAGTATACTGCGTATTGGTCGAAACCTCATCCGCCGCTTGCCCTCTTGCGGCATCCTGCCTCAGAGCCGGGTCGCCAGTGCTGCGGCGGGGTGAGGTTGCTTCAAAGCAGGAAACTCCGTCCTAAGCCGCGAACGTATTCCTGCTATGAAGCAACTTCGACATGAATGGAACGATTTCTTTTTCCGGCCGATTTCCCCGGTGCCGCTGGGCCTTTTTCGGATCGTGTTCGGGTTCTGGACCTTTGTCTACGGCTTTTTGCTGTTCCCGGAGCGGTACACCTGGTTTTCCAACAAAGGCGTGCTGACGGCAGCGGAGGCGGCGGCGTACAACGGCGGGGCCGGGACCTATGTCCATCAATTTGACCTTTTGCTCCTGCCCGGCGCGGACCACTGGCTGACTTTGTTCTTCTGCGCCTATCTTCTGGCGGCGTTCTCGCTGACCGTCGGCTTTTGGAGCCGGACCAGCGCGGCCCTGGTCTATCTCGGCATTGCCGCCCTGCACGCCCGCGCCGCGCCGATCCACCACAGCGGCGACACGGTCATGGTGATCATGGCGGCGTACCTGATTCTCAGCCCCTGCGGCGCGGCCTGCTCGGTCGACCGTCTCCTTCGCATCTTCCAGGGCCGGGAAGACGACACGCCGCCGCGGGTAGTCGCCTGGGCGCAGCGGCTGATGCAGCTTCAGATTACCGTGCTGTACTTCTGCGCGGCGATGAGCAAGGCGACCGGCCAGGCGTGGCAGGACGGCACGGCGGTTTACTACCCGCTGCACCTGCCCGAATCCCTGCGGTTCCCGCTCTGGGGCCAGGACAACATTTATGTCGTGAACGCGATTACCTGGGGCACAGTGGCGATTGAGATGGCTCTCGGCACGATAGTCTGGGTGCCGCGCCTGCGCTTGTACGTTCTCGCGGGCGGCGTCCTGCTGCATCTCGGCATTGAGTACAGCATGAACATCCCGCTGTTCTCCGCCGTGATGATCACGTCGTACCTGACATTCCTCAACGGCGGCGACCTCCGGCACTTTCTAAGCTGGGCCAAGCGTCCGCTCGGCCTGACCCCGCTGAAGCTTGTCTACGACGGCCAGTGCAACTTCTGCAAGTCGTCGCTCCTCGTCGTCCGCTTCTTCGACGTGTTCAAGCAAATCACGTTCGTGGACTCCCATGACCCCGAAGCTTTGGCGTCTACCGGCGTCCGCTTTGAGGACGCCGAAGAAGCCGCCTACGCCGTCCGCCCCGACGGCAAGCAGTTCGCGGGCTTCGACGCCTTCCGCCAGGTCGCGTGGCAGCTCCCCGCCACCGCCTTCTTCGCCCCGCTGCTCTACATCCCCGGCGTCCCCCAGCTTGGCCGCCACGCCTACGAGTGGATCAAAAACAACCGCAGCCGCCTCCCCGTCGCCCCCCGCTACCGGGTAAAGCCGGAAAAACCGCCGCGTGAGGCCATGAAAGCGTAGCAGAGGACTTAGCTGCATTGGAGATGATGTGCCGACTCTTTCTGAGGCAAAAAAGCTGGTCAGCGTATGGGCCAAAGACCCGGTTACCGGCAGGCGTAGCGACTCGATCCGCTATCACTTTGACCTCCACGGCGGCAGCGATCTTTGGAGGTACCTCCAAAATGCGCGGAGGGCGAGCTTGACCATGAGTGGGCCTGGAACGCCGATTTATGGCCGAACTTCGGGCGTCTTCGGGTACAAAGTAAAAGGCGGCGGCTATATCCACATCGCTCTTGACGGGATTATCTCATTTGGCTACTAATATGAAAACCTTGACCACAGACTTACTCGTCGAAGAAATCTCGCGCACCGCGCAGGAAGCGAAGGCTCCCTTTCCTACCGATAACTGCGAAACAGTCGCACGGCAGGCAGGGATTGACTCACAAAGCCTTGTTTCCGACCTAGATACCTACTTCTATGATATTTGGTCGCCCGCTAACGGGGTCAAAAAACTGTCCCGGAAATCCTACGTCTGGCAGTCCAGCCTCAAGGCATATTTGGGGCAAGACTTCTTTTCCCGATATGCCCAACATGCTCCGCTGGAAGCACTCATCACCCAGGAAAACGCACCCGATCTTTATCAGCGTTTGCAGATGTTCGACAGACTGAGGAAAGATTTAGTTTTGCTTCTCTCTAAATTGCTTGTCCGGCACGAGACCGAGAAGCCGCGAGAAGCGGCAGAAAGTGTGAAGCACTGAAGAACGAAAAGCAACTTGCGGACAAGATGGAAGCGTACCTACAGGCGATGACGCAGGCCAACAAGTTCTGCGGCGCGGTGCTTGTAGCCCAGGAAGACCAAGTCCTTTTCAGCGGCGGCTATGGCATAGCAGACCGGGAACATGACGCCCCTAATACGCCGCAGACGAAGTTCCGGCTGGGGTCTATTACCAAGCAGTTTACCAGTGTGGCGATCTTGATGCTGGAAGAACAAGGGAAACTCAGTGTCCAGGACCCAATCAGCCGGTACCTGCCGTACAGTCCAGAGCACTGGAAAGACATCACAGTTCACCACTTGCTGAATCACACGTCGGGGCTTGGTAACTTGGCGGATATTCCAGGCATTCAGGAAACGAAGGCCCGGCTGCCGCTGTCGGTGCGGGAGATCATCGAAACCTTCCGGGAGATACCGCTGGAGTTTCGGACCGGCACCGCGTACAGGTACAGCAACTCGGGCTACATCGTCTTAGGAGACATCATTGAACGTGTTTCCGGCCTCTCGTATGAGGAGTTCTTGCAGGCGCATATCTTTGGGCCGCTAGAAATGGCGGACAGCGGCTACGACCATCATCAGACAATCCTGAAGAACCGGGCGACAGGATACCGCAAGCAGAACGGCGAGTTGGTGCGGGCAGACTATCTCGACATGAGCTTCCCCTTCTCTGCCGGGGCGCTCTACTCGACGGTTGAAGACTTGTACCGCTGGGGTCAGGCCCTTGACGCGGGCCGCTTGATTTCAAGCGAAGCGTACACGCGCATGACAACGCTCACGCCTCTGCTGACCACTCACGGCTACGGCCTGCTGATGGGAAGTCTGCATCACCGTAGAACCATTGGTCATGCCGGCGGCGTCAATGGGTTCCGTGCAAACTTTGTCCGGTTTCCCGACGAACACGCCTGCGTCATCGTCCTGTGTAATTCCGAAGAAGCCGAGTTTGTCACGGTCACAAAAGCGCTTGCGGCCATTCTGTTTGGTGAAGACTACGAGTTGCCGGAAGCAAAAAGTCCGGTCACAGTTGCCGATGCCCTGCTGACATCCTACGCCGGGGTGTACGAGATCGTGCCAGGCGTGACACTGGAAGTGGAGAAGCACGACGGCCATCTGCGCGTGACTTACGGGCAGGCTAAAGGGGTGTTTGTCGCTCAGTCGGACACGCAGTTCAGCCGGGAGGATGACAGCATCACTTTCCATGTTTCAGGCGAGGCCGTCAGTCATCTGACGCTGTCCCAGGCACAGACATACGCCCCGCAGTCCAGAGTAGAAGCGACAGCCAGAAAGGTCGAAGAATGAGCGTAGTCGTCACGTCTGTCAGCTAAAGCGGAGTCCACAAGTTCAGCAAGCAAACGCCGCCGAGCATTCGGCTAATCGCAGGGCGAGGCGTCGAAGGGGACGCGCACAGCGGAAAGACGGTTCAGCACCGCTCTCGGGTGGCACGGGACCCTACCCAGCCGAACTCGCGGCAGGTGCATCTCATTCCTGCGGAGCTGCATGATACGCTAAACGCTGGCGGCTTCTGCGTCTCGGCGGGAGACATGGGCGAGAATATCACGACGCGCGGCGTAAACCTTCTCGGCCTGCCGACCGGAACCCACCTGCATCTCGGCGCGTCCGCCGTGGTAGAGATCACTGGCCTGCGAAACCCCTGCCCACAGCTTGACGCCTTCCAGCCGGGCCTCCTCGCGGCAGTGCTGGGGCGCGACACGGCAGGCAATTTAGTCCGCAAAGCCGGCGTCATGGGCATTGTGCTGACAAGCGGCGAAGTGCGACCAAATGATGTAGTCCGTGTTGAACTACCTGCGGAGCCGCATCAAACATTGGAGCCGGTTTAGATGAGTGGGCCGGAGAGAGGCACGGAAGCCACGGAATAAATTCCGAGGCTAAGGCAAACAGCATCGAGGCGACGCAAGAGAGATATGCGCGGGATGTTCCGTCTCTTGTGTCGCCGCGACACTGTTTTGTTCAGCCTCGGAATTTATTCCGTGGCTTTTTTCCGTGGCTGCTGCTCCCCTAGCGTCTTGTTCCCTGGCTCCTGTCCCTGCTTCTTATTCCCACGCGTTCTATTCCCACGCGTTCTATTCCCTTCCTCTTGTGCTTCGCCGGGGCGCTTCCGCTCCCGGCAGGGGCATGGTCTCGATCTCGCCGACGGCGCGGAGCAATAGCTCGCGGGCGCGGGCTTTGGCGTCGCTGGGCTTCCAGGCGGCGTTGGGGGTCGCGTCGAGGGCTTCTAAGATGATCTGGCGGGCTTCATCAATGCCGTTCTTTTTGCCTGTGCCGTACTGGCGGCGGAACGCGGCGTAGTCTTCCGCCGGGCGGATGAGTTCGGGTTCCCAGCGGCGGTACAAGACGAGCGCAAGCACTGTCCGGCGCAAGCTCTCATCCCAAGTCCGGGTGCGGTTCGTGCCGTAAATGAGGTGCATCCGCTCGACCGTGCCGAAGGCCGCACGGGCCAGCGGCCCCCACGCGCCGATGTCGGCCAGCCGGGCCTGAACTTCCGGCAGGGGGGTCGAGGTCCAGTCCGCCCGGTCCTGCTTGAGACGTGCCGCTAGGTACAAGACCGGCTCGCGGGTTTCGGGGTCAACGCCCGCTTCCGGCAGGCGCATGGCGTCCAAAAACTGCTTCTGCTTGGCATCCAGCCAGTCCCGCATTCCGGCAAAACTTAGCGCCTTCTGGCGGTAGCTTTCCGCAAGACGGGTGCCGATCACGCTGATCTCATTTAGTTGCTTGGTTTCAAGCGCCTGGGTCGCATCGCCGAGGGTCGGGCCGAATGATTCTAATCCCGCCCGCAGATAGAACAAGACCCGGCCCGCCGCCCGCTGCATATCGGCGGTGGCAAATGACGCGGTCGCAACAATTTCATCGCGCAGCAGGGTCTTCAATTGGTCTTCCAGCACGGCTTTCCGGGCCGCGCTCAGGCCGGCGGTCGCGAGCGCAAAGACCGGGTCGCCGCCTTCCGGGATTAGGTCGGCCAGCGGCGAGACCGGCGCTTCGGCGTCGCGGCTGCCGGCACCGGCAGCGACCGAGGGGTTCAGCAGCTCCGGCAGGCCGAACGGCATGGTCGTAATGTCTTCCAGCTCGGTGTCATGCTCGTCCATGCGGGCGGCCCGGTCCCGCGCGAGATTGACAACTTCCAGATACAGCTCCGGCACATAGTCTAAGAGAGACTGCAAGACGGCTTTCACGGGTTCATTGCGGATCGAAATGCGCTTCAGCAGCTCATCCGTGTCCGCCATGAGAAGCTCGTCAATGTTTTTGTGCCACTCGTTTGTCGTCAAAAGCTGACGCCAGCGCTCGGCCCGCTCGAAGTTTAAAAGGCGCGGCAGGGCGCGGCGGACACCGGGATCGGTGACCAGCATATCCGCCAGATCACTGCCGGTCATCAGCGACGGCAGGATAGACCCGGCCAGTGTCCCCGACCCCACCGCCCGCTCCAGCCAGGCCCGGCCCTGCGCCGGCGTCCCCAAATTGATCACCTGCCGGTACTTGGCGGCGGGCAGGTTTGCAATAAGCGCGGTGTTCTGCTCCGGGTCGCCTTCAATCAGCGCGGCGACCACCGGGGCGGGCAGTGCGCCCAGGGTCTGGTGCCGGGCGTCGGACGGCATTTCCCACAGCAGGCGGCTTTTTTCGGCAAGTGTCGGAGCCGCCTCAACGCGGGCGACACTGACGGCGATGTCATGCACCGGCTCCGCCGGAACCAGCGCCGTCTGGTCTTCGTTTATCTCTTCGACTTCGCTATTAACTTCGTTGTTTACTTCTTCGTTCATGCGGCCTCCGGGACCCTTCCCAACACAAATCCAATCGCAAAAAGCGTATTAGTATACCTGATTTTGCCGCGCTCCTGCATTCGTTGAGACCCCGCAAAATTTGTCGCACCAAACTCTTAATCAAAGCTTAACCTAAACTTAATCTTCTCTTAACATAACTTCTTGACAGATGTACCCCCCCCCACGTTATAATAGAAGCAGCCCGCACAACTACGGAGGACTGCCGCCCATGCCTTTTCTGGACCCCGAAGAACGCAATGCTTATGTGGACATGGTCGCTCAGGCGGTCATTGACAAGATCGAAGAACGAGACTGGATCAACGGCCTCGCCGACCTTGTTTATGCCCGTGTCCTAGCCCTTCAGCAGAAGCAGGCCGAACTCGACGCTCTTTCTCTGCAAGACCTCATCCCGAACACGGAAAGCAATCATGTCTAAAAACACCGCCCCGTCCACCCCCGAAGAGATTTCGGCATCCCTCGCTCAATTTGAAGCTGAAAAGATGACCCGCCGCCGCGCTCTGAAAAAGTTCGGCATCACCACCGGCATGGCTGTCTTCGGCATGTTCGCCGCCGATGACCTGGCACGCATGGTCATCAAAAAGATGGAAGAGCACAAAGAAACTCGTCAGATCGCCGAAGTCGTGGCCCAGGAGTTCAAGAACTCAGGCATTGCCTTTGCAGCAAACCCAGTTTGTGATGCCGGTGGGTGCGGCGACACTCAACTGACATTCAACTGCAACGGATGTCCAAATGTGGCTGGCGGGCCTGCGACAGCCCCTATAGAAGGGGGCAACTGCCATACATGTGTTCAGAATGCATGCGATAGATGTTTTGGCTATGCAACCACCTCATCTGAGCTATGTGTAAACAGACAGTCTTGTTACAGCTCTTAGTAGAGCGGTCGAGCAGCGTAAAGCTTGAAGGTGTCGCATTGATAGTGAAGTCCAAGATACTGCTCATAACATTTGCTGCATTATGTGTAGTCTTGGGCCTTTTATTGCTTCAATCCAATCACGTCTTGTTGCACTCACGACAACGTCCCCTTGACTTTTCTGAGAAGCCGCTTTCTGAACAGGCTAAAGAACTTGAAGTTGAAGGAGTGATGTACAAGAGTGAGTATATCAAAGAGGAACAACTTTGGAAGAGCATTCAGGAAAGCGGCACCATCTCCGATGCAGACTTGGCATGGGTTATCCATATGCTAGAAATTCCGGGTCCCAAAAAAGACACTTTGCCCAGGGAAATTCGGCGCGGGCGGTTTTTTGGGTTGCTGAAAGAGGTCAAGAACTACACACCTTCACAAAAAGAAGTTGTTTTTCAAACCATGACAACTTATGTAACCAATTCCAACCGCATCGATAAGTTGTGGTCTGTGGCGGTTTTTAGACACTTGAAGGACACAAGAGCTATTGCCTTTATAACTCCTTTGTTAAACGACAGCGATCCGGCGGTTCGCCGGGAATCCGCTAGAACGGTCAAGGTTATAAATTCTCAATAGTTCCCGTCTGTTGAATGGAGTTTTATTTTGGCTTTGCAAGTGGGTACGACGATACCCTCACTCGAAGGGGCGACAGAATGGTTAAACCAGTGTGTCGAGCATGAGGAGTTAGTTAATCACCCAACCATATTCCAGTTTTGGGCTATTTCCTGCCCAATCTGTAAAATGAATCTGCCACGTCTTCAGGAGTTAGTGAAGACATATCAGGAACAAGGATTGTATCTAGTATCCGTTCATCAGCCTCGCTCACCACAAGACTTGGATGTTGCGAAGGTAAAGGCTGTTGCAGAAGAACTTGGTCTTGAAGGCCCTTGCGCCGTAGACAATGACCATACAATCGGAGATCGCTTTCAAACAGCCGGTGCGTGGCCAAGCTATTTCTTTTTTGATGCCGCAGGGAAGTTGCGGAGCCGTGCCGCCGGCAGTCTTGGACTGAAGATGGCTGAAAATTCGCTGAAAAGACTGATGCAGTCGGATTGAATCCATGAAGACAAAAGGCTACACACTAATAGAGATTCTTCTTGTCATTGGCATTATTAGCGTCTTGGCAGCAATCATCTTTCCGGTGTTTCAATCTATTCGAGAGTCAGGGCGGCGCACGGTTTGTTTGTCAAATCTTTGGAGTATTGGCTTGGCTTGTAGCCTTTACTCGGAAGATAATGACGATTTTTATCCTTACGGCGGTGACCCGTTTGATTTGAAAACGAATTACTGGCAGACTGCCGATCCCATGGATGATGGGCCGCAGGTCGCTCGGATGCAGCCAGTTAATGTTGTGCTGCAACCTTATGCTGCTTCAGCGAACATATGGAAGTGTCCATCAGACACCGGTTTCTCACGTTTCGATTCGTTTCCTACTTATCCGCTGGATGCAAAAAATAGTTCCTACGATACTTTCGGCACAAGCTATTATTACAAAACGTTGATCCCTTTATCCCACGCAACTGTGTCGGGGCTAGTAGCCTATGATGCTTTCAATCCTGATGCTTACCCCTGCCCCGAATACGGCCCTTCAGAAATTCCTCTGTTCTGGGATGGCTCCGGTGCATGGCATGGGGAAGCAGAAGAGGCTTATCGCCGCTATAATGTCCTCATGGCCGACGGACACGCAGTAAGTCTTTCAGGCCCTAGGTTTGTTGACTTATCTCTCAAAACAGCTTCATTTGATCCTCCTGAATATCCATAAATCATGCTCCATGTCAGAATTTACACTTAATCAATTTAGCGTACAAAGCGACATCCATCTTTCGAGTGTTGTCTCAAATCATGGCTCACAGGGGCAGCCTTTGCGGCAGCTTTCGATTAAGTCGGCTTGTATCGAAGACATTCCTTGTCTTGCTCGTCAGCTTCGGGGGCAACTTTCTTATGATATTGGGCATGGCATCATTGTAGAACGTGGCAGTGATTCGTTCTATGTAAGCTTTCAGGGCGACCAAATTCTAGTTAACAATCAAAAACAAGACTACACGACACGACTGATAGCTGGGCCTGGAATATGTGCGTGTACCATTCTCACTAAGGGGTTGCCCTTATTTGCCTCCTGTGTCTTAATTGGCGATCATCTAGTTGGCCTTTTAGGGAATTCCGGTACAGGAAAGTCCACAATTTTATGGGCTTTGTTGCAATCAGGTTGCCTCTTTGGAAGTGATGACCTCGTGCCGATTGTATTTGATAATGGCTTCCATACGGCTTATCCTTCGGTTTCCTTGTTTCCCAAGCTGCGCCCGCCCACACTGGAACACTTTGGCATAGACCGCCAGGATTTACATAGAGTAACCTTTGGCGAAGATAAGTTCTGGGTTCCCTTGTTGCCGGAGCAAATCACCGCTTGCCCGAAACCTCTCTCTGCGCTTTTTTTGCTACAGCCACTTTCGACAGCAGACACGGTTACGGTCAGGCGTAACTTCATGGAAAAAGTTGCTCATGTTCTGAGTCAGTGCATACAGAACAAGTGGCTAGCAGAGAAATATTTGAAGCCGAAGGTATTAGCAGACCAATACGAGATGCTGGCATCTAGCGTACCAGTTTACACAATCTCTTATTCTAAATCCTTCGAAGCGTTGCCTGGAATTACGGCAGCCATCGTTGAAGCAACACATCATCCTGTTCGGACAGAAGCGATTTATTAAGAGGTATTTCCATGACATCTCTACAAGCCGGTCAGCCTGCGCCGGTGTTCACAGCGACGGTGTTTGATCCTAGTCTTCCTTCAAGCGCCCCGTTTCGCCCGGTCAGCCTCAGCGACTATGCTGGGCGCTGGCTGGTCTTCTTCTGGTATCCCTCGGATTTCACCCATGTCTGCCCGACCGAGATTACCGCGCTGTCCGATAGATTGGACGAGTTTATAGACCTAGAGTGCGAGATACTTGGGGCCAGCACGGACACCGAGCACTACCACAAAGCGTGGGCGAACGTGCCGCGTGAGCTGAACGGCATTCATGGCGTCCGGTTCCCCCTGCTGTCCGACCGCACTCACGTGATTGCGCGGGACTACGGCGTCCTAGTGGAAGGCTTGGGCTTGGCTCTGCGCGGGCTGTTCATCATTGACCCGGACGGCATAGTTCAGCACGCGACGCTGAACAACCTCAATGTCGGACGCTCGGCGGACGAGACGCTGCGGGTGCTGCAAGCCGTGCAGTCCGGCGGCCTCTGCCCGTCGGACTGGAAGCCGGGACAAAAGAACCTAAACGTGTTATAATCAACGTATGCAGCATGAAGACATTCCAGCGGGGGCGAATGCGCCGCGCGAGGTGAATACGATTGTGGAGGTGCCGAAGGGGTCGTCCAACAAGTACAAGTACAGCCCGGCAGGCAATATCTTTCGCTACGACCACACCCTTTTTTCGCCCCTGCATTACCCCTGCGATTACGGCTGGGTCTGCGGCACGAAAGGGGAAGGACGCCAAAGGCCGCTTTCCGTGCTGGTGATGTCGTCCAACCCGACGTTTTGCGGCTGCCTGATTGTCGCCCGCCCGGTTGGGGCGCTGCTGATGCACGACCACCGGGGCGAGGACCACAAAGTTCTGAGCGTCGCCGTCGCCGACCCGCGCTTTGACGCCATCCATTCGCTCAGCGATTTGTCGGACCACACGCTGCTGGAAATCCAGCACTTTTTCGAGATTTACCAGGTACTAGAGCAGCACGAAGTGCGGATTTTGGGCTGGGAAGATGTCGCCGAAACGCAGGCACGGATTGCAGCGGCAGTGGGATAGAACCCCTCCCGCTCGTTCCTCGCTCCCTCCCCTGTTAGGGAAGGGCAACAAAGAGCGAAGATGGCTATGGGAGCGGTGGCATTCTCCTTGCTGCATCCTCTGGCCCTTCCCTAACAGGGGAGGGAGCGAGGAACGAGCGGGAGGGGTTCCTCTACACCACCGACTGCTTCCAGGTCCCGCGCTTGAAGAGCGCAAGCGCCACTAAACCGTTTAATGCGGTCGAGACCGTCATTGCCCACCACGCCCCCGTCGCGCCGAAGTGCAGGCCGTAAATGAGGAGCCAGGCCAGCGGCAGACGAATACCCCACATGGTCGCCACCCCTGCCCACGCGGGGGCTTTCGTGTCCCCCGCCCCGTTGAGAGCGCCCGTCAAAATCATGCCGAGGGCAAGAAACGGCTCGGACAGCGCGGCAATCCGCAGATACGCGACAGTCAAGGGAACCACTTGCGGGTCGTGGGTGAAGATATGGGCGAACGGACGCGCGAGGACAAAGAAGACGCCGCCCATGACAATCATAATCACAAGGCCCTGCTGAAGCGCGGTCCACGCCGCTTTTTCCGCCCGGCGTGGGTTTTTCGCGCCCAGGTTCTGCCCCGTCAGCGTTCCCGCCGCCATCGAGAATGCGAAGCCGGGCATGAACGCAACGCTCTCCGAAGTCAGCCCAATCGTGAGCGCGGCGACCGCCGCCGTCGCCTGCGGGGAGCGGGCCAAAACGCCCGTGAAGACCATCATGGAAAGCACCCGTGACAAGTTCTGCCCCGCCGCCGGGATCGCGATCACAAGAATACGCTTGGCCCAGTCTAAATCAAGCATCTTCATTCGTGCGGCGAACCCATGTAAAGTGGACCGCTGCAAGAACACGAAGTACAGGATTGCGCCGATCACCTGCGACGCGATCAAAGCGGTCGCGCCGCCGATGAGGCCCATCTTCGGGAACCCGAAATGGCCGAAAATCAGCAGGTAATCGCCGCCCAAATGGATGATGTTCACGCCGATCATCACGAGAAGCGGCGTTTTTGTATCGCCGATGCCCCGAAATACGCTGCTCATAATCAGCATCGCGAACAGAGCGGGGACGCCAAGTAGGGTCAGGCTCAGGTAGCGGACACAGAGGCCGGCGGCGTGGGCGTTTACTCCCATCCAGCCGACGACCGAATGCCGCAGCGGGAAGACAATCGCGACCGACAGCAAGGCCGCGATCAGGCCGAGCCACAAAGACTGGTTCGCGGCGACTTTCGCCTGGTCGGTTTCTTTCGCGCCGGTGAACCGGGACACCAGCGCCGATGTCCCGACCCCGACGGACATGCCGACGGAAAACAGCAGAAACATGAACTGCCCGCCGACCCCGACCGCCGCCAGCGCGTCCGATCCTAAATGTCCGACAAAGAAACGGTCGAGAAACGAGTTAAACGTCTGGAGCAGCATGGTGAGGACCGACGGCCAGGCCAAGGTCCAAACGGCCTGATGCAGCCCAAATTTTGTTTCTTTCTCGACTTCCGGCAACATCGGCAGCGAGCCGATTTCGCCGTCCTGCCCCGTTGACGCCCGCTCCCATTCCCCGCCTTCACCTTCACGTTCTTCTTCGCGCCGTGCGCCGACACCAGTGTCTATCGCCAATCGTCCCTGCTTTCCATTCACCGCCTATGCGCTCTTGAAAACTGCGTTGTGGCTTATTTTACCACGACAGCCTCTGTTAAACACCTACGGCGCAACGAAAGTTCGGCAGCAAAAAGCCCCCCACCCCAAGTTTGGGGAGACGGAAAAGAGCGAAGGAGGGGCGAACACAGAAAAAAGGGCGAACACAAGGTTCGCCCCTACGAGTATAACCAAATGGCGTAGGGCGCGAACCTTGTGTTCGCCCTATTCTGCCTGTTCGCCCTTGATCTACAAAGGCTGTCCTAAACTCGCAAGGCCGAGGTCAATGCCCTGACCGCTGATCGTTTGATGGACATGCACGGCAATCGTGACCGTCGCACCCGGCTTCAAGAGAGCCGCCGCCGCCGGAGTGACTTCCAGGGCGTCATAGGAGCTGTTGTAGCCGCCGTCTTCCGCCGCCAAAACGCCGTTGACATAAATCTCAACGTCTTCATCATGGTAGGCCCTGAACGCCAGGTTTTTATAATCTCCGGCAGGCAGCGTCACTTTGCGCCGCATCCAAATGTCGGAATCCGTCCAATTCGTGCCGGTCGGGATGCCGCCGGGCGGGTTGCTCGCAAACGGCGCGTTACCCGTTTTCCACGCGCCGTCGTCGAAGCCGGATGTCGCCCAGTCGGCGGGCGGCTTGTTCGCGGCTAAGACATAGCGCCAGGAGACCGGCGACTTCTGCGCGTTTGCCAGCAGATAGGTCGCCGCTGGCGCGGCCGGCAGCGGCGCCCAGTTCGCCGCGACGACTTTGTCGCCCTGCGACCACTTGGCCCAGGTCGCTTTGTCGTCGAGCATTTTGATGAACAGGCCGCCGACGACCGGGCGGGCGTTGAAGAAGTTGGAATGGAGATCGTCCGTAGTATACCCGTCGGCCAGCGGATCGCGAGCGGTCGTCTGGTTCAGGTAATCATAAACCGGCGAGATCAGCGTTTGGAAGTCGGCAGGTTTTGTCGCCAGCGTCGCGCTCCAAATGGACCAGTCGGCTTTCGTCTGGTGCGTCCGGCTGTCCAGCGGGACGCCGTAAGGCTGCATCACGGTCTTGTAGTAGGCAACTTCGCCGTCCCGCACCGAAGTTGGGAAGAGGTTCAGGCCCAGAATCTGGTCCCAGACCAAGTTATACTTCTGGCTCCAAGTGTTCGGCTTGTCGAACGCCAGCAGAGACGCCTTGCCCGTGCTGCCGCCGGCAACGGCAATCCAGTGGTTCGCGTCTTTTTTTGCCAGCGCCGAATACTTCAAGTAGCCCACCGTGTCGCCACGCATTTTGCACATGTCGGCATACGCGCCAAGCGCGACAATCGCTTTGATGGAAAGGTTGGCGTTGTGGTTCAGATGCCCCATAAAGTCGTCGGTGCAGAGCTGGTCGCCGGGATCGAGGCCGTACTGAGCCAAGAAGCTCGCCCACTTCGTCAAAGTCGGCCAGTACGCCCCCGCGAACTTCGCATTGCCGTCTTCCTGCAAGATCGCGTCGCAGAGGATCAGCATGTTGCCGCTTTCTTCCACTACCATCGCCTCGCCGGGGTCACCGGACGCCGACGCAACCGGATAAGTGCCAAGGTCATGCGGCGAGTTCGGGAACTTCCACACAGGAGACGCCGCATAGGCCAGCACTGGGACAACGGACGCTTTGGCAAGGGTCGGCGATAGCAGAAGCATCATCGGGTCCTGCGGGAAGATGACATCCACCGTGGCGATGTCGCCGTTGGAATTGTTTTCCTTCGTGAACAGCAGCGGCTGCCCATGCGCGTCTACCGATAGCCCGTTCGCGGCGAGGCATTGCCGGTACGCCAGCGCGACAATCTGCGCGTACCGTGCGCCGCCGGCCTTTGTTGCGTCGGCGGTCAAGCTGTCGTCAAACTGGGTGCAGCGCTGAACAAGGCTCGGATAGTCCTTTTCCGCCGACTGGAACATCGCTTCCGGGGTCACTCCGTTCCGCCGCCAGTACGGGCGCAGCTTTTGTCCGGCCAGCTTGATGTTATAGATCTCATCGTAGCCGATCATCAGGTGCCGGGAGACCGGCGCGGCGGACACCGTGCCGAGATCGAAGGTATACGCCAGCACAGGCATGGCATCGGACACCGCCCGCGGCTTCCGCGTATCGTCGGCGGCGGGCAGGGTGCCGTTTGCGACATACCCGGCCAGCAACACGTCATTGCCGCCGATCGCGCCGCGTGCCGCGCCGGTCGGAGCGACTGCATAAGCGTATCCCCAGTCAATCCGGGTGTTGTCGCCGGCGGGCCGGAGCAGGGTCTGCGCCGTCGTCCCGGTGCGAAGGGCCGTCAGCGGCCCCATCGTCTCCCGTGCCCAGGTGACGGCCTGATTGGGCGTGTTGACGGCAAGCTCCGACGAGACACTGTCGTAAACCGAGACGGCGTGCGGCCTGCCGTCCACCGATCTGACGCTCCATGTCAGGTAGGTGACCGGCCGGGCCAGGACGTTTAAGTCATGCGGCAGGCTCGGCGTCATAAACGTCAGCGTGACATGGACCGCCGAGTCCTCGAAGTCATAAATCGAGCGGGTCGCCGTGACCTTCACGCCGGTTTGCGGGAACGCCGGCACATCAGTCGGGTCGTAGCCCATCAAGCGGTACGCTTTGCCGTCCACCCGGATCAACGAGACCAGCGACGCCGGGTGATGCGTCCAGTGCTGCGTTCCGGTATCGTTCAGGTGGTCCGCCGGGGACCAGACCGACAAATATGGATCACTCGCCACCAGCGGCACCGACGGCGGCCGGAACGGCGGTGCGGCGAGGGCACTGCCGCCCGCCAGAAGAGCCGCTGCCAGTGCCGCCATAGCGGTGCGGCAGCTCAATTTTTTCACTAACTTGCTCAAAGAGTAACCTTTCATATCTACTGGGTTCATCACCCATTTCAGGGAAACCCTGTCCTAAAGGATACGGCTATGGGACGCGGACGCCGCGAACTACGCCTTCGGCGCACTCAGAACCGATTGATCCTTTTCGGAGTCCCGCGCCTTCCAGGTCTGCCAGTGCAGAAGCGGTACTTCGTAGCGTCTTCGCTGTGTAGCCGTGCAATTCATTGCATGGTTCTTCAACACATGAGCCGAAGACAAAAGCTCCGGCCCCCAATGGAGCCGGAGCAGAGTAGCGTCTTTGCCGAAGCGGCAGGCTCAACGCCTACGAGCCGCGCATGGTAAAGTGATAGTAGTACGGCTGGTTGTCAGAGGGGCTAATGGAAGTCTGCATCAGGTCGCTGATCCGCATGGCCTTCACATGGCCGTCGCACATCAAGACGTTCGACAGATCGCCGCCGTGCCGGAACAGAATTGGACTGCCATTGTTCAAGCTGTTAGTCTCGTTGCCGCAAAAAATCCCTGGGTAGCTGCCCAGTGTACCTGTCAAGAGTTTGGGACCGTTACAAGAGTTCTGGTAGCTGCCGCCCTGTTCCGTCAGCCACACGGTGTTAGCGGGAGACTTTAATGTAGATAGGGTGTAGCCGACCCCCTGGCCGATGTTGTTGCCCGGACCGACATCGGGATATGCACCGCCCCAGTTGTAGGCGTTCATCGCGTAGCTGCCGTAGTAGCACTGGTTCGGCGTTCCCGGCTGCCCTGGCTGACCGAGCTGCTGGTAAGGAACAAACTTGCCGGTCGCAGTCCCCTTCGGATTGGCACCGTCAGGCCCTGTGGCAAGCGGTTCCGCTGTACCCCCAGCTTGCCCCCCGGAAGTGTCGCCGCTGTCATCAGGGCAGTGGTACACGTCCACGCTTTTCACGAAGGGATAGATAACGTCCATCCACTTATACCGAGTGCTACCGGGCCGCGAGTCAGACTCGTTGTAGCCCCCATTACCGTACCAGGACGCTGCCAGCAGTTCATTGTTGTCCTGGCTATACTGGATTAAACCCAGGCCGAGCTGCTTCATGTTGGACAGGCATGCAGTCTTGCGGGCGTTTTCGCGAACCTTTTGGAAGACGGGGAATAAAATAGCGGCGAGAATCGCGATGATGGCGATGACGACGAGCAGCTCAATTAAGGTAAAGCCACGCCGTTGGGAATTCTTCATAAGATGCCTCTTTCTGTATCTGTATAATGAGTGAGGATGGGAAGAGTCAGCAGGAGGTTTTTTCCCTGCTGACTGGACTCCGTCAGTTCTTACTGAGCACGCTGAGTGACAGCCGCAAGGTTCTTTTGCAGGGTGCCGTCGGAGGGTGCTGCATCGCAGTTGATGTTCATAGTCGTTCCAGTATCGCAGCCAGGACCGTCCGAGGCTTTGTTGTTTGAGAAGCCGCCCCACATATTGATGGGGGAACCCGTCTGCTCCGGCGTCAGGGTCTTGACATGCCCATCAATGAACAAGCAGTTCCAGCGGCCTGTATGCGGGATAAAGGCACGATACTGGGTTGCAAAGCCGTTGTTGATGGTGCCTCCGCCAGAAGCTGGCCAGTCCCAGTAGGCAATTCCATACTCCCCGCCAGTGTCCGTCACCAAAATCTTGCTGGTCGGCTCTTGCACAAAGTTGAGCGTGATCGCCTGCGCGGAATTATCCGGGCCTCGGCCACCGTTGTAGCCGGGCGAGCCGGGTTCTGTGGCAGAGTCATAGCTTTGCGATATGAAATAGTTGTAGGCATAAGATGCCGGGAGGAACGGTGCGCCATTGATAGCGAAAGATTTTCCCGGTTGGCCTGGGTCGCGGTAGGTATGGTCTGCGTTTCTACCCGTTCCATCAGCCTGGAACCGTGCGCCTTCAGTGTTATCAGGACAGAGATAAACTCCCTGAGACTTCACAAATGGGTAAATCGCTTGCTCCCAGTTCTCGACATCTCGGCCTCCCTGCTGGATGTTGATCGGCGGGAACACCTCGTCGCTGTCCTGGACATACTGAACAAACGCCAGGCCAAGCTGCTTTTCATTGGAAGCGCAGGACGTGCGGCGAGCATTTTCGCGGACTTTTTGGAAGACAGGGAACAAAATGGCCGCCAAAATGGCGATAATGGCGATGACGACGAGCAGTTCGATCAGTGTGAAGCCTCGTTTCTGAGACTTCGGTTCAACGGTGGACATAATTTCTCCTCTTATGATAGCCTGAATAATCGGGAGTTGAGGCCAACTTTTGCGCCGCGCGGGCGGCGGCAGGGCTGCTTCAACCAAAGATAACCAAGTATAACACTGTTTCAACCTGCTGTCAATACGTCCAAACAAATTTATCCACGCGCTCTGCAGAGCCAGGCAAAAATGCGGAGGCCAAGGATTTCAGGGAAGCTGCTCTCCATTTTTGTAAATCATCCCCAGATGTTGGCATTGACAGCAAAGCCGGACTGTGTTATACTATGCCTACTTTGGTTGACTTTGGTTGACGCCCCCCGCCCCAATTCTGGGGAGCCATACGGAGAAGAGCCATACGGAGAAGAGCTGGAGTAAGAGGCGGAGTGGGACACAGGAAGAATGAGCTATGGAAGGCGGGCGAAAGAATTGGGTGCGCGGAGTTTCGCCGGAGCTGCGGCAGGCGGCGAGCCAACTGCGCGAGCAGATGACGGCAGCGGAGCAGGTGCTGTGGGAAGCTCTGCGTGACAAGAAGCTCGGCGGCCTACGGTTTCGGGCGCAGCATCCCGTCGGGCAGTTCATCTTGGACTTCTACTGCCCTGCCTGCAAGCTGGCTGTGGAACTCGACGGAAGTGTCCATGAAGACCGAAAGGAAGAAGATGCCGCGCGTACCGCGCCTCTTCGCGCCTACGGCTACCATGTGCTTCGATTTCAAAACGAGGAAGTGCTGACAGATTTAGCGTCAGTCACAGCGCATATCCTACGCGCCTCAAAAGAAGTAGATGTCTGATTCCGCCTCCCCTCTGTCTGGCTCCCCAGAATTGGGGCAGGGGGCTTCTTGTGATCATTATGTTATCTCAGCAACCAACCGAAACGGCTCCCGAAGCGCTGGGCGGACAGCAGCAGCTTTTCCTGATCCTCCAAGAACGTATCGAGCGCGGCTTCTACGCCCCCGGCGCCTGGCTGCCCGCCGAACGCGCCCTGGCGGAGGAGTTTCGGCTGGACCGCTCCGCCGTCCGCCGCGCCCTCTGCCAGCTTGAAGAGGCCGGCCTGATTGTCCGCGAACCCGGACGGCGGCCCTGGGTGCGTGGAGGACTGGCGGCGGCGACCCGGCAGCTTACTCCCATCCGGCAGGCTCCCCCAGCCCGCAGCACCCCGGCGGCGGCGGGACCCGGACGGCGGCGTCCGCGTTCCGCCTCGCCCGGAGAAACCGGGCTGCGGACGATTGTGGCGATCCTGCCCCAGCATCCTCAGTACCCGGCGTCGCTTGCGATCCTGCACGGCATCAACGCCGCCCTGCGCTCGGCGGAAGCGCCGTTTCGCCTGCAAGTCATTGACACCCACGGCGGTGCGGACAGCCGGGAAACCCGGCTGGAACAGCAGGCGCTGGCGTCGGTTGTCCGCGAGCGGATCGCTGGGGCCGTGCTGTGGCAGCTCGGCGGCGCCGAAACCGTGCCGCAGCTCCGGGAACTTGAAGCCCGCAGCATTCCCGTTGTCTTTGTGGACCGTTTTCCGCCGGAGCTGGCCTGCGATTTTGTCGGCGGCGACAACCAGGCCGGGGTTGAGACCGCGATTGAGTACCTGCATTCCCTGGGACACCGGCGCATCGCCCACCTGACCACCGATGAGCCGTCCACGGCGGTCCTCCAGCGCCGGGACGCTTACACGGGCGCCCTGACCCTGGCCGGAACCCTGCCCGACCCGGACCTCATTTTTGCCGTCCCTCACACCGACACCGCCCATGTCGCCCCCGCCTGCGACCACTTCTTTTCGCTGGCCGACCTACCCACCGCCGTTCTCGCGATGAACGACCCGCTCGCGTACCGCTTCATCGCCGAGTGCTTGAAGCGCGGCCTGCGGGTCCCCGAAGACATCAGCGTGATCGGCTTTGATGATCTAGACCAGCATTCGCCGCGCCCCAGCCTGCTGACGACCCTGAACCAGCCCTTCGACAAAATCGGACGCCGCGCCGCCGAGCTGCTGCTGGCCCGTCTGTCCGGCCCAGACACTGTCCCAAACGTCCGCCGCCACATCCTCCTGCCGACCCCGCTGATCAAGCGGGCCACCTGCCGGGCGATTTGACCCCGCCCTTCCCCCCAGCCCCCAATAATGGGGGAGCAAGATCTGAAAGAACGCTTTATGTCCATGCCGAAACGCCTTGCCGCCGCTGCCCTTCTCGCGCTCCCGGCACTTGCCCTGACGCCCGTCCGCGCCGACGCACAAACACCGCGTGTCGCCGTTTTTTCCGAGCCGAACTTTCCGTCCAACAACATTTCCGGGCTGGTGTCCCCCAAAGAAGTCGCGCAAGATCTGCAAAAAGCCGGCCTCCAGACCGACCTGCTCACTGTAGACGCCCTCAGCGACCCGGCCAAGCTGAACACCCGCAACTACGCCGCCGTCGTCTTGCCCTACGGCAATGCGTTCCCGTCGGCGGCGTTTGCGAACCTGCGCGTGTTCCATCTTGCCGGCGGCGACTTAGTGACGTCGGGCATTCCGTTTACCCACCCCATTCGCAAAAACGCCAAAGGGGAATGGGAAGACACCGGCAACGCCGATGCTCCCGCCCGGTTCGGCCCCGATGGGATTGGAGTCGGCGGGTTTCGCGGGGCTGCGCCGGGTCAAACCGTCGTCGCCCCCGGTGACCCGCTCGGCCTGTCCCCGCTGAAGCTCGACTGGGGCGACGGCCACGATGCCCAGACTTTGGACCCCGCTGGGCTGCCGTCTTCAGCCCGCATCACGCCCATTTTGACCTCCGGCGGACAGCCGCTGGCGCTTCTCCTGACTCACGGCCCCGACTGGCACGGCGCGGTAGACGTTTGGACCCCCAGCTCCATCCGCAACGACGACGCGCTCATCGCCTACGCCGATATCCAGCTTCTGGTACGCGGCACCGTCGCCGCGCTGGCCTCGCAGGGGCTGCTTCCCGCCGCCGCAAAAATCCAAGCGCTGGCCGCGCTGGATCGCTTGCCCCGCCCGCAGGTGGACGCCGATCTCGTCCTGCCGGCCCCGCCGCGCCCGTACCCAACCCTCCAGCCGAAGTCCCCGCCGCCTGCCCGGCACCTCTATGTCGCCGATGTGCGAAAGCTCCCGCATGACCAAGTCCTGCTGCTGGCGTCGGTGCAGGGCATCGTGAACCGAAAACAGCCGCGCATTTATCTCCTCACCGGCGACGACGACCAGTTCTGGCTTGACCAGATGGTGGCGTCCGGCCAGGCCGACGCTCCCCTCCCCGTCGCCGATCCGCTGTCCCTCGTTGACACGTTCCGAGCCGAAATCAAAGGCGCGGTCGTCGCCGACCCGAACATCTACGTTTCTCCCTGCATCGCCGTAGACATCGCCGGCCTGCACGACTTCGCCGTCGCCACCCCGGAGCTTGCCGCCAGCCTGCACCTGACCATCCGGGCCGACCTACGCGGGAAGTTCAAGGACGATGCCGACGCCCTGCGCTACGCCCGCACCGACCTTCTGCCGCGCCTCAACCCGTATGTCTCGCTGTGCTTGGACCCGCCCCTACTTGGCTCCCAGGTAGACGACATTGTGAGTGCACGCGGCACCTGCTTCTGGATTACCGGCCCGAAGGCCCAAGATAGACCGGGCGCGAACGAAACCGCCGAGCGGGCCGAAATCGCTCGCACCTTCGCCCAGATGCCCTTGAACTCTGTCGTGCGCGGCTTCTGGTGGCACGGCGACGGCATGGGCCTTGACGAAACCCCCGGTGTTGCCCTGGGTTCCCGCTACGGCAAGATCACCACGGTCAGCGACTACGTCGCGAACTTCTCCGTCACCAGCGGCCTGCCCCTGCCCGCCTTGAAGCAGAAGCCCCAGCCGCCCGCCCCGGCGCTTGACCGGTCCAAAGTCTATGTCGCCATCACCATCTCCGACGGCGACAACTTCGCCCCCTGGCGCGGCGTCTTCCGCTCCCTCTTCACCGACCCGCTTTTAGGAACCTTCCCCGTTGCTTTCGGCATGGGACCGAGCCTGATTGACGTCGCCCCGAATCAGGCCCAGTGGTACTACAGCCACGCGGCCCCAAACAATGAGTTCCTGTGCGACGTGTCCGGCGCCGGCTACATCTACCCCACCGACTGGGCCAAAGCCTTAAAGAACCGCCCCGCCCAGCTTCACACGTTCTACAATTTGACCGAGACCTACCTGAACCGCCTCGACATGCACACCCTGCGCCTGATGAATGTCAGCCCTCGCGACATCGCCGACGCGGGCCGCGACCTGCCCCGCATCGGCTTCCTCATGCCCGATTATGGCCTCGCCGGCGAAAACGGCTACCCGGAATACACCTACACCCTTCCCACCGGCCAGCCCGTCTTCCGAGGCGCCTCCGACGGCCCCGCCGCCGCAACATTGGCCGACGAAATCCGCGCCCACGCCGGCACCACCCGCCCCGCGTTCCTGAACTCCTTCGTCTACCTTTGGGGAACCCACTTGTCCGACCTCAAACAAATGCTCACCCTCCTCGGCCCCGACTACGTTCCCGTCACCCCCACCCAGCTCAACACCCTCTACCGCGAATCCCAAAAACCGTAGGGCGAATGAAAGCAAAAAGGGGCGAACACAAGGTTCGCCCCTACGGGAACTGACTGCATTGGTGCCGCACGGTTTAGGCCGCTTCACGCTCAAGAGGTAAGGAAATAGCTCCCTGCACCGCCTTGACCAATGTTCGCAGTGCCTCATTCACCGAGTCCGAGTCCGGGAACACCGCCGCCATGTCCGGCGACAGCACAATCAGATGGGGCTGCTGAGGGAACAAATGCGCGTAACGCCCCCGCTGACCGCCCTTGAAACTGTGTTTTGCCCGCATTTTCGGTTCCGTTTCTTCCAACATGGGTTCTTGTTCAACTCTCATCTCAGACTCCATAGCCGAGTTCTTCCTCATACTCTCCTTAGCTCCCCCGCGCCGGCAGCCTGCACTGCCTCCCATAAACGCACAAGACAAAGCACAGAGGGCGTCGAGTGCAGCGCAGTGTGGGGCAACTGCGAACAGCCTCCGCAACAATCCAACGCGGTCACTATAAATCACGCGGCGTTAAGCCGGTTTGCTTGGCTATCCGAGACAACATCACAGGGCCAATTTCCACTCCATCGTGAAAAGCCCATACATAATCCGGCCACTCTACTCGTTCTAACGTCTCGTGCGAACCGCCGCTCTGACGCTTGATACTCCAGCCGATCCGAAGCAGAGCCGCCAAAACCTTGCTCGCTTTGGTAGAAGACCATTGACCCATCTCAAAGCCCTCATGCCGCGATGGAAAACACTTGGGGCAGCACATCCACCTGCTGCGGCAGAGTTTCCCCATGCTCCATCCGGTCCGCGATCACGCGCAAGGCAAGAACCTGGGCGCGGACGACGGCTTCAGAACGAGTTTGACCGTAGGCTAACACGCCGGGCAATTCCGGGATTTCACTGAGCCAGCGGCCATCTTCTTCCTGCTCGACTTCGATAAAGAGTTGCATTGTTTCACTTCCCAGCCAAATCACATGAGAGGCTTGTATCATACCCAGCCTCAACCCCCTCACTCCCCCGCGCCGGCAGCCTGCACTGCCTCCCACAAATGCACAAGACAAAGCGTTGTGGCGTCAGGTGAAGCGCATTGTTGGGCCGCTGGCAGGTGAGCCTACGGCTATAGGTGTGCGATGATGTAGTCATACTCGGCGTGTGGGCCAATCCAGAACCAAATGATTTCGTCGCCGTCGCGTGTCCCGACCGCACGGTAATGGATACCAACTCGTGCTGAATAAATTGGCAAAATTGGACGTGCGTGAGGTCACAGCGTCTCCGGGTCGAGTAACTATGTCCGCCCGGTTCTGTGTTCCGCTAATGCTTCCATAGCGAGACGAGATAATGCGTCGGGAGATTGAGCAAACGATTTCTGCCATTTGCGCTCATCTTCCAATTCCTCTAAAATGAATGCGGCGATAACATCTTGGTCTGGCTCTGGAAGTTGTGCGACTTCGGCATAAGCACGTTCGAGTAGTTGCGTCATGGGTAAACCTCACAGTGTTTTTCGTATTATACACCCATTTTGCCTCGGACGAAGCGCAGCCCTACGCCCAGCGGCCCAACACCCTAGCTTCCCCGCAACAGCAGCCTGCACAGCCTCCCACGAACGCACAAGACAAAGCACAGGCGGCCGTCGGGTGCAGCGCATTGTCAGACCACGACGACAAGGTAAGCATGACTTAGTTAATGGTCATGGAGGCGGTACTATTTTCGCTAAAATGCTTCATTCAGAAACGCTTTGGGTTTATTGGCTCGGCTACCGCAATACGCTGAACTAAATCTTGAACGGACGTTGAAGTTGCTTCCATACTCTCAATCACAGCCTTAACCCTGAGTAAAACATCCTGCACTTCAGGGCCAGCAGTCGAGCGGCTCTTGCAAGCAATAACAACATTCTGCATCAGCCCTAGATCATAGTTGCAGGCCCTCATAACCTCACGGAGCAATTCTAGGTTGTCAGTCATTCACCAAACCCTCTTTTTGTGAACGTTTCATTGTATGCCTTTTCTTGCTTAACCTATTTCACTCCGACGACTCAACCCAATTTGCGTAGGTCGCTCCATCGGGAAACTGGTGCCTAATGTCATCTTCACCGAAGTTGCCCGACCCATCCTCATCACCACGATAGCCGTAGCTATAGGTCGAAGATTGGGCAGAAAAATCATCTTCTATCCCTTCAGCCTGCTGTGATCTCGGAGGATTGCAATAATGAAAATGATTCGTCGGTAAACCAGTTATCAGAATCCCACTAACCTCATCCACATTCAAGGCAATGGGAGTGGAAGGATTGCTCGGAAAATCGTAAGGATTGCTCGGAAAATCGTAAGGATTGCTCGGAAAATCGTAAAGTATGCGAAACCAGCCCGATACTTTTCCTTCCTCTGGTGACAACTCCTACCCCTAAAGGGGCAGGCTTCTTGGGAAACGCATGACCTACTGGCCTACGTTGGCTCCCAAAGGCGGTGTCCCCGCCCTGTAAAGTATGTTCTTGGCCGCGTTGAAGTCGCGGTC
>JAABUQ010001559.1_pt1 | contig 48664 bp, 51 predicted proteins | sample 5560001 | NCBI WGS metagenome assembly JAABUQ01 (sample SAMN10711888, study PRJNA513371) | rock metagenome | isolation source: Antarctica rocks | place: Antarctica: Victoria Land, Finger Mt nord | collected 2015-12-18
TTTATTTTGGTTGTTTTTTTGTTTTTTGGGGGTGTTGGGGGTTTTTTTTTTTTGTTTTTTTGTTTTTTTTGTTGTGTTGGGGGGTTTTGTTTTTGGTGTTGGGGGGTGGGGGGTTGGGGGGGTGGGGGAGGGGATTGGGTTTGGTGGAGGGGGGAGGGGTTATGGTAGATGGGTGGGCTAGGGATGCGGATTGCGTGTCGAGATGATGGGATGGGGTAGAGATCTCTTGGTGGAGAATGGGGGTAAGAGGAGGGGTTGGTGGTTGTGGCTGGGTTTATGGAGCGAGAGAGATGAGGCGATGGGGTGTGGAGAGTGAGAGGAGGGAGATGGGGGGAATAGGGGAAAGAAGAGAAAAAAAAACAAAAAAAAACCCCCAAAACAGCAGAGCGATGAGCTAACACCACCTCCCCACCAACCCCAAACACCACCCCAACCCAACCCGCCCCATCTCCCATCCCCACCTCCCTCATTCCGCTGCTTTAGTAGGATTAACAGCGCAACGGCGTCAGTACGTAGCGCGATTGGGTTTCGGAGGGGGATCCTGGTGGGGTGGTGCATAGTGTTTTGGATTTTTGTCAGGGGAGGGGTTGGTGAGATGGGGGGAGTTGCGTTGACTGAGGATAGTCCGTAGCACAACTACAGGGTCGATAAGCCAGGCTCAACGACAGAGCGGGTCTCAACGACAAATCAAAACACACATGTCGATCGAATCGATCTCCGAGAAGCGCCTGACGGCGGATACGGGGCATATAGTGGAGTAGTGAAGAGGTGAAGCAATCGTCTTTTTTCGGGTTTTGGGGTTTTGGTTTTGAACGGGGGGTGATGAGGGAGAGGATTGGAGAGGGGGGGGGGCGCTGACTTATTGAGAGATGGTGGCGGATGCGTAGCCAGCTGGATGGAGGAGATTGGGAGGTAGAGATGGAGATTTCGGATACGTGAAGGTAATGCTTCCACGAGCATGGTCGAGAAAAAGGGGAGAAAACCTACGATGCACAGAGCAGGGAGTCCTCTCTTGTACAGAGCATCTCACACTTTACCATCTCGAGTAGTAAGTTTTGGTTCGATGCATGCATTCAACAAACTCTGCTTTCGACTTACAAATACGCGCTTACTCGCTCAATCGCTTGAAGAAAGAAAGCCGGCCAGACGCCGCGCTATGCAGGCATATCCTGGAAAACAAACATCGCACACTCTGGCCGGAGCCTGAGACAGAGAGGCAGAGAAGAAACAGCTCTATGGACATGTTCCTCCGTACAGCAGCGTAAGATGAGGCGGACCGATCCTCGTAGGCATTGGTGACCCACCGTCTATTTTGGTTTTCTCCAGTAGTATTGCTAGATATTGTCTTAGTGCGAAATCTAGGGGCAAAGTTACTAGGGAAGGATGAGACGTACCTTATGCTGCTTCCTACAAGCTCTAAGACCCGGCTTCCTCAAGCCCTCCACCACTGCATTTCGCCGCTTCTCCTCAGTGTCCATATCCGGGATGTAGTAGTACTCGCTCTCCAACAGCTTGCCTGCAGCATCTTTGCCTTCGCGGCTGACCTCACCTATACAAGGTGTAGCATCCAGCATTTTAGTAAAAGACTCCACGCTCAGACGAACGTTCTCCTTGGAGCTAGGGCTATCCTCCTTCAAGTGTGCGGGGAGGTGATCCATCAACATAGACATAAGGGTGGAAGAACGCTGCGAATAGGCCAGCTGGTTGATGACGTGGTTGACAATTGGAGCGTTCTCGCCTTCACGAGTCGATTCGGAGCTTTGACGACGTTGGGGAGAGATACTGGCTTCTTTGAGAGTGTCCAGGGGACGACGGCCGGGTGAGTCACCAGTCGTGACAGTCTCCATCCGACGGTTGATGTTCAAGCCGTAAGGACCGAAGGAGTGGACAATCGGGTCGTTCTCTTCATCGCCGTCGGAAAAGTCCTTCGACTCGAGCAATTCGCTCGTGATCGAGTCGTGGAGAGATATGCCAAGAGGCTGTGTCAGCTGTTGGTTTGATTGAGTTGCTTCAATCTGTGTTGATTGTAGGTCGTCCGACGGATCATCTTCATAGACCTGTACAGTGGCAGAAACCGAGTCCGATGTAAAGAGGGTGGAAGAAGTAGCATGCACAGCCTGCACAGCCGGCGAAGGCGACACAGGTGAATGCATATGCTGTTGCCGGAGAGGGCTCTGATTTGGAGTTCGACGAGCAGCAGCGAGTATCTGTCGTGGCGAGTTCTCAGAGTGGTCTGAGTCAGTAGGCGTAGAAATCTTATTCTCATGGAGCCTCGGCCATTGCAGCAACACGCGGGCATCGTGGACATCGACCATAATGTCCGCGTCCTCAGTCTCGGAGGTGAAGCTGTCCCCTTTGCGAAGGTCCCATGCTCTTCCTTGACAATGAACTTTCACGCCATTCCACCCAACACATTCGACCAGCACCCTCTTCGGATTGGCAACTCCCGCGGGGAAATATGTTGCCCGGATGTGGACGCGAGAAATCAACTTGTTCGTAGACAGTTGATAGTGAGAAGAATTACTGGACCGGCCCATAAGGGTCGGCTGGCTAAGGTCATCCAGCTCGATGGTGGGCACGGCGGACAGCGGAGCTCGCTCGGAGAGGGTTGACAGCGTCCTCTGGAGGCCAGTGCGACGTGATAGCCGAGGTGGTGAAGAGGAAGGTAGAATGCCTGTGGAAGATGTAGGGATGGGGGTGGGATACTTCATCTCCAGACCATAGTCGGAGGGGGAAGCGCGTGCCTGACGCTTCACGGGTCGTGGTAGAGGCGGTGATGAAGAGAAGGGCTCGAAGGCAGGTAGCAATGATGGGGCAGGACGCTTGACGCCCGCGACTGGAGCGACAGGGGAACCTTTGCTCATAGGTGGAGAGGAATCTATGCTGGAGAGGAGCGAGTCCATGTTCTCCGAGGGACGCCCCAGTGGGACGCGAATACACAAGAACTAAGGCGAGTTCAGGTCCAGCCTGCGATTACTTCTTGCAGTCCATGATCGATTGAGAAGCGAGCACATGAATTAAGAGTCTTGACGGCGGAAGAGAGTATGTTGGAAGGTGGAAGGTCACGAACACGGTCAGAGAAGAAACGCCAGGACGCGCTACGACGCCCCACGTCCTATCAAACGATCTACAAGCCGCAACACCATGCGCTCACAAGGAATTTGTAATTTGCACAAAAGTGTTTTATCAATGATGAAGTCTCTGAAGGTTTCTGAAACTGGAATTCCGTTGCAAGGCAAATGCTGCATGGCTTTGAATGCCACGCTTTGGGGTATGACCGTATCCGTTATGCTGAACCCCTCCATGACTCCCCGCTGAACCAGACGAAATGCTGCTCTCCTTGCGAACATGTGTATCATGATTCACAGATGTCCCTCAAAACTAATCCTTATCTTCTCCATCCGCTGAGGGTGCCGCTACTATGCTTCCGGCAGCTGTATGATCCGTCGGTGGAGCAGATAAATTCGACGGAGTGCTAGGAGTGTTCGCTGACGCCGGGCTACCCTCGTTCAGTTGCTGTTCTAGATACTGTCAGTCGGAGGCTATACTTTCTTGATTCAGTAGTAACATACCCAGCTGACGGATGCGTGACCTCAGCATTTGGTTCTCGCGCGTGAGCGCCTGCGTCTCCGCTTGGTAGTATGCGCTGTCATCCCTGCTTGACGCACTTCCCGAAAGTAGCCATTCATCTCCATATGGCTGTAGACCAGCGGAGTGAGGGCGCAGCGAGGGAGAGCCCGTATGGCTGGGTGGTCTGGAGCGACGAGATGGCTGGCGAGATAGGTCCAAAGAGCTACGCGGTACTGGAGAGCGTGGACGCAGATTACCGGCCGAAAGCGGAGCGCCACCTGGGACGTTGGGAAAGGAGAACGAGCGTTCTGATGTCGGTGTGGAGTCGTCTACGGCGGCCGTACTAGTTGACGGGGTATAGCCTGAATACTGCTGGAGCTGCTGAAGTTGCGTCTGTTGTTGGCGAATCATCTCCAACAGCCGATTCTGTTCAAGCTCATCAGCGCTTTTCCTAGTGGCCTTCATTCCGTAGACGTACCACTTGCGCTTCTTGCTCTTGCTCCAGCTCCTGATGGAGCTCGCCTAGGCTAGGAGCACGTTGATGGTGCTGCGGTATCGTTGGTGATCCCAGACTACGAGGGCTGGTGGCACGGAACTGACCACTCCAGGAGTGGTAGTCAGTAGGCTGGTATTCCCCAGGCGCCGGCAAGGACGGGTCTTGTAGGTTCAGATTCATGGCAACACTGGTACGTCGCCCCATGGGCGGAATTGGACGGTTCCGGCTTGCGCCTGTGGATGCTTGACGAGACTCTTCATTCTGTATGCCAGCGTTGATTCTTGCTGCGGCTGCGAGTGAGACTGACGAGCTTCTGGGGGACGAAGAGCTTGGAGTGCGCTGGAGCCCTTCTGCACTACTGTTATTACCGTATGACCGGTTTTGGGAGGTTGATGGCGGATAAGATGGCGGCAACGAATTCAGATCAGGCATCCTGCGTAAGGAAAGAGCAGGAAGCTCAATACGCACTTGCTGATGCCAGGATGTTTCGAATAGGAAGGAGCTGAGGAAGAAGTGAGTACGTGCACAAAAGTCTGGTAATCTGCATGTGAGCGATGCGGGGCCAACACCTCATAAGGCGTCGGCTAATGTAGGCTTGCCCCTGATACCCCTTTTTCATGGTTTGCTACAAACATGAATTGCGACATCATCCAAACTTTCAACAATCTTTACCTTCTAATGCGCCTCTTATATAGATGTTGGAAGTAGGATATTGATCGCATTTTCCACTGACCGTTTGCCGCTTCCCAAGCCCTATCTATTGATTTCAAAGCCACATTCATCCCGAATTGTGGCTCTCTTTAGCAAAGCCTCTCCAAACTCCGGTAAATATGCTGAACATCCCATCATCGATAACTATACAACCATATGTATACCATACAAGATCAGTATCAAGCATTTCAACCAAAGAAACTCGTGGTTCGTCGTAGATAGCCTAAATTATCCACAGCAGTTGCTATCAAGATGTGGTTGACTTCCGAAAGTCAAGATCAATTTGCCCGTACTCCGTGAGATCCCTTTCGTTCTGAGATGTAGCCCGAGCTCCAGGGTCCTTCGAAAGACCCCCGTGATCCTTTTTGAGACACCCTGATGGACGGCAGTCTGGGTGGAGGTGGCATCTTTGGCGGTGGTGCTCTATGCGCAGGGACAGTCTGAGCCTGCACCGTCGTTTGAGTAAAGGGCAATAGATCTCTCTGAGGCTCCACTGCAGGCTCGACAGGAGGCAATGGAGCGCCTCTGGCTGCTGGGGGGACGCTAGTTAACGAAGGTCTGCGATCAGGAGTTCCTGGCATTGTGGAGGAAGCGGACGAAGTTGTGGACTCATCGAGTCGTTGCAGCTGTTTCGACACCATCTGGGAACTACCCTGGTTGATACGTACCATTGGCTGACTGCGCAACTGCATGCTAAAGGGGCGTCGCGCATTGCGCTCTCCTGGTATCGGGCTAATCATGGGCTGCATACTATGGCGTGAAGAAACGGGCGAAAGGTTGGTAGAGGTTATGCTAGGAATGTTCGGCAGAGCTGCTGTGGGTGGTGGGTGCGGAGACTTTGGGAACTGCTTCAGAGCTGGGACTGGCGAAACGCCTCGTGAGTATTCGAGAGATGAGAAGCGGCGAGGGACGTCAGACTTCGGCGGAAACATCAGTTCGCCTGGACTTGACTCGGTGACAAAGTTGAGTGCTGGAGGCCGGGGGGGGCCATAATGGGCAGAAAGATTGCCGAGGCTTTTTGAGACTTTAGGGCTGGTTCGAGGTGACGAAGGCGACCCATTGGAGGTATAGTCACCGCTTGCATTCTTCTCTTCGACCACGACGGGTGGCAAGACACTGCTAGCGGGTGCTGCTGGTGGTGTGGTCGCTTTGACAAGATTTCCTACGGTCGAGTACCTCTTGCTAAAGTTCGGGACGCTAAAATTTGGTGGCGGTGAACATAATTGCCCATCATAAGAGCCGACTCGAGGAAGGTTGTCTTGCTGTTGGACCCCATTGTGGTCTTGAGATTTGCGGCGAGCTGTGTTTGGTGGCGAGAGCGCGTGAGCCGACAGGCGGTGGCTTTTGCGGAGTGCAGTATCTTCTGCCAGGCTCCCGTAATGGCCGTTATGGATGTTTTCGGAATCCATCAGAAAGAAGGTAGCTCTCGAAGGAGAGTTGCTGGGTGATGACCCTGGAGAAGTGGACATGGTTTTTGTACCCGTAGATACATAAGACATCCTTGGCGTCTCTCTCAGCTTATCAAGGATATGCTGGTCGCCTGAGACAGTTGTATTCGACACTGACGGCGTATCGATTGATTTGCGATGACCCGCGGACTCTCCGATGTAGGAATCTTTTCTGATTGGAATCGGGACGATGGCCATAGATTCCCGATAAGGTAGCGGTTTCTTGGGTTGTTCAGAGAACTGACGATCCCTTTTGACAAGATACCTCTGACTGGGCTTTTGCTGCAATTGTCGTGCGGCTTCACTGCGGTCTTTGCTCGCCTCCGCGTCTAGGAGATACTTCTTGCCACCCAAGGACTCGATTCCCTTCCGGACGGCCACCAGCCATGCATCCATCTCATCTGGACAATCAATCACGAGCAAGAAGTTCGAGGCCCTTTTCTTAGCCTCCTGGAAGAAACTCAATCTCTTAAACACCGAACTCGGACCCTGGGTGCTAAACGACCCATTACTCTCCGAGGCTTCCTGAGCGACTTGCAGAACCCACTGTTTGCCAGGGATAGCGTCAGACGCAAAAGCGGCACTGTCTTTACCCAGAGGTAAGATCTTTTCCGGCAGACGGTCAAAATTGCCTTCACCAGAGTACTGCAAGAAGAAACCAGAGGTAACCAAGACGTATACTTTCTGTGTCCAGTCACTATCAACCACCGGGTCATACCCTGCCCACTTGCGCGTCTTTGAACTCCGAGTTTTCTTCTTGCGGACTTCTGGATCTGCATCCCACCCATTCGGATTTGTTGCGTTTGCTGGTAGGTCTGAGGCGTTATCCTCTCTGGATCGGCTATGACGTAGTATAGCATCAGTAGATAGTATTGGGGCATGAAGAGTCGCGTGCTTGACCGCCTGAGGGTAAGCTTGAAAAAGCGGTGGTGGGTGCCAAGTGTTTGACTCCTTCCTGTACGATCTACCATGTCCGCCTCTTGAGGGTTGTTTTTTGATAGGCGCAGTCGCCGCTCTGGAGACACCTTGAACGATATTGATGTCTTGCACGAAGGGTACTGGCTCAGCTATCGAAGTGCTCTTTTTATTCTCCGTCAATGCTCTTCGAGTGTTTTCCACTTCCCTCCCTTCATGTTGAGAGATTACTGCCGGCCGTTGTCGAGTGGATTTGTACGATTTGTTCCGGCCGAGTAAGCCCAATATTCCCCCTTTGGATGTCTTGCGACCCAGCGCAGCATTCTCGATGGGTGGTGAGGATTGACTTGTCTGATTTTCCGCTATTATTGGCTCCACTCGCGGCCGTTGAGGTCGCTGATGCGGTTTTCTATCAGGGAAGTTGGTCTGTAAAGGTGGTAATTGTAGGCCTCGGCGTGGCTGCGAGGGCGTGATAGGATCTGTCTGTGATCTTTCCATGGTGGCTTCTCCTACATGCTGACCGTAACTGGCACCGACGAATGCACAAGCCGCAGAACGAAGTATTGCGTAAGTATAGGTGTGGGAAATGGAAATGAGTAACGACTATATGCTAAGAAAGAGCCAATCTCAAGTGTTTAGCGTAGTCGTGATCGACGATTAGGCCGGTTGTGCAGCGGGAAACGCTTTCCAAGCTGAGACGTTAGAGGCTAGATGGGAGGAAGAAATAGCTGGAGCAACGGCCGGAGCAGAGTGTACACGTAAAGAGGAGTACCAGTAACGGAACGACATCCAAACGTCGCATAAGAGAAGGAAAGAGTATGAACAAGGAAACAGAGAGTGTTGGATTGCATCAGACGCCTGAAGCCTCCTTTCTCCAACGAGGCTAATGAGATGACACACACCCACGCGCTTCATATTTATTCCCAGGACAGGAACACGTTCTTTAGACTGTCGCCATACCAGCAACGCTGCAACAGGAGCAGCCCTACGGCCTAGGAAGCTAATCCAGGGCAAGGTAATTTCCATTGTCGTCAAACCGATCAATGGCTGTTCAGCTACGCCATTGAAAAAGGGGAAAGGGCGACGATCCGAATCGACCGATTCATCTTTGAGGCGTCTGCTAGCCTAAGCCCGGCTAAACCGAGGGTCTATGCACGGACCACCCGTTTCATCTCGCGGTTTCACCAACGTCAGTACTTTCGACAAGTACCATCCGTCAGAGCGTCTCTCCCTGCCCCGTAGCTGTAATAAATACATACATAGTCGACCTAGCCAACAACTAAAGCGACGGAGCCGTCACCGTAATACTATTATATGAGACCTCACACCTCATGTCAGGCCCTGGTGAAACGGGGAAGGAGCTTCGGAACAGCTAGATTGATCTTGGCCGTTGGAGTAGAAGTACATTTTTAAGGTTCATGATCTCCACACGGGCTCTTGGAGCAATTCATGCCGAGGTAAGGTACACGCCGACGGTCAATTGAGTTCATGAACGGATTTTTAGCTCTAAAGGAGTGACGTTGAGCAGTGGGAATGTTTGTGAAAAAGAGTAGCTTGATTGCGTCATGAAGGGATCATGAAAATTATAAGGTAGGTTGCCTGAGAACGCGAGGTAGTGCAGGGTCGCTATAGTATTGTTAAGTAGTATATCTCAAGGTGTTAAAGCAATAGCATCGCAAACACACTTTTGGGGAAGTTTCAATGGTGAGAGAATGGTTGTCAGCAAGTCCTTTTAGCCCGGGGAATCTCTATGCATTAATAAAGCAGTCATGGAATATGCTCAACGGTCAATGAAAAACTTGATTGTAAATGAGAACACAAAGTCGAAAGCAATCTCAAGCTAGCCGCCTCAGTGTTCTACAAACCTGTTTTCTTCTCCATTAACCACTGGCCAATGCCCGCTCCGCTCCGCGGAACCCGTAACCATAAGAAGCCAAATTGGGGATATCAATTCGCTACAAGACACAAATTCGTCATTTCGAGGTCCAGGACTGCTTGTCGGTTTGCTCGGTGAAGGGTCTAGCGAAGCGAGAATCCCTTCTTCTTTTGCGTGCCCTCCAGAGGTCTTCCACTTTCCACACGTGCCTTCTTCTCGTCCAGCTCCAGACGTTGCCTCTCCAGCTGATCCTTCATCTCCTTATGTCGAGCGTAGAGCTCTTCTTCGCTCTGTTTCAATTTGCTCTCCTTCTCGGCAACTTTCTGCTGGAAGACCATTTTCATTTCTGATTCCATCTTCTGCAGCTTTTGTTCGTGCAGTGTGCGCTCCTCCTCTTGCTTGGCAGCTGGGTTGACTTCTCGGAAAACACTGGGGTCTTGTGCCACACCCATCTGAGTAAGTTTGTCGGATCGGTAGTTCTCGTAGAGGGCGTTGTTGGTGTGCTCCTTGAGCTCCTCCATATGAGTGCGAATGAGCATCTGTCGTAACTTGACAAAATCGCAATGCTCCTCGTTGTCCACCTCAATAACTCCCCAAGGATAACGACGTCCGCGGACTTTGCGGCCTTCGGGGCTAGTGACCTCTGTATTTGCACCTACAACTGCGAATGGGACCTTGGACATGATTTCTTGGTTTTCCGCAATAGTCTCGTCGTCATCTAACTCATAGCGTGGGCCTTCGAATATCTGGATGGAATGATGTTGGATGTCGGTCAAGATCTAGCGCAGGTCAGCAAGTGATAAGAACAATAACCATGCTTGCACTTACCCTGGACTTGAATGCATTGATCTCTTCATCCGTCATCGTATCTGCCTTAGCAATGACCGGAATTAAGTTGACCTTAGTGTGCAGCCGACGCATCACCTCGATGTCGAGAGGCTTGAGCGAGTGACCCGTCGGTTGGATAAAGTAGACACAGGCGTGCACACGGTTATCCACGATATTCATTCGGTTGACCTTGTTCTCAGCGTCAAGATAGGTGTCGAATCGCTGCTCAATGTTCTCAACGATGGGTCTCCAAGAGTCATCGTTGTTGACAAAGTCCCCGAAACCGGGTGTATCGACCACCGTAAGACGTAAACGAACGCCATTCTCCTCAATATCCGCGCTGATTGACTGGATAGATACGGTTTTTGGTATAATTTCTAGACTTGGCCCCCTTCGCTCCTTGGGAGGGTATAGAGAGGTATTGAAGAGAGTGTTGACCAAGGTAGACTTTCCAAGCCCAGATTCGCCTACCGTAGTCAGTGACAATCCTGAGTGGATGCATCAGGTAAAATGCTTACCAACAACCATCACATTGAAATTGAAGCCCTTCCGAACACTCTTTCGATGCCATTGGTTGGGCAGGTTGGCAAAACCCACATAGCCCGTCAACTTTCTCCGTACAACGTTTCGCATATCGCTAGCCGCTGCTGCCGCTGCCTTGGGGTCTCTGGAGCTGACGGTCTGTGCAGCAATTTGGGCGCTGGGACTCATAGGGTTGCTTCGCTCACTGTATGGCGAAGTCGGCTTGCCATTGGGAATCGGGGAGGTCGTAGGGTTTGGCGAGGCTCCTCTCGACGCATTCGCTGAAGGCGGGCCAGTTGGGCTAGCTACAGAGGAGAAAGACGTGTCAGCCATGTTGAATGAACTTAGTTGCTTCATGAGCGTAGGCACAGATGGAGGTCGCTCGCTAAGCCTTTGGTTTTCGGTTCTGACGAAAGTGGGGACTCCATAGCTATGAGCTTGCGAGTACGCAGCGTCTATCATGTCGAGCAGCGCTGTCAGGGGCGATAGTGGTTCGATTCGGCAACGGAAATCTGGTCGCGCAGGATCCCCAGATGATGTGGAGCACACGAACCAGGAAGGAGCGAGGGGGAAGCAACGTACCCATGTTGACGGCTTTGCTGACGGTATTGGTAATGATTTCCATCATCTGAGACTCTCCAGAGAAGATGTATGTGAGATCCCAAGATCAAATCCCAACTGGAGTTGCTCACGGGTGAGGGAGACAGGGTTGAGGGAGGCTCAACAGGGGCTCAAATTCTTCCGGTTCGCTTCAAGGATAACAATGCGGCGTAGATGCGCGGTAGCACTCACAGGTATTGGTATGCTTAGCAGATGATGGACGAGGAAGAGATTCTAGGGAGGAGGGCGTAGTGCAGTTGTCACTGCCGTGGTAGGCGATTACTGTCGGATTTCAAGAGTGTCACATTAAGGGGCCTTTTCACTAGCGTGTCTTGGAGAATTTGCAGGGATTCCGTACACGCAAAACATCGTCTGCCGTGGCCCACTTCCCAGGTTCAACCGCGTAGGCCATGGTTGATCTCAGGCACGGCTGATCACTATTGTATAGAGCTTTTCTATCGCAGTCTAGTCCTACTTTACCCGTCAATTACTCTACCTCAATCTGCCAGTCTTCTAAAGCACTGCTGTTCGGGAGAGAACGATGATGAGATACTTTCTGTCGGGAGCTTGCTGCTGCCCTGTCCAATAGCAGACGCTCGCTACGTCGCTCTTTGCCAGCGTGTACAAATACAGAAACACCTTCCACCGCTTTGACGTAACGCCTGGGCAGATACTCGACAAAGCTTGGACGTAACTAGCCGATGGTTGCACAGCATGCATCGTCCCACGCTTGGCATGTACCTTTCTGATATCATGCAGGATGTGTGGTCATTGCGCTGCATTGCTTTAGCTGTAGCACTTGGTACTGGTACCAAGCGAAAGACTCGCTCGTTGATATATTATGAATATGCAAGCTATTCACGTAGACGTGCCGTGTGGAAAGAGCGATGAGATCTTTGAAACATTATGGGCTAGTCATGGTTGATGTTCTTCTAAACACATGATGGCAAGATTCTTCTGAATACCAAGTATCTTCCAGGTTCTAAAGCCTGTCTTGAGGTTGGCATGGAAATCTTAGGAAGTAGGTTGGACCTGCATTCAAGCTATGCATGTGCGAGTCGACGTGCATTGACAGTTTTGTGTCCTCCATCTACTAAGCTTTAATATACACGATAGCTGAAAGGTCGAGTGTGAATACTTGAGGCCTACGCTGTACGCCAATGCTAGAAAGGGTAGTAGTCCCGCAGCAGCCGAGATCAAGAGCAGGAAAAAGGGTATGTGTGCATGGAACGAAGACCTTCAGCGCCCTAAGAAAAATGGGGTGTCTGCCTTACCGGGTCCTGAGCAAGAGGCTATCTTGCAGACCGGCCTGGGGACAATGGGTCGTCATCTCCGGATCGCAGTGCTAGATATTTGTTGACGGCTGCTGTTCGTCCAAAGTGCGCTGAGCGGCCGCCTCAAACCGATCATTGCCGTCAAGACGCTTATTGCGCCTTCTTCATCCCCGGCTGCTGAGCCCCAGTGTAGCGGTTGATGTCCGTTTGATCAGTAGCTTTCCTTGCCATGCCCTTTACTGTCTCCCACGCCTGACGCACGGCCGGAGGCGTGCTCTGTCCAGCAACCAACCCATCCACCCGACCAGAGAATTGCCCTACGGCACCTTGCACAAAGCTGCTCTGACTGTAGCGGGCACGGATGAAGACGCTGTAGATGGCCAACAGAATCCAGCTCCCCTTGGTCATAATAATGGCGGAAAACAGGATTCGGAACCAGAGTGCGAGCTCGAGAGAGGCGACCAGCATCATGCTGGCGTCGTAGTACTCCTTAACAAAACGACCGATTGTGTCCGCCATTGGAGACGACTTGGTGGCTGGACGACCACCTGGGGAGGCTGATGCTGGGGTTTGCTGCGGAGGCTGCAGGGTTGGGAGGAGGTTGGTACGAGTGTAGGTCGCAACGTGGAAGATAGAGTAGACCATGAAGGGAAGAATGGCAAGGGGTATCTGGCGCGAGACGAGCCAAACGAGGGCCATTGCTAAACGTTAAGAGCCACATGATTAGCTCAATCTTAATTAATGTGACCTGGGCGATAGATCCTCAGCACATACCCAAGTACTGAACATTCTCGTCTCCAGCGAGAGCTAGAGCACCACCTTGCTGACGACTTCCAGAACGGGCGCGGGCACGGAATGCTTTGTAGACCACGATACCGTATGTTGCCGCAGCTGCAACAAAAGCAGTGCGGTAAGAGAAGCTGGCCCAGCGGGAATAAGGGTGGAAGGTGATGTACGACAGGCCATAGCGAAGGGTGCAGAATAGGAGTGTGAGGTGCCCTACGAACCAGCCAAACCTGTACACAGTCAGTATAGTTCAAGTGGATGGAGCTTCCTAAAGACGCTTTCACTTACTGCAGGGTCTGAGCAAGGTGCATCATTCTCTGCCCAAGAGGCATGGATGCTGGAGGTGGGGGTGCCATTGCGTCGTGCACAAAGGTATTATGTGCGCAAGGAGTTTAAAGATTATACTTTATACTTGTCCAAGCAGTCAAAGGAGTTGGTTTGTGCTGTGGCGAGTGAGTGTCGTGTGAGGTGCTGTAGACGAACGAAATGTGAGGTGCTGTAGACGGACGAAATGTTTTGGTTTGGTGTCAACGCTCGCTTGAGGCTGGACCCGGTTTTTGGCTTCCGCAGCTGAAGGGATGACGCAGCAAAAAGCTTCACATGTCCAACATGAAACTAGTTCATCTTCTATCAATGATGCAAGATATTACTTCATGTGTTACAACGACTACCATAAAGTATGTGATCGTTAAAATTCAGTAAAGAGTGTTGATCAGTATCATTGTTCTGCATGCCACCCATGACCCGCAGCACTACAGCCAGGACTCTGCTTGAAGCTGACTGAATATCTCACGAATAAGCAGTACCCTTCTCTGGATGCGTCACGCATAATTACAATCTATTCCTTATCTGAGCGATTAGTTCCCTCGTCTATACTGATCTGAACGATACGCTGCGAGTTCAATATGTGCGAAACCCTACTCGCTGCTCCTTGAGCTATTGGTTTCCCCGTATCAGTAGATGTCACTGCTTCTTGGATCACACAGCGGATAGAACTCACATCAAAGACTCCTCCAACACCTCGGAAGAAGCCTTCTCCTATCACCCATACATCTCTCATTCCATTTCCGCCCATGCCACCCCGTTGAGCTGCGGTATGTAGCTCGTTCTGGGTACCACCCATCATCTCGTCCCTCTCCTCTTTGATGCCCATTCGCGTCTCTACTACACTCCCGACGCAGTACCCGCTCCCGTCCTCTAGCCTACCAAGGCTGAATCTGCCACCAGGAACATCAGACCAATCTGCCCCACGGCCACCGTGCATTGCTGGAAAGGAGGTACTAGCAAATTCGAAATGTAGCGTGGGCGGATTGAGACAAGGGAAAACATAGAAATTGGAGTATGGCGGTGGAAGAGGGTGGGAGCCAGAAATAGAGGCATAGAAAGCTTTGGCCGCATGTGGCGGAGCAAGAATGAATGGACTGTTGATCTTGCGATTTGTTAGTGCCTTATTTGTTGAGACTTAAGGAAAACATGACAGTGGAATTGTAACCTACATCAGCGACCACCGCCTGATTTTGCAGCACCCGGCTGCCGTCCACCCAGACACCCTGCATCAACATCTGCCACCAACCCTCCGCGCCCTGCACGTGGCTCCATGCCCAGTCATCATCCCACTTGGCTTGCCTACTGTTGAGGTCCTCCATATGAGCTCTGCTCCGGCTCGCAAGGAATTTGCCGTTATTCGGCGTGACCGACAAATCTTTGGTGGGTATAAGCGGCACCTCACCCCTCTCTAAGGCTCCAACACGGTCAAGTTCGTCCTTGGTCTGCTGGACCACCAGATCGACTGCTGCGGCGCCGGTGCCACCAATGCTCAGCACACCATCGTGTCCATTGATCAACATCAACGAAAAAAGAGGACGCTTGATGATATTTTCCTTGAGCAACTGAGATATGAGAGGTGTCGATTTGGTCTGCTTCAAGTGCTTCGATGGAGCTAGACCTAACAAACTTCCTGACGGACCCAAGGTTCGACGAGTAAACTTCTGCGGCCGACAGTAAACGAACGAGAGAGGTAACGAAACATTGACAGTCGGTAGATGGAAGACATCTGTGGGCTGGCCACACGCTGGGTACGGATGGTCGGGGGACTTGGCTAGAGGTAATATATCAGCCGCTGTTGCCCTCCGCTGTAGTACACATCTTACAATGTGATTTAGAGAAGTAATCATCGTACTTGTTGCCCCTCTTGCTCGAAGTGGTTGTTACATAGAAATCAGATACCAGCATGTTGAGGTCCATTTCGATCTCTTGTGGGGGTTCTCCGATTTTGAGCATTGCGTACCTGTCCGAAGAACTCGATGGTGAGCCAAGAGATCCTGTGGACAGAGCAGCTGCAAAGCCGACGTACCATGTTCCATTGGTAGCAATGTCTCCCATCAGCGTGCCAGAATCCTTTCCGCCAGTCTCATCGGCTTTGGCCTTCCTTACGAGCTTGTTGCCCTTGGCTTCTCGTTTGGTGAGGTTGAATCTGCATTCCGTCCGATCCAGCTCTTGAGTCAGATATGTAAGATTGACCCAGTCGTTCCCAGGTACAGTTGCAGTGAAGACTCCTCCACGGCGGCTGAGTGTGAAGTGCAGGACTGGGACCTCATCTAGCGATTCGAGGAGGCTTTGCGAATTGGAAGCTCCTGAGGCGGGGTCAATAAGGTTTGGTGTTATGAGAAATAAGAATGAAAGGAAGCGCATGATGAAATGCAGATACGCGTCGGGTTGCTTCGCTACAATAGCGAATAACGGTCGTATCATGCTGCAGATGTTAGCGATCAAGGGGCAGGAGCAAGACCATAGATCTTCCGATTGTAGAAATTCTCCATAAAGTGTTGTACAAACACAAAGCTAAAGTCGGCACGTGATATTCCCAAGGTTGACCAAGATGGGGTAACTAAACACTGGTATGCGTTGATACGTGATTGCATCTCCGGGGCATAACAAAGATGGACAGAGTGTCCAGTGTCAATATCTTTGGAAAGCAAACCAGATCCGACCAGATCAGAAATGTTGTCTATGAGTCGAGGGAGAAGATGGACACTTCTTCAAGGAGCCACTGGCCACTTACCTCCCTGTTGATTTAACCAACCAATACCACTTAAACGTCATGTGAAGCGACGACGACTCTACGTTCTAGTCCCCGACTATATGCACTGCCATGTCATGATTCATTACAGAATACCCGCTTGATACGGAAACGAAAGAACATCAAGGGCTTTATGAGCAGCTCAACCTTCGCCCTGTCCGGGGTTGTCACTGTAGAACTCCGACAGGCTTTCTAGCTCAGTCATCCTGAGAGCTTCGTCCACGCTCTTAACAAAATGTCTAGTACCTCCGCATCTTTCTACAATGCCGCTCCTTACGAACATATCAAACACTGGACTAGTCTCTTTGGGCACCCTGCAGAAGAAAACGCGGGCCCCATTGCTAACGTAGCCATCCACGATCTCGGCTAACACTTGAGTGCCAGAGCCATCCAATCCAGTCACACCATGTACATCGAAGATTATGTTTTGGTTGTGCTCCGGAGCACGGACCCTAGGAAGTGCAGGATGAGCGGCCGTCGTACCGTACAGTTCCAGTCTCCTCAGTCGGTTCTTCAGGTCTCCGGTATTCGCAAAGGTGAGAGGTTCCGGAATCTTCACGATCAAACATCCCTCGATGAATTCCAGCGCCTGCGGGCTGTCTTCGGCGTTCTCGAACTCACCCTCAGTTCCTGGGACTTTGCCCAGAATCTGTATTCTCGGTTTCGTAGCATGCCTGATCACTGCAAGTACTGAAAGTCCAATGCCGAGCGCAATACCTAGGCTCAGTGAATAGAATATGGTGGCGGCAAATATAAGAAACATCAGAGTCAACTCGGACCAGCCGCGGATATGGACGAAGAATCTGATGTCGTGCGGCGCTTCTTCGACAAGAGAATAGGCCACTACTGAGATCATGGAAGATAAGACTGCTTTCTGCAAAGCCATTAATTAGTCGACTGTCACCAGGCGTTGTTGAGGGGCCACTTACGGGAAGATAGTGAAAGTAGGGCAAGAAGAAGAGCACGCAAATAATAGCAATGAGGCTGAGAAAGATGCTGCTCATCGGAGTCTGTCCACCTGTCGAAGCATTCACCTTGCTTCTACCGTAGCCACCGAACGCAGGTAAAGCCATGAAACAACCCCCCACGATGTTGGCGACACCCAGAGCTACAAGTTCCCGATTTGCACTCAAAGCCATTCCCTTGAGGCCGTCTCCCTTGTTGCCTTCTCCACCGCCTAGGCTTTTAGCGGCGACAGACGACTCGAAGAAACCCAACAATCCGATCAAGAAAGAGGTGCTCATGGCTTCTCTAACATGATGCATGTAAGATGGGACGAAAGGCCAATGGCTGGGGAACGGGGATCCTGTGCTTGAATGAACGTCCCCGAGAATCTCGAGACCTTGCTTGTCCCAACCATATTTCCAAGTGAATACTGCCGACAAGACCACTACTACGAAACGGTCAGGCACGTAAGCCACAGTAGGATAACGCGGTTGCAACCGCCTCTTGACCTCCCTAGGACACAGGTAATCAGCCGGAATTCCACGCATGGAGACCAAGCGACTGGCTATACCTGCAGACCATTATGATGGCGAAGCTCCCGAATGCAACTCCTGCCGTCAAACCATGCGCGTATCTAATGTTCTCAAAGAGAAACACCATCTTATTTACACTGCTTCCGTGAGCCACCGAGCCCGCATGCTTTGCCTTTTGCGCAAGGCCTAGCTCAGGAATAAGCTGGTCTACCATGATCACGAAACCAATGGCGCTGATGAATCCTCTCAAGAACGGTCGCGAAAGTACACTATCCAAGAAACCGAGCCTTGTCAATCCGGCGATTAGAATTACGGCACCGGCCATACCAGTCACGACGCCGGCGACTCGTGCATTCATCATTTCGTCATCATCTCTCACGGAACCCTTGTCCACGCTTGTTCTGACTACCTGCCCAACGAGCAGTGAGCCGGCAGCTTCAGGTCCGACGACCATCTGAGGACAGCTACCGAAAAATGCGTAGATAATAGGATTGAACACGAAGGAGTACAGGCCGTTGATTGGAGGTATATGGCCGAGATTCGAGGCGTACGAAAGAGACATGGGCAGGTAAAATGAGGCCATGGTGAGAGCAGCGATCATATCACCACGTAGGTATGACCACTTGTATTGGACAATCCATTGGAGGAACGGAAAATAGTATATGAGATACCTACGGCACCACGGCAATCAGCTGTTGCCCGCAATGATTACCCGAGAAGAATCTCCATATCAAACCCATAATTGGATCCGTATGGCTTTCTTCTTTCGTACATACATTCTTCTTCTCCCCTTGACGTCGTGCTTTGTGGCTAACCACTCGGTCGTGCTGGTATGTTTGGTGCCCTGTTCGTCGTTGTCGCCGGCTTGGCCTCTTCTCCCGCCCAACAAGCCATCGGTGACAGCGTCTCCCAAAATTCCGTGCATCAAGTCCCCGCCCCTCGAATTGAATTTGCCGCCGAAGCTTCCACTTCCCCTTTCTGTTGAATCTTCCCAAGTGTGGTGTACGCTCGAAGCGCGAGGTGAGAGGATGCCATGCTCACACTCTCCGTTACCGCTCTCGTTACAGCTCGAATGACCGCAGAGGCGGTGATAGCTGTTGACGACTCGCTCTCTTGCTGATGTTGCTGTGGCCTTTACCAAAGTGCTGGCCCTGCTCTCTTCGGAGCCTTGCTGTTCAGCAGCGGCGGGGCTATCATCGTGGAAGGACACAGGGGGGCTTCTTGACGGAGCTGGCTGAGGTTGCCGAAGGCGGGAGGCAGACTGAGCCTGCTGGTCGCAGCTGGCTGAACTCCTCGATGAAGGTCTCGAATGGGCGTGACTTGAAACCATCGTTGCTCATAATGCAGCCAAGGGATCCGGTCACCGTAACCTGTTGGGAGAAACGTGAATGATCGTTGAGTGAGACATGGCATGGACAATAGAAATTAAGCGGCATTCGTAGCGACGTTCAAAACCCATCTGCTAGAAGAAGGAATCCTTCGAGCGTGACAAGAAGGCGCCGTGATCAGATCTCTTTGATCCTGGTGTAGATCAATCTGACCCGCCTCGTCGCGCTGGTGAACCTCGGACTTTAGATATCGATTGCACTTGCCCACCATATTGACATCACTCATCTCAGAAGTCTTAGATTTTGCGTCCTAAGCTCCTCTCAAACAACATTCTGCAGGACCAATGATCCGGCATTACAAGGCACCGATGCGTTTGTTGTGGCCTGCAGGCTTGCGCAAGGTTCGACATCCATCGGTACACTTAGCAAGACGTTGATCCCGACGTCTTTCAAGTACATCGCCACGCTTTAGAGGCATAGGGATTACATTGCATGGATCGTAGAAAGAAGCGTAAGTTCCAGGACGGACTGGCCCACCTCTGATGGAACGGCGATAGCTGAAAAAAGGTAAAGGCGATCTGCGCGAAACGAATATTCAAGCTTGGGCAGGCGAAAAAGGTCACTTCCAATATCGATCCGCCGAGTGCTTGAGCTTTGTTTAACAACTATTCAGACCTCTTCCCTACCTATCCGAGCCTTGACTCTTCACTGAAGAAGAACACCGCTTTCATCAAGCGTCTTCGCACTGCAATTACAGCTACCAGCGCACCCACATTCCTTCAAGAGACCAAGTCATTGTCCTTACAGAGATATCTTTCGGAGATCATCTCTGCAAGTTATGAGGGTCTATGCAAGCTGAAGACGCCGGGAGAGACTGCGGCAGGCGTCGAAATCATCAGCGCCCTACATCAGCGCTTTGGCCCTGCTGAATTCACTTGCTATCTCGGTTGGCTCCTAGGTCGTGGTCTCAGTACGCCAGAGAAATCGCAATTGAAGGCTTTAGGTCAAGATGCACGAGAGAAAGAGGAAAAGGAGCGCATCACGCGCCAAAGGGTGTTGTTGAAAGTCGTGACAGAACTTTGGCTGGTCGGTCTACTCAGAAGTCTGGATGATGTGGCGAGGCCGGAAGACGCGACTGCTCGCGGTAAAGAGAATGTCGGGCCTACGGGCAATAAAGTGGGGGAAGCCGCCGGTAAAGCAAAGCCAGGACAGGGCTCGACAAAATTATCCCAAGGACTAGATGCTGAGCCATTCCCTCTCGAGGTTCTCAAGGATCTTCTTACGCACGATAGAGATCATACCAACTTGCCTTTGGTAGTGCAGTTCATCAAAAGCTTTGGCTGGGATGTTCTAGGAGTCAAGTCTGCCGCTGAAGATGGTCGCAAGAACACAGAGGCCAACGGCAAACTGGCGGCTACCGCTTCCGAGGGGGGATACCAAAGCTCTGCAGACGAGGATGCAGTTGCCGTTGCCTCTGCAGACGATCCGCCACTTGCTTCTCCTGAGTTGCAACAGCGATTTAAGAACGTTCTCATCCGTTATTTTGATGACGTCAAATCACATATCATCAAGGACCACAAGGCTATATCGACCCAAGCAAAGCGCAACGCTGAAGTGTACGTCAAGTCTGGTGAGGTTTTTGAGGATCGGCAGGCAAATCATGACAAACAGCTCAAGGCTCAAGAGAAGTTGATTGCAAATGCGCAAGTGCTCTGTGATGCGTTGGACACCGAGATGCCAGACCTCAAAGAGAATGAGGCACAAGGTACGACTGGTGCTGGCGCCATCGGTCTTGTTAAGACTGGAGAGTACCTACGCAATCAGGACGGGGCCGGGATCTGGGAGGACGATGAGGAGCGTCGATTTTACGAAAATCTGATTGACCTCAAGGATCGAGTGCCAGCTATTCTGTTGGAAGATGGCAAGAAGAAGAAGAGCGACGAAGAACAGGTCGGCAAGCGAATCGATAATGCAATTACAAACAGTGATATTAGGGACTCGTCCGAAGATAATTCAGGTACGGCAGCGGACGATCAATCCACTGCAATCGCCAACAAGACTGTCGGCGCCCAGGTGGATGCCCTTCTGAGCCGTATGACAGACTTGCAGACCAAGGAAACGGTGGATCAAGCTGCCATAGACTTCTGCTTTCTGAATTCCAAAGCATCCCGCAATCGCCTCATCAAGGCCGTTCAAGAGGTCCCCAAGGGTAGGTCGGACCTATTGCCCTTATACTCACGACTTGTAGCAACGCTAGGGAAGCCTTTGCCAGACATCCCAAACGGTCTTGTGGCTTATCTCGACGAAGAGTTCCGGAGCCTCCAACGACGCAAGCAGAAAGACTTCCTAGGTCAAGTACGAACTGGCAACATCCGGTACCTTGCCGAGCTTACCAAGTTTGGTGTTGTGCCCGAGCATGTAATCTTCCATTGCCTGAAAGTCAGCCTGGACGACTTTTCACGGATGAACATTGAGATCATATGTAATCTTCTCGAGAATTGCGGTCGTTACCTGCTGCGCAATCCGGATACCGCGCCAAGGACGGCATCTTTTCTTGAGACGCTGCAGCGCAAGAAGGCAGCACAGCATCTTGGGCAGCAAGAAAGAATGCTCATCGAAAACGCGTTGTACTATGTCAACCCCCCTGAACGGGCTGCGATTCAACAGAAGGAGAGGACACCTGTGGAACTGTTCATTCATAAGCTCGTCTATCTGGATATGAACAAGCGGAATTATCCCAAGATCCTAAAGTCGCTTCGCAAGCTCCACTGGCAGGAAAAAGAGGTGAACCAGTGCCTTGTTCTGAAGGGTCGTCTGCTAACGTTCCAAGGTTGTCGACATCCTTGAGAAGGTCTTCTCGAAACCAGAAAAGCTCAGGCATAGCAGCGTCCATATTCTAGCGATAGTGATCGGTTCTTTATACCGCTACCACCCAGAGTTTGTCGTAATCTGTATCGACAATCTACTCGAGCGGGTTACCTTGGGTCTTGAACAGAACGATTTTAAGTATAACCAACGTCGCATTTCCGAAGCGAAGTACTTGGGGGAATTATACAATTACAAAATGGTTGACTCGCCAGTCATATTTGACGTTCTGTACCGCATCGTTGGTTTCGGACATCGTGCGTGCGCATTCCTATCTTCGAGATCTTGCGCTGACAGGCTCAGCGAATGGTACGCCTACTCTGGAACGACTCAACCCTCTAGATATGCCCGATGACTTCTTTCGAATTCGAATCGTATGCATGGTGCTCGATACCTGCGGTATCTGCTTTGACCGAGGCGCTGCCAAGAAGAAGCTTGACTTTTTTTTGACTTTCTTCCAAGTAAGTGCCCTGCCACCATGCTAGATTCTAGGGACTAAGGGCATAATAGTACTACATGCATACAAAGGAGCCATTGCCAATGGATATCGACTTCCTTGTCCAGGATACATATGCCCTCACAAGACCGCAGTGGAAACTCGCAACAAGCTTCGAGGAAGCCGGACGTGCATTTGCCGATCTAATTGCCCACAATCACAAGTCACAAGGAACAGAGAAGACGATCGATACTGAGCTCATGGAGGACGGTATCTCATCGAGCGACGAAGCTGACGAGGATGAGCCGCCAGTCCCAGAGATGGAAGATGGCCAGTCTTCAAGCGAAGAAATCGAGGCAGATGTGAGAGGCATCTAATGGGCTAAGATATTCACTGACAGAATCAATAGCCGCTTACGAATGGTGACACCAAGCATGGGTCAGATTTTGATGAGGACATCGTCGTGACCCGACAAGAGGAGCAGCGTGATCCGGAAGCCGAGGCTGATTTCGACAGGGAACTCGCGAAGATGATGGCTGAAAGCCTCGAATCTCGCAAATTCGATAGAAAGCCCATGTTCGATGTTCCCTTACCCATGCGTCGTGCACCACGAGAGGCTTCTACGGCTGCTGAGGATAGCCCGATTGAAGGCACTGCCACTCCACCCAATACGATGTCGGTTTCCCTCATGACCAGGAAAGGCAACCGACAGCAGGTGAGATGTTTATTCCTACCATTCTGCGCCATATACATCCTAATCTTCTAAATAGACACGGACAATTGCGATGCCTTCCGACTCGCACTTTGCCATCGCGATGAAGAACCAGCAAGAAGCCGAACGCGCTGAACAGCAGCGCATCAAGAACCTAGTCCTGAACTACGACCTGCAAGGCTCAACCACGGAGCAAAGCGGTATAGACAATGACCTTTACTATGACTACTTCTCCCACCCCAACCCCAACCTCAATCACCTCCTGAACCATGAAACTACAATTACTCACAACCGTGCATCTAAAGGTCTGGGTGGCGACCGACTCCAACACAATGCGTCCTTGCATCAATCTCAGTCGTCCCCGAACAATACGAACGCTAGGCCTGCCGACAGCAAGCCTGGCACGAATCGGCGTGGTCAGCAGGCGAGGAAGCTGCAGCTTAGTGACGTGGACTGGTATGATCGACGATCTCATTCTTCTGCTTCTTCCCCTCAGGACCAGGAGGATAGACGTCCTCGAGGATTAGTTCGCACCAGAGCAGGCTGATACGGCCCTTTTGGGCTTCTAGGACGTGATCATCAAAGGTTGCTTGCATTATGGGCAAGCTGATCATTCACAAGACCACCCAGTATCTGAATGGCTGGGTCTCTTACGCATGAAGCCAACTCTCCAAGCACAAAGGGACACTAGGCTATTGACATCGCACTCATCACGGCTTCCATTTTGAGCCAACAGCTGCAACCCCCCGCTCAGCGGGTCCCAGAGACCAGCAAGCGGCTCATGGCGCTATCCGTCTCCTGAGAGATCACCAGCGAAGATGCGAGCGAAGTGCGAGTCCAGAACCCAGAGACTGTTAGGCCGAAATAGGGGTTAGGCAAATTGTTATGCATGCGAATGTTGTTACGCAGGATAAGGAGATAATGATGACGCAACTTCGAGACCTTGTTCTCTTTCAATAGGTTGATCCGGGAATTCAGAATTGAATCGACCTCTCTATACATTTCTCACAGCGGTGAGATGATTTCCAAGAATGTAAGAATCACTGCACAGCATTGTTCTGTTACTAGCCATCAGGACCAGGTCATAGCTCTGCGCTAAAAGGGTAATGACGGTCTTTGGGAAAAAAAGAAAAAAAGAAAAAAAAGAAAAAAAATCAGGAACCGCTCTTTGGCCGTCAACAAAGTTCTTGCATGATACTGTAGAAGTGAGTTGGGATTCCTTATAACTCACTCCAGTCCCGGATATTCACATTTGGCTGGGAACAGTGAAAATTGCCTCACAATTCACGTGCTAAGCGCTTGATTGGTTCACTCACTGTGAACACATGGCATTCACGGGGCTAGTTATCGAGTCATTGTATTTAAGTAGCTCCACTCCCCCTCCTCATCCTAAACCTTTTCATATCCGTTATTCGAATCCCGTCCAATGCTGTTCTTGTTGCCACCCGTTGAAAACCTTCTCAACTATTACAATTATCTTGCCTTACAGACTGCGCTGGCATGGATCCGTTTTCACCAACACCAGGCTTCCGCCCTCTCCCACCACCGGGCCCAACAACACCACCGGCTTCTCCAAAGAGGACCGTCCCTGGCTCTCCTAATAAGAGACGACGATTCTTCCAGTATACGGAAGACAATGAAGGGGAAATGGGTATAGAGCAGTTCATATACCGCTCCGACTACCTCAGATCGACGACCGCATCGATACCTTACCCCTTGCCTTTGGCGATTGGAAATGCTCCTACCGAGCTCTCCGACACGGTCGGGCCGGGAACCAAACTCAACTCAGAGATCAGACAAATCCTCCAGAGCCATCACATCTTCGACTCAGGTTTTAAGATCGTTGTGCAGTCCAAGCCGGGGTACCCTCGAGAGGGCACGAATGAGGTTGCCGCACTTCACGTATGGGTAGACTTCCCAGACAATGCCCAATCCCATGAGTGGTCACCCGCGAAACGTGCTATCAAAGCCCTGCTCGAAGATAGGGGCCTGGACGGCGTCGAAGTAGAGATTATCGACCCACAAAAAGCCTTCATGCCTTCTTTGTTCCCAATTGACCCGCAAGATCCTCACATAGCCGTCTACGAAGCCTTCAGAGAGGACTTGATTAAATATGTCACCAAAGAACTTGGCAGACAGTGGACGAGCATGTGCCTGTACAAGGTCGGGAACAAGGCCGAGACAACTACATATGACATAGTCATAATGGTCCAGCCATATACCCGTCAAGACTGGCAACTTCTGTCGCGTACTATCTTGCGACAGTTCATCGACAAGCATCAACTCCAGGGCCAAAACATCGGTGTGCAATTCATGCCAGGTCATGCAGGCTTCCTACCACCTGCACAGGAGCAAAGGCCCGGCCTCTCCTTTAATGCAACGCTCAAAGAGTTCCCAACGATGGGCGCTTCCATCGGTGTCAAGGGAGAGAGGGGTGGAGGCACCCTGGGGGGCTACATGACCCTGACTATCGGCAATCGCACTTCGCGTGGCTTCCTGACGAATTCTCACGTGGTAGAGCCCGCGCAAAACTCTGAAGCCGACACCAAGGAGAACTTCTACAAGTATGGTGTAACTTCAAAGACCAATGCGGATGAACCAACACGAACGAGGGTGCATACCATGGCACTCAAGGACATCGAAGCCACGGTCGAAGATATAGAGTCGTCCATTGACGCCTTCACCAAGCCTGAGCAGTTGACATCTGAAGAAGTCCAGCAAGGTCAGAAGCTCGGGGTGATACCTCGCCTGGAAAAAGAGATCGAAGAGAGAGAGATGTTCGGCAAGTCTCACAGAGGCCAGGACATACAACTTGAATCCGGCCGGCGCAATTTGGCTGGCTTGGGGAATCGATTGAAGATTTGCCGTAGCCAGCCTACCACCCTAGGAAATGTTTCTTGGGCCTCTGGCCGAGCACTTAGCGCCTCAGAGAGTATCCTGGACTTTGCCTTTGTCTCGATCTCGGACTCAAAGCTCCATGACCACTGTGTGAGCGACAACCAATTACCTCCACTCACAGACTTTAGGGGGAGATTGCCTAAGGATTACAACGATTATGGATGTCAAGCAGATACCCCTTATCGCGCTGGACCAAGAGTTTTTGACTTTGGCCAGATTAAAAAGGGTGAATGGTACTTCAAGCTCGGCCGGACCACTGCCCTAACAACCGGTATATGCCACGGCACGGAATCACACGTCAACCTCGGCGGAGAACGCACCCATTACAACAGCGCGGGCAAACAGGGTCCCTATATCGAGGTGGGCTACACGAAGGAATTGGTCATCATCTGCTCCAAGACAAACTCCCCTTCCGATCACACCCAGGACGCGTTTGCGGAGGAAGGCGATTCTGGAGCGCTCATCATCGATATCGCCGGCAATGTTGTGGCCATACTCTTCGGGTACGTGGTTGGACAGTGTGGACCTCGGAAATTCCAGCAGCAGGGTTACATGCCGACATCTGGCGAGACCCAAAAAGAGCGGGAGGCGCTGATCGGCACAATTTATGGTGCGAAATGCGGTCTTGTCCTTCCAATGAAGGATATCCAAGACCACCTGAGGATCATTGACAATGCTACCTTGGAGGTGCTGTTCGAATGAGCTGTTGGATGATTGAAGCGGTCATGCCAATCACACCTTTAGGTGAGCTTCAACCCACACTCACAGGTGGTCAATGTATATGCTAACCTCATCGAAAGCAGCGAGAGCATCAATTTGCTTTCATAATGCAAGGTCCATCTAGGTCATTGTGAGACTCGACACAATGCTTGTCCCATTGAAGAGGGGATGGAGATGACGGAAATGATGGACTTACTCAACTTGGTGAACCCACAGATAGACAGACACATTAATAAAGGATAGACGTCACTTGGGAAATTCAAGACTTGCAACTACTGATCACGATTGACTAGAAGGAGGCTTTCAAATACAGACTCGAGTCGTAGCCATGGAGTCGACTTCCTTCCCTCACGCTTCTTCTTCACGCTTCCCAGCCTCCCAGGGTTTCGGAATCCCGCTCCCCCAGGCTCACGAATAATCTCCTCTCCAAAAGCTACTGCGTCCTATCATATTGTTATCAGTATAATGGCTATCTCCACCTCGCCAGCCACCATACCTCCAAACCTCAGCACACAACAACCTGCAACGCCCCCCCCCCACTTCTGCCTCCCATTCCGTATGTCCCATACTCCCTCTCCACTCCGCTTCCCTCACTGCCAGCTCTGGGCCCTCATCCCACACCTGCGTCTTCCTCCAACCCAAGTTCCCTCCCCATCATCACCTCCTCCAGCCTTATCCTCTACTCTTTCCTCTACCTACCTAATTGTCCCTAATTCATACCACTCAACAACCAAATTCAAATCCCCACTTCTCTCTGTTCTCGTGTCCTACAATACACACACAAAAAAACCGTTGGGACACATCCCACCCAATTCACAACTAACACACTCCGCGCAATGGACTTCTTGATGTGTGACTTGTTGTAGTCATAAGGGCATAGCATCAACCACCACCCTCCCGTTACGTGCGCATACAGAAAACCATCCCATGCAAGCGGTGACAAGAGCACCCGATCCTTGGTACATTGTGGAAAGATGTATGGTGAGAAAGAACGTATTGACGACTTCACTTCCTGGGGCGAATAGCTCAAGAAGGGATTGGTTTGGTGGATTTACACCATCAAGTATATGCCCCATTGAATGGAGAGAGAGGAGAGAGGAAAAGAATGTTGGCGATCGTCTGGATGCGACGGATACACACACTAAAATTTTCTAAGTCGAGAGAGAATATTGCAAAAGAACGTATCACCGACTTCCCTAAGACTGGATGACCCAACATACGCCGGAGTCCAAAATGGCGAGTCGTCGAGTCGTTTTTTGTTGATCTATGGAATGGAGCAATGGTAGAGCAGGGTACGAAGACGGAGGCGTGGGATATCTATCCTACCAATGCGAATCAACTCTCCAAGGAAAGGTATCAAAGATGTAGAAGGTTTAGTAAGAATAGACTCTAGATACTTTCTTATGCATGCAGTGGCAAGAGAGTTTCTTGTGCTTGGCATGTCGTGAAGAGATGTAGGGGGAAGAACGGGATGGTGAGTTGGCTGGGGGCCAGAAGGCCAAGGGAAATGCATTGAGTTGGATTCGTGGAAGGGAAGGGAAGGGGGGGAGAGGGGTTGTGGAGAGAGAAGGAGGGTGTGGAAAGTAGTGAAAACGCTTTGGAAAAGATATGTGTTTGCATTTCCACTCGCTGTTTCCCCCTTATTCTAGATTACAGACCTCGATTCGTAGGCCTAGAGGCAGTACTTAAAGAAGGCGGCTCATTAAAGTAGCTGGACGCTTCCCCGTTCCATGTCTCGAGATTCTTTTCGCTTCCCCAGAACCATAAACAACAGGAACGCCTCGTCCATAAATTTTTAAGTGGTATGCATTATGCACTTGCTAATTCGGAAAATCTCCATCATGGCTTCCCTTATCTCTCCTTGAACACTTCCATCATTACCCGCCCTTTCGAGCCGACACCCTTTGAGGTCTGCGACAGCAAGCTCGGCCTACTGTGGCCGCGCCTTGCTCAGCCTCGTCCGCTGCTGCTTTCCGGTTGCAGTCCCACTGCTCGACTCACTTCCCCGTCTCCCCCTACCCTCTCTCATACCGTCCCCCACCGGGCGCGGACTGGCTCCTCTGACTAGTGGCTCCCTCTGCTGTTGGCGCTGCTCAAGCTCGATGCTTGGCTCGTCTCCCGTTTGGGTGCGCATCAGTGGCATGCGTCCTAGTGGGCTACGCGCAGAGCGGATCCCGGGCTGTGCGAGCGGGGACGGAGAGCGCCGATGGTGGCGCTCGGACTGTTGGTGAGGGGCGAGGGCGGCGGGTTCTGGGGGGGAAGAGAAATCGCTGTAGCCTGAAGGGGGAACCTCGGCGCTGAGGCCGGAGGGGTGGGTGGGGAGGAAGGAAGCGGGGTGGGAGGGTGTATGAGTGTTGTTGGAGCGGTTGCTGGCGGGTTGGAGGTAGTCGCCTTGGCCTCCTCCATTGCCGTTGTAGCTGTAGGGGTTGTAAGGGTCTGAGGCGAGGGATTCGGCGCTGTCGGCCCAATCGCCTTTGTGGTCGCCGTCATCGCTCATCTCGTAGACGTGGCCGCTCTGACGGTGGGGTTCGGAGTTCGAGATATGCGAGTCGCGTTGGGCTTGCTGCGCGAAGAGGTATTTGCGACGGTCCTCGTCGCCCATGATGGACTCGACGCGGCGGGGCATGTAGACGGAGTTATTGGCACTCGCACTTGTGACGAAGGAGTCGAAGGAGTCGCGTGGGTGTAGCGGGATGTGCGGGACATTGGGGTCGCGGGGCAGCATGTTGGGGAGGGTGAGGCCCGAGTCGTTGTTCTGCAGGTACCAACCGCCTGGGAGGCGCTCAGCGGGGGCGAAGCGGCCTTCGAGGCGTTCGGTGGGCTGCAAAGGCACGGTGCCGAGGGGTTTCTCGGGATGTTGCTCGTGCACGGCGGGTTTGAAACTCTCGGGGACGACGTTCAGGTCGTCGCCGGTGGCTTCGGCGTGCTCGATGGCTTGTTGGGGGGTCGTGCCTGCGTCGGCTTTACCGGCGTCGGCGCGAGGACCACCCCAGGTACGTTGGCCGGCGGTGAAGATGCCATAGACCATGTAGACCCAGTTGAAGAAGGGGTTGATGATGAACATGATAGGGTAGAGCCAGATTTTGAAGCGGCGCAGCTTGGCGCCGAAGTAGAGCATGAGGAGCCAGTTGAGGCCGAGGGAGACAGCGATGAAGCCGACGGGAAGATTCTTGATCTTATTGGAGGTGGTGATGATCGAGAGGACCATGATGAAGAAGAGAAGAGCGGTGGTTCGAATGGTGTTCTGCATGAAGCGGACGATGCAGAGGAGTGGGTATCTCTTCCATAGCCGAATATCCGTCAACATGCAAACTTCGTTGGTAATGAAACCCAAGAACCATCGGCGCCGCTGCTTTAGTAGACTCTTATAGGTCTGCACAGCTTCCGTCTTGCAGAAGGCTCCGGTGCAGAGCTGAATCTGATATCTCTCCTTTGCGCCAATCATGAACAAGTGCGTCAACCACCGATCTTCGCCCAAATGACATTTGCCATAATCGAAAAGGTCGTCGCACTGCTCTGCCTTGTCCGCGAAGTAGTATTTGGCCATCTTGCGGAAAGCAGAAAACCGAAGCATAGTCAGTGCACCAGGTAAGCAGGTGACGGCACCACAGCCGGACTCGACTGAACGTTCGAACAGTTGGCCGTGGATGTACTCCATGTCCTGGAGGAGAGTAATCAGTGAATGCTTCTCTGTCGTGGCTGTGATGATGCCAGTCATTGCTAGCATGTTTTGCTTGCTGCCAGGCTTCAGCTCCTGCAGAGATTAATTAGCAGGGGTTCGAGCATCATGATCATCAACAAAAGCCAAGAACATCCGCGTTGCGGACGCACCACTACGCTCTTACCATTTCATACATAAAGTTCTGAATGCACACTTTATCTAGGATGCAGTCGGAGTCGATGAACAGAATGAAGAGATTGTCATTTCGCTTGAGGTACTCAGTATAGATCTTGTCGATTAACCTGAATGTCGATTTCTGGCACTTCCGCTTTCCACCGTGGGGGAACCTCGAGACAGTAATTCTTGCACCCTTGTGCGTGACATCGATACTCTTCGGATAGCTGTCGAGGGTCAACGGTACCCCTAGCATCTCAATCGTCTTCAAGTACAGCTCGTCTTCCTGGTCTCCGTCGAAAGAAAGAAAGACGTGGATGCACGACGCAGGATAATCACAGTCGACCACCGAGTTGATCGCTGTAAGCAGCACTTCAGGATCCTCCTTGTACACGGGCATGACGATCACAGTCTTTGGGGCCGAGGTCTCATCCAACGCGTGTTTCATTCGTTTCTTTCGGCCAAGAGAGTGGGTGACAAGCTGATAGATGCAAAAGAGCCATGGGATGGTCAGCAACCCCGCGAACGACCAGAAGGCGAACCATTGCATAAATGAGACCATCTGTAGTGGATAGTATTGCGTGATCCGCGCGGGGAGAGGCAGCGTCACAACCATGATAGGGAGGAATATCATCCTTATGCCATGTCAGCTCAAAAGTCTATAGGATTGTACCTCCGGATTTTTACCTCAGAAGGGTGAATCCAATCATCATCACCACAGCCAGCAACCTAATGGTCCAATGTTCCGCTTTCTGGAATACCTTGACGAGACAGTATAAAAACGCCGCCAGCCAAAGGAACCATTCGAGGAAGGCTCCCAGCATCACTGTCCCCATTATGGAAACGTAGACGATCTATCTTGGGTCAGCACCTTCCTTTTATTTGCGCTCTACCAGCTTCTTCTTACATCTTGTTTGGGCCATGGCGCCATGATCGAAGGTGTTCCGTTATCGCCTGGCATGATGATGATCAAAGGGGTGCCCGGAGATTTGGTAAGGATGGAGGAAGTGAGAGTTTCAAGGGCAGATGATCCTAACACAAGTGGCTACCCAGTCGCCGATAAGATCGAATACTGAAGTGACGTGTGAAGAAAGACCACCGCGTTCGTACTAATGATCAGCCACCAGACGTGTCAAGCAAGACTTGTATCAGGCAGTGCCCCAATGGCGAGAAGCGGCCCCTTTCGAGATTTACTGAACTTCGTGCTTAATTTGTTGTCGTGCGAAAGAAGAGGCTGCTGGCTTTGTCCAGACTTGATAGGGATCCTTTCCAAATATCGATTCACGCAAAAGGATGATTGTTGTTGTAAGGCACTGTGTTGTTGTGCGTATAGTCGCGCTTGAACTGCCAAACGCCGCTGGTTTCCCTGTGTGGTTCTCCAGTTGGTCTCTTTCTTCAAGGTTCTTCACGCATGTTGTCCTTCAATATTTTCAAATGCAGGCGACGAATATAGGCACCCGTTCTGGACGATTATTGTGGGGTTTAGATACAACAGTGCAGGTGGCATTTCCGTCTGGGAAAGGATCTATACGAGGTGCAGGATAGTTGGAATCTGCGCCTAAGCGATGCAAGGTGGCACTGCCGCGAGTGTTGCCAAACGACAGTGAGCAAGCGAATGACTGGAGATAGGAAAGCGACGAACCAAAACCGGTTTGGTCAGTCAAGTAGGATCCAAAGTCAAGGCATAAAAGGAGCGTAAGAATGGGAAGTTGGTCGGAGAGCGCGGATCAGGAGTGGTCTATTTCTTTCTCGCAAAAGGCGTGTTTCTGCGCCCCAAGGTTTTGCACGTGTTCTCGGCGGCGGCAGCAGGGATGCCAGAGATCGTCACAGGGAGTCTTTTGAGCCCCTGAGCGGAGACTGAAACTTCTATCTCGTATTCGGGTGCCCGGAAGGCGTCATACTTCGTAGCCTTGGCATCACGGACTTCGAATGTAAAGTAGATGGTAAAGAACTTAGACGTCACGGACAGAGGGGAGTTTAGATAACCAGCTACCGTGCGTAAGACTCCTCGGCGTGGAAGGGCGCCTGTCAATCCAGACTGCTGGGACGCCGAGGAATGTGGTTCACGTGTGGACGGTGAGACAACCATCATGGCAGTATGAAACATCTCTTACCGTCATGGCCGGAATACGGAAAAGTGGGCTATTTCTATCTAGAATGAGTGCAAGCATCTGCAGGCTTCATCTCATTGACCCCACTGCATTCGCCCGTCCACCCTCCACAGACACGAAACGACCTTTCTCCGAAGCCAGGAGCTGCAGCGATGTCTGGATCCTATCAGTGTGACCAAAGCATTACGGATCAATCACAATTGCTGGAACAGGATGAGCGCTCTCCTTGTACCCGACCAGCTGCAGAGTAAATCGGATCGCAAAGCGCCGGCCTGGTCAGGTTGGTATTCTGAAGCTTGTCTGTCCTTTAGATAGTCCGTGCTTCTTCTCTATTATGAATACATCACGGCATGCACTCTGCTTGATGCGAGGCTCTGGTCGCTTTACAGAAGGCACCTCCTCCACCTTTTTGCATTTCTCATCGCCCTCTCTACCGTCCTTCCCTCTGTTGCCGCCGTCACTGTGGAGCTCTACGAACCCGTCGATTCTGAAGCCCAATCCATGATTCGCCCGGGCCAATGCTGCCTTCTGTTGACTAACAGGAAATTGCGTCGGCCCGCTCAGCCAGCGTTCGAGTGGTTCTCCTCAGTGAGCTTCACAGATCTGGATGCGACCCTGTGTACAAGAGCACGGTTCATGCGACGTCTGCGAAGCGAATTATGTAACGGACTTATATCAAGGTGAATGGAATTGGAAATACAGCTGTTAGCGCTGGCAGTCTGACGTGTAAGAGCGATACTGGGATATATTGGACTTCTCTGAGCCTGAAAGTGAGCTATGAGAGTGTTTCAGAAGTTGGCTTATCATCTGGTTGTTTCGTACACATAATCTCCCCATGACTTGGGTGTGGACAGGTACCAAAAGTAATTTCAACGTAGAGCCCAAGCGATTCTTCCGCTGATCGAAATTATCAGTCCTAGAGATAATCGCCTATCTCGCAGTCAAATAGCCAGACGCCCCAACGCCGCGCTAAAACAAGAGACACCGCTTACAAGTAGAGATACAACGAGCTGCGCTTTCTGCCCGATCACTGCCTGGCTATCGCCCTGGACTTTCAAATGTTCGTCTACCGCAGGTAATGGATCACCAGCCAACAAAACCCGAAGAAAACGATGACACCAGCCCAAAAGATCCACTTATCTTTCTTGGCTCTTCTTTCCACCATTCTGATCGTATCTCCACTCACGCCTAGCGTAGTGGCCACACTATATAGTTTCTTCTGCGTCCCTTTCAACATCTCTCTTTGCTCACCCAAATTGCCTAGCACCGCTCTTCCCCTCTCCAGATACTCGTCCAATTGCGAGTTGGTTTGCGCCATGAATGACTGCTCGTGTAGAGCGGCGGATTCGCGATTATAGTCGGAGGGAGAAGCGCCGAAGGAGAGTTGGCTGCCTGCATTGTTGTATTGGGATGAGGGACCGGAAAAGAGGGGGGAGGATTCTGAGATGGGCGGTGGTATAGAGTAGGGGTTTTCGGGAGTGGAGGAGGTGTGGTGAGGGCGGCGGGGAAGGGTGGATGAGGAGGGAAGAGCGGTTTTTTGGGCCTTTGATATGACTTGTCAATCATGCGGGGCTTCAAAAAGGAAGGATAGGTGTGCGGGACCGAGGATTCAGAGGTTATAAGGGAGTAGTAATGGGGGGACAGGGGCATGACGTACACTGTTTTCTCGTTCTCGTTTCAGACGCTCGAATGATTGCCGGTAGTCTTGAAGCTCGGCGCGAAAGGTTTTCAAGCGTTCATGTGCTTTTTCTTGCTTGGTTTGGATGAGCTCTTTCTTGGCGGTTTCGGCGTAGTCGTCTATTGTTCGGGAAAAGGAGGTCAGGGAGGCGGATATTTGTCCTGGGTATGCTCTCAGCTTTTATGCAGTTGCTTGTTTTAGGGAGAGGATAAAGCCGACCTTGAAGGGCGGGTGACGAGGTCGTTGGAGCTTCGGCGAAGGCATCGAGGTCACGGCGGACGGAGGATGACTGTTTGAGAGCGGAGTTGAACAAAGAGTTCTACTTAAGTCCGTCAGCGGTTCTTAAATACTATACAGCTTGTTCCTGTAGCCACATACCATTGCAGAGGATTGATGGCGGTCGGAGATGGCAGACGGCAATTTCTCGAGGCTCTCAGATGCCCTGCCCCAGATATTCCATAGGTGGCTAGATTGGGAGCGGGTAGGGCTGTCGGCTACCGGGTTTGAGCGAAAGATGCATGTGTCACCTGCATTTCGTGGCTTTCCGTCGATCCATCAATTCGTTTCTTGGGTCCTGTAATAAACCTCAGCATCCCACTTCAGCTCCGTCAGCACTTTAGTAATCGGCATTGAGAACCTCTTGGAGAGTACATAGCAGGTAGAGAGAAACGGTTCGAAATATCTAGAAGCCTGCATCAACCGCACTCTGACACTCCATGGAGGATTGCCGTCTCCGTTCCCGGACACATGTCAGACCTTGGCCCGAGGGACCAGATTGCAGGTTTTGGGGGGCTCAAAGCAGTTGTCCTGCTGCGTCAACGGTCGCCGAACGTGGTATACATGCTGTCTCTTCCGGTCATCTCTCACCTTTGTCTCCATTTCTTCTTTGTGCCGTTATTGCTCATAGCCATGACGCCCAAGCTCCTTCGTCAAGCTGTGACGTGATCCTTTCCTCACTTTCCAGAGCCTTTTCAACTATAAGATGTGTCGCTAGCGTTGCACATCTTACTCAGACAAGCGCATAGTCATCAACTCAATTTATCGTCTACGCTGCTTGCTTGCCCGCCGAGCTCAGCGGTCAATTGTACGTAGTACAAGCACAGCTGCTCAGATTTTTACTTCACCGCCGCCTGATAGCAATACCCCTATGAGCTCCGATCGACAACGCTTCGCAAAAGACCGCTTCGACTTATAGAACTCAACACTTGCTAAGCCAGGTCGTCCTCTGAATTGTATCGACTGATCGGAGCCGTGCTCTGCAGTTGCTTCCAAACCTACGAGACCTCACGATCATGCATTCCTCTTTATCAACATCCTACATTATTCCCGCCATCTTCCTCAACCCGGTTCTACTCCTCCACGGGCTGAATACCATCTTCTCACGTACGCTACCTCCAATCGCCGTTGCTGGCCCAATACAGAGATCACCTTATACAATGTACGGACCGGCTGCTGTACGGCAACATGTCGACGTTCAGTCGTCGGAGAATCTTTGCTGGGGCTACACCATCATTATGATCTTCGCGCAGCTTCTAGCATACGGGCAGATCAGCCAGCGTAGAGTAGAGGGAAGGGAGAGTAGAGAGCAAAGAGACGAGACGGCCAAGGTCGGCGCTACGCAGGGACCGAGAGGAGTTTCGAAATCCTCTAATCCACATACAAAGACGTTCAACCAAATACCCGGCCAGATAAAAGGCACAGGCAAGGGGCATCAAGGAAACCGTCGTCTCGAAACAATCGCAGAAGACCCATAGTTTCCTTCACTGACTGAAACTAGCAACTCTGAGCTTGTGTTGTGACGAGTGAGCAGAAGGCCCTCAGGTAAGAAGGAGTACGAAGGAATGGTGGTCCCCAGTGTCAATTTGCGTCCTCCAGACGTGTTCACGGTAGATTTGATACTATTCGGTTGGCGTCCTTGATCCGGGCACCAAGAAAAGGTATTTGGCTGCATGAGGATGTATTGTATAGCAGACCTATCCTACGTTAGACGGCTCAATCTCCAAATATCTCTCTCTGAGAATTCTGGGTTGCTGGTGGATTGTTTTTGTTGCTCATGCGGCATTGTGTGCATGCCCAAGAGGTATGGAACTCTCTCCAGATGTCTTCAAAGCCACAATTTACGCGTCGACGATCTGTTAAAATGTAACGAGTAAAGTGGCTTGAAGATGAAGAAGAAAGAATAAAGTAATCGGATGGATGCGGGTGACTCTGTGACGTAGAAGTAGCAACCGCAAGCTTCACATGCCAAGCCCTCCGGCATTTTCCCTGCTCTTGCTGCCCGCAACGCCGTACCTCGCGAACTACCTGACTTTAATCATTCAACGACCTCCGATAGCCGTCAAGATCGTTGTAATCCGCACTCATTTTGTTCTTGCGTCAATACAAAAAGTAAGTAATAATCCACGGAGCGCTGGTCTCGTGTAGCTCATTGAAGCTTATCGGAACTTGCAGAGACACGACCCAAGTGCTCAATTGATATGTCCTACGCCCAGGCGACCGCAAAAGGTCCCAAGCAGTCTCCTGAAGAAGTGAGTAGTTGTTGTAGACCTCGCAATCTCGGGATTCCCAAGGTCAGCATACTGACGGCGTCTAGGCGTGAGTAACAACCCGTCTCGTGACACTTATCGAACACCAGCACCTCCGATACATCAGTTATCACGAGCCATCCATCAAGCGAGCCCCAAATATCCCTTGATCTACTGATAACGCTGTCATGTTGCTTTGATGTCTTCCGTCCACAATACCTCCGCGCGACATACTCCCTGTTTGCCTTTTCCGATACATGATTTTAGATCTTCGCTCACTGTTTCATATCAGACGTGCACCACCACCAGTTTCAATCGAAAATACCGAAGGACCCGTATCAGACTTGATCGACGTTGACTCGCCCCACATCTCAGAGGTCAAGTCCGACTTCAAACAACAAGCACAACAGACTAGCACCCAAGCCGAACGGATGGCTCACGAAGCCGAAGATCAGGCTCGACACACCTCTCGAGAAGCCTCCCACAAAACGTCCGAGACTGCACAGCAAGCCTCTCATAAAACTTCGAGGACTGCACAGCAAGCCTCTCATAAGACCTCCGAGGCCTCGCAGAAGGCCTCCGACAAGACCTCCGAAACCGCCCAGAAAGCGTCCGACAAGACCTCTGAAACCGCCCAAAAAGCGTCCGACAAGACCTCCGAGACCGCCCAGAAAGCGTCCGAGAAAACCGATGAGCTGTCCAAGGATGCGAAGCAAAACTTAGAGAAAGGCAAACAACAGGCTAGCGAAAAGGCCCAGCAAGCGTCCGAGAAGACCGATGAGCTGTCCAAGGATGCTAAGAGAAACTTGGAGAAAGGCAAGCAACAGGCTAGCGAGATGGCCCAGCAGGCGTCCGAGAAGACCGATGAGCTGTCTAAGGATGCAAAGATAAACTTAGAGAAAGGCAAGCAACAGGTTAGCGAGAAGGCCGAGAAAGCGAAGCAAACCGCGAGTGAATACTACCGCGAGGGCAAGAAGGAGGCAGAGGAGCTTACTGACGAGCTGAGGATCGAGGCGACCGAGATGAGAGATGACCTAAGCGCTAATAGAGATAACCCGGTCGTGGTGGGCAATGCCATTGCATGGACAATTGGTGGAGTGGCGCTTGGAATCGGGGCGTACAACAAGCACGCAAAAGGAGAATTGGACTGGGGCGTGGTAGGGGCAGCGGCGGGTGTGGTGGGAGTTCTGGCTGTTGGAGACTACTTCCTAAGCAAGTAAGTGCATTCCTAGGGTCGCCGCGAGCTCGCATGTATCGACTTGTGCTAATACGTATATGCTTCAGGTGGCTGTTCGAGAACAAGTACCCGAAGAAATAGATCACAGGGGAAAAGACTTTCGGCGGTAACAGGATGATTGACATTTCAGATATGGAGGCTCTGGGGCTATTGCTCTTGATCGAGTCTTTTTCGAGATTTCTCAACTCTTCACCTACTGTATGTTTGGGCGGAACTTGCCTCAAAATCAGGACCCCTGGTGGATAGAATACTCGCCAGAGGGTCTCGGACACATCGAACTAGGATTCAGATTCATGTACGTACATATTGATTGATGTGTGCTTTACTCACTGTGGACCTCATTTGAGACGACTAGCTCAGAAAAAGACTTGAAATTGGCGACTCTGCACTGTGCAACTCTCTTATACTACTTACGCGATGAACTCGAATTAATCGATCCCCAGCATACAGTCCTGCTCTAATACAGTCAGGAGAAAGATAAAACCCGCTCTGATTAAGATGAGTACTAAAGTTCTGGTGAGTTTTCCACAGGGCTCTGAGTACTTTATCGAGGCGATTGTGTCACCCCTTCAGATAGGCTTGTCTTCCTGTCTCCAAGTCCGCCCTCAGCAACCTGACTCATTATTCAACAAGACTTTACAGTTTATGCTTGACCTGTGCGTCGGCAACGGTGAACCATGGTGTCGGGTCGTCGTTGGTTCGGCCCACAGCCATCTGACTGAGACGGCGACCGGCATCAGGGTCGCATAAGTATGGTTACACTGCAGGAATCTGGACCTCGCAGCTTCAAGTGGTGGCCCGACACTTCGAGTCACTTGGTAACTCAAGTGTCATCTTCTCTCTTGCAGTGTGCTTCCGTCAAGCCGGCATGTTTCGGCTGCTCAGTTTTCCAGAAGAGTTCTAAAGCGCCACAGCGAAGTGGCCGGTTTGACATGCCGCATTCGCTGGACCGGAGCCAAGGCTTCCCCGCATGACCTACTTTACCTTTCTATCACTGTAGGTATTTGCTGCTTATCTCCATCTCTCCATTCGTCCCATCTCTATATTGCTTCAGGTCCATTACATTATTCTTCATGCTTCATTAATTGCGCCTCTTTACCGATTTCAGAGGCAGCGAACAGGATGGCCTTTCAAGACGAAAAGTTGCGCGATCCGTCGCCCACGCAATATAAGGACCATGACGAACATATGAGCGTAGGACGATACATCGCAACTCGGCTCCCCTCGCTCAAACCTCCCATGCACAGGGCTCCTAACCCCTTCTCGCTTCTCCGACAGCTTAACACCCAACAATGGCTGTTCTTTCTCGTCGCTTTCTTGGCCTGGTCATGGGACGCCTTCGACTTCTTCACGGTATCTCTTACAGTCGACCAGCTATCGAAAGAGTTCCACAAAACTCCCGCACAAATCACGTGGGGCATCACATTGGTGCTCATGTTTAGGTCAGTCGGAAGTACCATCTTCGGTATTGCGGCCGATAGATATGGGCGCAAGTGGCCCTTCGTCGTGAACAACATACTGTTCATCGTATTGGAACTCGGTACAGGATTCTGCAACAACTACAAGCAATTCCTGGCCTGTCGAGCCCTCTTCGGTGTTGCCATGGGCGGCTTGTATGGTAACGCAGCGGCGACGGCGTTGGAAGACTGTCCAGAGGCGGCGCGAGGGATTCTTAGCGGTATGCTCCAGCAAGGCTACGCTTTTGGCTATCTACTCGCGACGGTGTTTGCCCGAGGGCTCGTCGACACCACAAGCCACGGATGGCGGCCACTCTACTGGTTTGGCGCCTGCCCGCCGGTTCTCCTTATTGTCTTCCGCCTCCTGCTTCCAGAGACGAACGCTTACATCGAGCGCGAGGCTGTCCGCAAGGCGAAGGGCAATGTTGCCGGTGTTTTCATCACAGAAGGTCGGGTCGCGTTGAAGAGGCACTGGCTTCTCCTGATATATCTTGTGCTGTTGATGGCTGGCTTCAACTTCATGGTAGGTTCAGGTGCAGCGAAAGGACTTTGCGATCGAGTTGCTAACGTACCGACAGTCCCACGGTTCTCAAGATCTATACCCGACAATGCTCAAGAACCAGTACAATTTCTCGCCCAATGCCGTTACTGTCACCCAAGTCGTGGCCAATCTAGGTGCCATGGCTGGCGGCACCACCGTCGGCTACAGTAAGTTTTCCCGCGAGATCTCAGTTCGTTCGCATTACCAGCTTCAAATACTGAACGAATCCAGGTTCACAAATCTTCGGGCGCCGCTTCTCCATCATCGTCATCTCCTTCATCGGTGGCATCCTGCTCTATCCGTACTCCTTCACCGGCAGCAAATCCGTCATCGCCGCCGCCTTCTTCGAACAATTCTGCGTCCAGGGCGCCTGGGGCATAATCCCCATCCATTTAATGGAGCTCTCTCCTGGCTCCTTCCGCACATGTAAGCTCTCCCTGGCTACAACAGCATCAACCGAACTAGCGAGCTAATGTTCGTGACAGTCGTGGTCGGCACCTCCTACCAACTCGGTAACCTGATCTCTTCCGCCTCATCCACCATCGAAGCCACAATCGGGGAGCGGTATCCGTTGCCACCAAAGGGGAAAACGAAGAGGTACGCATACGGGAAAGTGATCTGTATCTTCATGGCTTGTGTCTTCGTCTACGTCATCATCCTCACCTTGATTGGGCCTGAGAGATTGGGAAGGAAGTTTGGGGTTGCGCATGATAGTGATATGGGGGAAGCCATAGGACAAGATCCGGGCGCTGCGATCGTGCACGATAGAGAGGCAATGGGTAATACGGGGGACAGGGATTCCAGCGAGGACGAAAAGGTCAATGGGACGGTGAGGGGGGAGAAGGGGAGTTTTGCTTGAGGCGGAGCAGGACCTGCTGTGTGGTTTATGGGGTTACGACTATGTTTTGATTATGAGACTGTATATAAGTATTGGCAGATTATAAGGCCAGGGGCAAATGCCCGCCAGACGCGTCCATGGTGGAGACTTGAAAGGGGCCATCGCGTGACGATAGGAGTGAGGGTATTCACCCTCGTTCTGTTGTAATTGTCTTCTTCGACGGCGCAAGTACCGAGGACTACCAATAGCAAAACCCCCTTTCCAAAACGATTGCAACACCTGAGTCGCCAAACCATCTATCATTCGACTCGCAACACCTATATCAGACTCAAGCAACCCACTTCCACCCCTTCCCCCTCCCATCAGCCCACCGCACCCCAACACAACACACCGTCGCGCCCACCAACAGCGCCCCATCCCAATACGCAATCCCCGCATACGCTCGACTCCCCTCCTCTATACCCCCAAGCAGCTGCCTTTTGACTCGCAACACCTCCAGGCTATATCGCTCTCAAGCAATCCACTTCCACCCCTTCCCCCTCCCATCCGCCCACCGTACTCCAAAACAACACGCCGTCGCGCCCACCAACAGCGCCCCATCCCAATACGCAATCCCCGCATAGGCTCTACTCCCCTCCTCTACACCCCCAAGCAGCCGCCCCCCAACCGGACTCCCAAAAACCGTGCCCAGGCCCCTCACGAACAGTATAAACGCGTTCACAGAAGCATACTGCCGGATCCCAAAAACCTCCGCGATGAGCGCGGGGAAGAGCGCGTAGTACCCACCCGCAGAGAAGCTGTAGAGCACGATGAAGGCGAGCCAGAGCGGGAGGGACTCGGAGAGGGCGCTGGAGAGCCAGAAGGCGAAGACGGAGGAGGCGGCGAGGGAGAGGGTTAGGAGGAGGAGGTTTTGGCGGCCGAGGCGGTCGCCGGCGTAGCCGGTTAGGATGCGCGAGGCAGCGTTGATGGCGGAGCTGGCGGCGAGGAGGTTGCTGCCTTTGGAGGGGGGGAGGCCGAGGAGGACGGTGTAGGAGGGGATGAAGGAGAGGGGGAGTTGGGCGCCGGCTGCCTGGAATGGGGGTCGAGGGTCAGTTAGGGAGGGTGGAGGAGAGAGCAACGGAATGAGACTGGGAGATGGAGCAGTGGTCGAAGGGGCAAGGTTTTCGGAGTCATAGCTGAGACTGTTCCATTAGGAAAATGAGGCAGAGGCCTCCTGAGCACGAACCTGGAGAAATGCGGCCGCAGCAGAGAAGAGGAACGTCGGTCTCGAGGCCAAAGCGCGTGAGACGTGGGTTCTTCGCCTCTCCAGGCCTTCTACGGTCGAACTTGCTGCAAAGTGACTCCGTGGTACTGCCCAGGCGATTGGTAACCCGGCGATCAGGTTGAAGCCGGCGTAAAGCCTGAGGGTCCAACGACCACCGACGGAGCTGAGTAGCGCCCGGATGACGGGTGAGAGTATGAGGCCGCCGGTGCCGCCGCCGGCTAGGATCTAAGAGATGCACCGCGAAATCAGTAGTAGTGCCCCTAGAGAAGTTCAGGGGGGAGACTGCATTGTCTATAAAAACATCTCAAATATGTATGGGGAAGATTGCATTGTCCAAGCAGTTGGAATACAGCTCCCATTTAGGACAGAAAGACATGATGTGCTATGGCGCCCCATCTGAAGAGGAGAGAAACGAAATCGCGGACGCAAAACTTACGAAGCCCATGGCCGTGGCCCGATGGTTGGTGAAATACTCAGGTGCAGGAGCTAAAAGGGGGAAGTACAGGAGTGACATTCCAAAGCCAACCAGAAACCCCTGTGTAAGCAGGAGCTGCCATATCGAACGGCTGAAGGAGGCCAGCGTGAACCCAGCGGCCACCATGAGCACCCCTGAAATGGTGATTGTCCGTGGTGCCAGCAAGCGCAAGATCCTGCGACGGCTCCATAGCCGAGTCGAGGGCGTGCTTGGGGCCCAATTTCCATGCTCCATGCGTGAAATGACAGGGTTCACGAGGATGCCGCCTGCCCAGGTAAGCCCATAGCACAGCGAGCCTACGAAGGCGAGCAGCGCTGTCGGCGGTGAGGCCTGTGAGGCCGGAGAGGGCACAAGAACATCTTGGCTGGACGAGAGGTAGTACTCTTGAAACACGCCAAAGCATTGATTGTAACCTATTGTAAGGGCTATGGTCACAAAGGCAGAGCAAAGCACTGTGGCTTGCTTCTTGCGTGATATTGGTAGTAAGGCCAGCGCCTGGGTCAAGTCCGACTCGGATACGACTTCAGATCCGGCAAGCCGGGCTCTGAGCGGGATTGATTGACTTTGTGGTGCCATTACCTGTTCAGAGACGATTAAACGAGGCGAACTCGGCAAGGACAAAGTGAAGTGAACAAGGACAAGAAGATGTTGTGATGGGAATAATGGGAATAATAGAAAAGAAGACACCCCGCTCCACCATTGGACCAGCGCCATTAGGAATCGCACCTAACGATGAGTAATTCCTAGGCAAGCATTCTCGAGCAACGAATAAGAAAGTCTATCAACAAGTCGCTATATTGTATCTAAATATAAGAGAGTCTTTGTTGTTGTCGTTGTCGTCGAATCTCAATGATATATTTCATGTCGAGCCTGCTGTAGAACAAGATTCATAGTCATTCTTTGATTGCAGTTATTACGTATTTCGATATCTCTGGAGAGCAGTCTATGACGATTACCTAAACCAACAAAAGTTGGCCTCGAGTAAGTTGTTTGCGTGCTTGACGGGCAGGATGGTGTGTGCGCAAACCTTTGGGTGATGTATGGCCAAAGTACATAAGGGTGGTGCGTCCGGAGTGGTTAAGGTATCGAAATATATCGCTGGTCACGGGATCAATGCCGCATGCGCCCAAAGCTGAGATGCCTCGGCTCTTTTCAAGTCTCCATCATGCCTTTTCATGAATTCCCGCTCTCTTTCCATTCTCCACATTCACTCTCCGAACTGAGCTTTGTGCGCTTTTTCCCTTCTCCAGAAGAAGACTATTCAAGATGGCTACGGAGAGATTGAATTCGATTCTCAGCCACCTTACGCCAGCCAAGAGCGGACTCTCCGCAATGTATGTCGCCCCCCACCCAGCTCCGTTTACATCTTCGTCGGTTTAATACTCGCGTCAGTACCCAGAAGAATCCTGACGATGTAGTCATCACGCTCGCCATTCGTACTCCTCTGACCAAAGGCTTCAAAGGCGGCTTTAAGGATACTCCGCTCGACTTTATGGTCTACTCGCTTCTCAAAGAGGTGATCAAGAAATCACGTATCGACCCGCAGATGGTAGAGGACATCTGCCTGGGTAATGTGCGTCGCACTTATCTTGTTCCCGCTCAAGATCCGTGCTAAGAACTTTCACAGGTCTCCGAACCGAAAGCCGCCTACCACATCCGCGCTGCCTCTCTCGCCGCCGGTTTCCCAAACACTACGGCCGCGAGCTCCGTCAATCGTTTTTGCTCGTCGGGCCTGAAGGCAGTGCAAGATATCGCCAATCAGATCAGCATGGGCAGCATCGAATGCGGTCTTGCCGTCGGTGCAGAGCTGATGTCCGCGGGCGGCGACCGCCTCAGCTTCCACCCAGAAATTCTCAAGAACCAGGAAGCTGCAGATTGCCTGCAACCTATGGGACAGACGTCTGAAAACGTTGGCAAAGACTTTGACATCTCGAGAGAAGCGCAGGATCGATATGCGGCCGAAAGTTTCAGACGGGCAGAGGTTGCTCAGAAGGCCGGCTGGTTTGACGACGAGATTGTGCCGATCAAGACAGTGGTGAAAGATCCAAAGAGCGGAGAAGAGAAAGAGGTCACACTGACCAAGGATGAAGGCCCACGATGGGGTACAACGTTCGAGAGTCTGTCGAAGGTCCGGCCAGCCTTCGCGGAGTTTGGTGATCGAAGCACAGGCGGCAACTCAAGCCAGGTTACCGATGGTGCCGCTGCTATTCTTCTTATGAAACGCTCAAAAGCCCTTGCCATGAACCAGCCCATTCTGGCTAAGTTCTGCGGCGCAACCGTCGCTGGTGTTGCTCCTCGGATCATGGGTATCGGACCTTCGCTAGCTATTCCGAAGCTGCTCGGCAAGTTCAATCTCAATCTCCAGGCTGACATCGATATCATCGAGCTCAATGAAGCCTTCTCATCAATGGCCGTCTATTGCATTAATACGCTGGGCATTGACCCGGCCAAGATGAATGTGCGTGGAGGTGCTGTGGCCTTGGGCCACCCGCTAGGAGCCACTGGTGCTCGACAGATCTGCACAGGACTGAGCGAGTGCAGAAGACAAAAGAAAAAGGTCCTTCTGACGAGCATGTGTATTGGCACGGGCCAGGGTATGGCCGGCTTGTTTGTTAACGAAATGGTGTAAGTGAAGATTGTATTACGAAGCATGACATGTATGGTGGAACGGTAAGGGTCGAAAAGCCTGGTTATGGTATGTAAATCTAGCTACTTCTGCACATAGCTTATACTGATCCGCCTGATATGCGTGATGACCTCTTCTACATTCGCATTCCTTGCGCTCAAGTTTTTTTTAAGGATGTCAGACCGAGCCTAATCCTCGACGACACAATTCCAAGTGAGGTTGCTCTATCATTTGGTCAGTTCTTGCTGAGTGGTCTGGCCTTGATGTACTTAATTACCGGGAAATCGTGGACCTCCACAGCTCACGTTCGACCGTCTCAGATCAAGGCGCTATTGATCTTTCGAAGACTCCGTGAGCCATTTGATGTTGCAGATTTCGCAGAGACCGGGACATTGCTGTCGAAGAGATGACACCGACCAACGGCTAATTAGTCGACCCATGTCCATAACGACGTCTTTTTCAAGCATCCGTCAGAGCTATTCAGTGGTGCAAGTTCCAAGGTAAAAAGGACCCTCTCGGTCGTTTCGACCTCTACAAAATTCCTCTGGATATGATTGCTGGTACTGATCTGACCGCCAAACTCCGTCGGCCAGTCCGTAACGTCCCACCTAAGTCCTCGAGTCGTGATTCCTGAAGGCCTGGCTATGGGGATAATACCAACATTCTCTGTGAAACGGCCGGGACCTATGGGGGTAGAGATGCGGTTCAAGCCCTTTTCCAGCAAAAAAATGATGCTTTCAGGGGTAACCAGATACATTTGGCCAAGCGTCGACAGTGAGGGATCTTGGCTTGCGGCATAGAGGTGGTGTAGCTGCGAGAAAGCTTGGTCGGCTCTTCCGCCGAGACCCCCCATAATCACGACATCCTGGCGTGGCATCCTCCTCTGTCTTACTTTGTATCGGAAAGCCTGCTCAGACTCGCCAGGTTCACGGTATTTCATTTCCAACCAGCGTATCTCGAGCCTCCCTCCGGGGGCAGCAAGATCATTGATGTATCTCAGTGACTTCATGAAATCGGTCGAGTACTGGTCTTTATCCTCCACGAAGTCGACCCCATTGCCTTTGCGGAAGAACTCACATACTTCCGGCCGTACTGAGTCCATGTCACCACAAACAGTATCTGGGGCCTGTCTCTGGATTAGACGCTTGAGAGAACAGAGACTGGAATCTAAAAACGAACGTAGTCATACAACATCTCTCTTTGTTTCAACGGCAGTCCAAACACACGGTTTAGCCCGCCATCCGCACACACGGTCCATAGTGCTGGACGATGTGTCAATCATGTCCCTATGACTTTGCTATGCCCGCAAGGGAGCGGCACCTGAGTTTGAAAGAGCCTTGAAATGTTCAAGGTCCTCTATCGGTTGATTAAGTATCAACAGGGTGTAAGGGTGTGGTCCACCGGGGTCTGCCTCGTTTGGGGGTCCCAATGCCGCTAATGTAAAGTGTTCTGGATCCCAGTTGACGCCCGCCCTAAACGCCATTGCTATGATAGAAGATTCATTTCAAGTTCGAACCCAATGCTGGAGAAGTCATCTTGGAATGACTCAACCTTTTAAGGTTCAACCTTTGGGAAATGGAGGTCAAGCTATCACATGGAAGTAGAGACCCGGAGCGCCAAGGCCAAGAGTATCACGTCTACGTCATTGTGCAGGATGAAGCTTACATAACATCGATTTTATGCATCCCATGGGCCATCATGCCGGACGTTCAAGTCCTCTTCTCCAGCATTGCCTATCCACATTCTTTTGTACTCAAGTAACTATGTTAGCACCCTCCTCCCGCCTGTTCACTCGCGCTCTCCCCCTCCGGACTCTCCCCACTCTCCCTTTCCGGCGCCCCATCTCCACAGCGCCACCGTCGCGAAAGTCCCGATCATGGAAAAGCAGCGCAACCCGATGGGGCCTCGCGCTCGGCGGGATATACTACTACAACAACAGCGACATATTCGCCGAGGAGCCTCCCTGTCCGTCACCCCCGTCCCCAGTTCACGCTCACCCCCCTTATTCAAAACAAAGCTGACCGTGCAAGTCTCCCCCTCCCTCGCGCATCCCGCCGCCGAAGACGCCCCTATGCCCACGCTCGAGTCACTGGCTCTCCAACGCACCGCCGCCTCACCTCTACACTCTGCGACTCCGGAAACCGCTATCTCCCAGCCTTCGCCCAATACAACGACTGCAGAACCAGGCTTTGAGGAGACGGAGGAAGAGGCCGGTCAGGAAGGCGCTTTCAATGAAGAGACGGGGGAGATAAATTGGGATTGTTCGTGCTTGGGGGGCATGGCGCATGGGCCGTGTGGGGAGGAGTTCAGAGCGGCGTTCAGCTGTTTTGTGTATAGCAAGGAGGAGCCGAAGGGAATGGAGTGTATTGATCGGTTTAAGTGGGTACTTCCCGTTCACTGCTGTCAACCTCTACAGCGCGCAGAAGGGAAGAGGGCAAAGGAAGCGAAAGCAAGCAAAGAGAGGAAGGAATGCAAGTCATGCAATATGGTGCTAACGTAGAGCAACAGGGGCATGCAAGATTGTTTCCGCCGACACCCCGACACCTACGGCGACGAACTCGCCGACCCCGGACCCCCCGACGACGAAGAATCGGAAATCGCAGGCGCCGTAGAGGGCGTTACAGGGGATGCCTCAATTGCTCCTATATTCGACGCAGCACCCTCATCGCCTTCCCTCGTCGCGCCCACCACTTCTTCAACCGATTCATTACCCACGGAACCGCAAACCCCACCGCCAGCTACCCTCTCCTCCCCCACACCTTCTGATACCGACATCCACCCCGCGCCTACCACCAACGACGATGATACCTCGAAAACTGCGCGGGCAAAGAGCGCCACGGAGCAGGTTAGGGATGAAAATGGTGATACACGGGAGGGGGAAGACGAGCTGGTCACGAAGGAGTGGCACGATACGGCAAAGTTGGATGAGAGGAAATAGAGATTCTGCGAACACATACGGTGCAGGTGTGCTATGAGTACATATGTATCACCACCATCACCCTGGATCTGCGTCATTGTCTCCAGCGTTTTCTAGGTCGGCGCCATCCAGCATTTGCGACGGGGCAAAGGATCTATGAATTTGAAAGACTTGGGCCAGGATCTCCGCTATATCATTGTACCATAAAAGTGGGGCGTGTATAAGATGCATTTGATCAGCTCTTACCCTCCCAAGGGGGAGAACTGCTTTGTTAACCTTTTCATTGCGGGCCCTGCTCCTGGTGCAGCTTTTCCAGGGGTCGGTTCGCAACTGGGCTATTTCTTCGGGATCCTGGTAGCTCACTGTTCCACTTTACTCTCTCTCTGAGTCGTCCTACAGGTGTACATAAGTGCTTCGAGTGTGCTTGGACGCTTCGCTTCTTTATCTGTGGGTGGTTCTTGCACTACTCAATCAGCCTATCAGACGTCCATCGCTCTACTCCCCCAACAACCTGCCTCCCAAAAAACGCAACTCCACCTTCCTCTCCAGCATCCATCCCCAACCCAAACGCCCCCATATCCCAATCCATCCCCAAGCACTCCCCGCTCTCCCACCATC
>JAABUQ010001560.1_pt1 | contig 48663 bp, 43 predicted proteins | sample 5560001 | NCBI WGS metagenome assembly JAABUQ01 (sample SAMN10711888, study PRJNA513371) | rock metagenome | isolation source: Antarctica rocks | place: Antarctica: Victoria Land, Finger Mt nord | collected 2015-12-18
CATGGGGGAGGCCCTCCCTGGTGCTGGCGATCGTGGTTGTGAACCAGTCGATCACGGGGCGGCCTCCCCTTCAAGACAAACTGTCAACCCGGTCGGACCACTTTCGATCCACTCTGCGACAGAGCCGGACGCCCCAACGTTGGCCGCGGACCAGGATCGGAGCCCCGGTATAGACCTTCGACTTGACGTTCAAGGACTTCGCCTCTTCGATCGTCAGGTCCAGGCTCCGAGCATACTCTACCATCCCAACGGGGTCGGGATGATCACCCTGGGGCCAGTCCCTTGCGGTGATTATCGTCCGGGTGACGCCATCGAACCAGATCTTGCCGGCAATCCCGCGGCACCGATCCGGGTCATCGTCGTCGAGCGGCCATGTGCAACTTGAATTCTGATGAATGCCCGACCGGGCGAAGATCGTCAAGAGTTTACGGCCATCGGCTCGACTCTCCGACCGGAAGAGCGTGACTCGATGTTTGTATTTCTCCTGGCCGACCTCGTGCTTGAAGTATTCGGCGTGAAAATCGTCGAGGATCGCCTTGACCATCCGGTGGGCCTGTGCTCGGGCCGACTCGCGGAGGGCCGCGACCTCAGCCTCCTCGATCCCCTTCGCCGTCCGACGGCAGTAGAGCACCGAAGCGGACAGGACGCCGCCGAGGATGGCCGGGATCCATTTGTAGGGGGATGCGACCGATGCCGTGACGCACGCCGTGAGGACCGCCCCGACCCCGCAATAGAACTCGACTTCGCTCCAGGATGCCGACCTCTTCCAGAATGGCGTCGACATCGGCGGATCGCGACCCCAGGACGACTCGACCGGACGCGGGGTCCCCTGGCGGGCATCCACAGGGCCCGACTCAGGGTCGACGGGGGCGGTCGCAGGCGCCCCGTCGACCGCCCCCGCCATCGCGGGGCCGACCCGTCAGATATGCACCGACTCCCCGAGCCCCTGGCCGGCGGCCTCCATGACGGCCTCCGAGAAGGTCGGGTGCGGGTGCATCGCGTGGATGATCTCCTCCTCGGTCGCCTCGAGCTTCTTGGCCATCACCAGCTCGGCGATCAGCTCGGTCGCCTGCGAGCCGATCAGGTGGGCTCCCAGCAGCTCGCCGTGCTTGGCGTCGAAGACGAGCTTGACGAACCCCTCGGTCTCGTCGGCCGCCTGGGCCCGGCCGCTGGCGACGAACGGGAACCGGCCGACCCGGACCTCGTGGCCCGCCTCGCGCGCGGCCCGCTCGGTCAGGCCGACGCTGGCGACGCCCGGGTCGGTGTAGGTGCAGCCGGGGACGTTCGAGTAGTCGACCGTCCGGTCCGAATGCCCGCAGAGCCGCTCGATGCAGACCAGGGCCTCGTGGTGCGCGACGTGGGCGAGCCAGGGGGGGCCGATCACGTCGCCCACGGCGTAGATCCCCGGCACGCTCGTGACGTAGCCGTTCAACGGGTCGGCCTTGATGTGGCCCTTGGACAGCTCGACCCCGAGCTTCTCGTCGAACAGCCCCTCGACGTTGCCGAGGACGCCGATCGAGACCAGCAGCTTCTCGGCCTCGAACGTCTTCGGCCCCTGCGGGGTCTCGACCTCGACCGAGACCCCCTGGTCGGTCTTCGTCACCCGGCCGGTCTTCGAGCCGGTGAACACCTTCATCCCGCGCTTCGTGAGGCTGGCGAGGAGGGCCTTGGAGACGTCCTCGTCCTCGCCGGGGAGGATCCGGTCCATCAGCTCGACGAGCGTGACCCCGGTGCCGATCGCGTTGTAGAAGTAGCCGAATTCGAGCCCGATCGGGCCGCCGCCGATGATCACCATCGACTTCGGCTGTGTCGTCAGGCTCATCGCCTCCCGATATGAGAGGATCGTCTTGCCGTCGAACTCGGCCCCCGGCATCGGCCTGGGCCGGACGCCGGTGGCGACGACGATCGACCCGGCCGAGACCTGCTTGTCGCCGACCTGGACGGTGTGGGGGTCGAGGACCCTGGCGGTCCCGAAGAGCGAGTCGACCTTGTACTTCTTGAACAGGCCCTCGACCCCTCGGTTTAGGCCGCCGGCGACGGTCCGGCTCCGGCCGATCATCTGGCCGAAGTCCCATCGGGCGTCGCCGCTGTAGCCGAACGCCTTGCCGTGCCGCGAGATCAGCTCGACGAGGTGGGCGTTGGTGAGCAGGGCCTTGGTCGGGATGCATCCCCAGTTCAGGCAGATCCCGCCGAGCTTCTCGCGCTCGACGCAGAGGACCCGCTTCTCCAGCTGAGCCGCGCGGATCGCCCCGGCGTAGCCGGCGGGGCCGCCGCCGATCACGACGATGTCATAGTCGTAGGCCATGGTGTCCTTTCGATCGCCGGCCGGCGACGGCCGGCCGGGCGAGGGTTGTCGGTCGAGGGCGGTCGGGGGGGGCGGTCGGTCGGGACGGGCGGCGGCCTCGCCGCTCCGGGTCGTCCTCGGCCCGGGGAATGATACGGGAGGGCTCGCGGAGAAACGAGTCGGCCCGGGCCGGGCGGGGTGCGAATCCCCGCGGGCGGACCGGGCCGGGTCGCGGTCGAGGTCGGGTCAGAGCAGCATCGACGCGGGCTCTTCCAGCAGGCCCTTCAGGGTCCGGAGGAACTCGGCGGCGTCGGCGCCGTTGACCACCCGGTGATCGGCCGTCAGGGTGACGGTCATCACCGTGCCGACGACCAGCGCGTCCCCCTCGACGACCGGCCGCTTCTCGGCCGCGCCGACGGCGAGGATCCCCACCTGGGGCAGGTTCAGGATCGCGTCGAACTCGCGGACGCCGTACATCCCCAGGTTCGAGATCGTGAACGTCCCGCCGGTCATCTGGTCGCCGGTGAGCTTCATCGACCGCGACGCCTCGTACAGCGTCTCGCTCCCGGTCCGGATCTCGCGGAGGCCGAGCGCATCGGCGTTCTTGAGGACCGGGACGATCAGGCCCTCGGGCAGCGCGACGGCGATCCCGACGTTGACCTCGCCGCGTCGGGTGATCGTCTCGCCGTCGAACGTGGCGTTGACGGCCGGGTGGCGGCGCAGCGCCATCGCGACGGCCTTGGTGACGAAGTCGCCGACGGAGAGCTTGATCTTCTCCTTGGCGAGCTGGTTGTTGAGCCGCTCGCGGATCGCGACGAGCGAGTCGATCCGGATGTCGACGGTCACGTGGATGTCGGGGGCGACCCGCTTGGCCTCGGTCATCCGTGCGGCGATAGTCGTCTGCATCCGGTTGAGCTTGATGACCTCGTCCCCCACCGCCGGTCGCGACGGGGCCGAGAAGGTCTTCGGGGCCGGCGAGGCCGTCGGTGCCGGGGCGGCGCCGCGGGCCTTGAGGAACGACTCGACGTCGTCGCGGACGACCCGGCCGCCCGGCCCGCTCCCCTGGACGTGGGCGAGGTCGACCTGCTCCGCCGCCGCGACCTTGCGCGCCAGCGGGCTCGACCGGACCCGGCCGCCGTTGGAGCCGACCTCGGCCGCGTGATGGGCGGGCTCGTCGGCCATCGCCGGGGCCGGGGCGGGGGCCGGCTCGTGGCCGTTGCTCGACGCCGCCGCGGCGGGCCGGGCCGCCTCCTTCGCCGGCGCCTGGGCCGTCGACGAGGCCTTGCCGGTCCCCGCGGCGAGCGCCTTGGGGTCTTCCCCCTTGGATGCCAGGAGGAGGACGTCGTGGCCGACCGCGACCTCCTCGCCCGGGGCGACCAGGAGCGCCGCGACGGTCCCCTCGTCGAACGACTCCAGCGGCATGACCGCCTTGTCGGTCTGGACGTCGGCGATCGTGTCGCCCTCGCGGACCGTGTCGCCGACCTTCACCTTCCACTCGACGACGTGGCCGCTCGCCATCGTCGGGCTGATCGCCCCCATCTTCACCGAGATCGGCACGGGACTGTCTCCGGGAGAGTCGCAAGGCGGACGCTGCGGCGTTGTCGGTCCGGGCGGGCCCGGACCGGCCGGCTCAGCGGTAGAGGACGTCGCGGACCTGGGCGACGACCTTGGCGACGTCGGGCATCATGATCGACTCGAGGGCCCGGGCATACGGGACCGGCGCGTCGGCGGTGGTCACCCGGCGGATCGGGGCGTCGAGCTCGTCGAAGGCCCGCTGCATGATCCGGTCGGAGAGGCTGGCGCCCAGACCGCAGTACGGCCAGTCCTCCTCGACGACGACGGCCCGGTGGGTCTTGACCACCGAGGCCACCAGCGCGTCGATGTCCAGCGGGCGGATCGACCGGAGGTCGATGACCTCGGCGTCGATCCCGTCGGCGGCGAGGGCCTCGGCGGCGGCCATCGCGACCTTGACCATCCGCGAGTACGAGATGATCGTCACGTCGCGGCCGGGCCTCCGGATCGCGGCCCGGCCGATCGGCACGAGGAAGTCGCGGTCGTCGGGGACCTCGGCCTTGTCGGCCAGGAGGTTCTCGTGCTCGAGGAAGATCACCGGGTCGTCGCTCCGGATCGCCGACTTGAGCAGCCCCTTGGCGTCGACCGGGTCCGACGGCATCAGCACCGTCAGGCCCGGGATGTGGGCATAGAGCGCCTCGGGCCGGTGCGAGTGGGTCGCCCCCAGGGCCCCGCCGATCCCCGAGTTGCCGCGGAAGACGATCGGGACGGCGAACTGGCCGCCGCTCATGTACCGCATGTTGGCGGCGTTGTTGACCAGCTGGTCGAAGGCGACGTAGCTGAAGCTGAAGGTCATGAACTCGACGATCGGCCGGAGTCCGACCATCGCGGCGCCGATGCCGATGCCGGCGAAGCCGTTCTCGGAGATCGGGGTGTCGATGATCCGGCGGGCCCCGAACTGGTCGAGCATCCCCTGGCTGACCTTGTACGCGCCGTTATACTCGGCGACCTCCTCGCCCATGAGGAAGACGCGGTCGTCGCGCTCCATCTCCTCGGTCATGGCCTGGCGGAGCGCCTCGCGATACTGGAGTACGGCCATGGGACGCGATCACTCCTGCGGGAGGAACGGGGCGACGGTGATGTCCTGGTAGAGCGACTCGGGCGGGGGCTCGGGGGCGGCCTCGGCGAACCGGATCGCCTCCTCGACCTCGGCCTTGACCTTCTCGTGCATCTCCTCGAGCGCGGCCTCGTCGACCCAGCCGCGCTCCTTGAGGAGGCTCTCGTAGAGGACGATCGGGTCGCGCTCCTTGGCCTTCTCGGCCTCCTCCTTGGTCCGATACTTCATCGGGTCGCTCATCGAGTGGCCGCGGAACCGGTAGGTCTTGGCCTCGATGAAGCTGGGGCCCTCGCCGACCCGGGCGCGGCGGATCGCCTCGCGGGTGACGCGGGCCATCTCCTCGATGTCGTTGCCGTCGACGAAGACGCCGGGCATCCCGTAGGCCGGGCCGCCGCGGAGGGTCAGGTCGGTCGTCCACGAGTGGCGATGCAGGTGCGTCCCCATCGACATCATGTTGTTCTCGACGACGTAGATCACCGGCAGCTTCCAGAGGCTGGCGATGTTGAAGGTCTCGTGGAGCGACCCCTGGTCCATCGCGCCGTCGCCGAAGTAGCAGAGGCAGACCTGGTCGCCCCCCTTGTACTTGGCGGCGAAGGCGACCCCGGCGGCGAGCGGGATGTGGCTGCCGACGATGGCGTGGCCGCCGAGGAACCCCTTCTCGGCGTCGAAGAAGTGCATCGAGCCGCCCTTGCCCTTGGAGCAGCCGGGGAGCTTGCCGAGCATCTCGGCCATCCCCGCCTTGGGGTCCATCCCCCGGGCGATCGCGTGGCCGTGGTCGCGGTAGGCGGTGATGACGAAGTCGTCCTCGCGGAGCACGCCGATCGATCCGACGGCGACCGATTCCTGGCCGCTATACAGGTGGCAGAACCCGCCGATCTTCTGCTGCTGGTAGAGCTTCGCCGACTGCTCCTCGAAGCGGCGGATCAGGAGCATCTGGCGGAGCCAGCCGACCGACTGGTTGCGCGTGACCGCGGGCTTGGCTTCCGTCGTCGTCTGGGCCATGAACGCCAACTCCTGCTCGATGACTGGGCCGGGAGACCCGTGGGGCGGGTCCGGGGCCGGCGCTGCGGCGTGGGAAAGAGCCCGCGGGGCGTCGGGTCCGGGGGGCGGGGCCAGGTGCGATCGCGGCGGGGTCGCGGGCGAGGCTCGCCGCAGGCGGATGAGGTCGAGCAATCGGTCGATCTTACCCAGGATTCGCGCCTTCCATCCAGGCGGGTCCGGGCGGATTCCGGGCGCACCGACGGCCGAGGCGTCGGGGCGGGGGTTGGCGACTCCCCCGGCCCGGGGCGTCGTCGCCCCCGTCGCGGGGCGTTCGCCGGTCACGTCGGGACGCTGCCGGCCTTCGCGTCGGCGGCCGTCGAGACGCCCTCGGGGGCAGCCGCCTCGGGCCGGCCGGAGAGGAGCTGGCGGAGCACGTACGGGAGGATGCCCCCGTGCTCATAGTAGCGGATCTCCTGGGGGGTGTCGATCCTCACCGTCGCGGTGAACCGATGTTCCTCCCCGTCGGGCAGGGCGGCGACGACCGTGACCTCGCGCCCCTGGGCCGAGCCGTCGTCGAGGGCCTCGGCCAGCCCCTCGATCGAGTAGACCTCCTCGCCGGTCAGCCCGAGCGCCTCGGCGTTGTCCCCCGCGCCGAACTGGAGCGGCAGGATGCCCATCCCGACGAGGTTGGACCGGTGGATCCGCTCGTAGCTCTCGGCGATCACGGCGCGGATCCCCAGGAGCTTCGGCCCCTTGGCCGCCCAGTCGCGCGACGACCCCGAGCCGTACTCCTTGCCCGCCAGGATCATCAGCGGGACCCCCTCCGCCCGGTACGCCTCGGAGGCGTCGAAGATCGCCATCGCCTCGCCGTCGGGCAGGTGCCGGGTCACGCCGCCCTCGGTCCCGGGGGCGAGCTTGTTCCTGAGCCGGATGTTGGCGAAGGTCCCGCGGACCATCACCTCGTGGTTGCCGCGCCTCGACCCGTACGAGTTGAAGTCGGTGACCTCGACCCCGTGCTCGATCAGGTAGCGGCCCGCGGGGCTCTGCACCTTGATCGACCCGGCCGGGGAGATGTGGTCGGTCGTGATGCTGTCGCCCAGGACCGCGAGCACCCGCGCCCCCCGGATCTCGGCGATCGGCGGCGGGTCGGCCGGCATGTCGACGAAATAGGGCGGGTTCTTCACGTAGGTCGACCCGTCGTCCCAGGCGAACCGGTCGCCCAGGGGGACCTCCAGCGAGTTCCACCGCACGTCGCCCTGGAAGACCTCGCCGTATTCCTTGTGGAACATCTCGGGGCGGACGGACTGATGGATCGCGTCGGCGACCTCGCGCTGGGTCGGCCAGACGTCCCTGAGGAAGACGGGCTGGCCCGCCTTGTCGGTGCCGAGCGGCTCGGCGGCGAGGTCGATGTCCATCGTCCCGGCCAGGGCGTAGGCGACGACCAGCGGGGGCGACGCCAGGTAGTTCGCCCGGACGTCGGAGTTGATCCGGCCCTCGAAGTTCCGGTTGCCCGACAGGACGGCGACGGCGACCAGGTCGTCGTCGTGGATCGCCTTGGAGATCTCGGCCGAGAGCGGGCCCGAGTTGCCGATGCAGGTCGTGCAGCCGTAGCCGACGAGGTGGAACTTCAGGGCGTCGAGCGCCGGGGTCAGGCCGGCGTCGTCGAGGTAGTCGGTCACCACCTTCGACCCGGGGGCCAGGCTCGCCTTGACCCAGGGCTTGGTCGCGAGGCCCCTGGCGACGGCCTTCCTGGCGAGCAGGCCGGCGGCGATCATCACCGACGGGTTCGACGTGTTGGTGCAGCTCGTGATGGCGGCGATGACGACCGAGCCGTTGTCGATGTAGCCGTGGCGGAGCGGCCGATACGCGGCCGAGGGGGCCGTCGGGTCCTCGGCGCCGACGGCCGTGCCGCCGCCGCCCTCCCCTTCGAGCCGGGCCTCCCCCTTGACGTCGGTCGTCGCGGCGACGGCCGCCGAGGCGACCTTGGCCGGGTTCGCGGGCTTGGGCGTCGCCAGCATCCCCTTCAGCGCCTTCTGGAACGAGGCCTTGGACTCGCTCAGGGGGACGCGGTCCTGCGGCCGCTTCGGGCCGGCCAGGCTCGGCTCGACCTCGTCGAGGTCCAGCTCCAGCGTGTCGGAGTAGTCGGCCTCGTGGGTCTCGGCCGTGTGGAAGAAGCCCTGCGCCTTGGCGTAGGCCTCGACCAGGCGGATCAGCCGCGGCGGGCGGCCCGAGAGCTCGAGGTAGCGGAGCGTCTCGGCGTCGATCGGGAAGATCCCGCAGGTCGCCCCGTATTCGGGGGCCATGTTGGCGATCGTGGCGCGGTCGGCCAGCGGCAGGCCCGCCAGGCCCGGCCCGTAGAACTCGACGAACTTGCCGACCACCCCCTTGCGACGGAGCATCTCGGTGACGGTCAGGACCAGGTCCGTCGCCGTCGACCCCTCGCGGAGCGTCCCCGAGATCCGGAACCCGACGACCTGCGGGACGAGCATCGACACCGGCTGGCCGAGCATCGCGGCCTCGGCCTCGATCCCGCCGACCCCCCAGCCGAGCACGCCCAGGCCGTTGATCATCGTCGTGTGCGAGTCGGTCCCGACCAGCGTGTCCGGGTACGCCAGCGGCTCGGGGTCGTCCTCGTGCCCGGCGATGTCGGTCGAGCTGAAGACCACCCGCGCGAGGAATTCGAGGTTCACCTGGTGGACGATCCCGGTGTCCGGCGGCACGACCCGGAAGTTCCGGAACGCCGACTGGCCCCAACGCAGGAAGGCATACCGCTCGCGGTTCCGGGCGAACTCCAGCTCGGCGTTGGTGAAGAACGCCCGAGGGGTGCCCGCCTCGTCGACCTGGACCGAGTGGTCGATCACCAGCTCGACCGGCTGGAGCGGGTTGATCCGCCTCGGGTCGCCCCCCATCCGCTGCATCGCGTCGCGCATCGCGGCGAGGTCGACCACGGCGGGGACGCCGGTGAAGTCCTGGAGGAGCACCCGGCTCGGCCGGAACGCGATCTCCCGGCTGGGGACCGCCTTCGGGTCCCACTTCGCCAGCCCGGTGATGTCGTCGGCCGTGACGGTCGTGCCGTCCTCGTTGCGGAGCAGGTTCTCCAGGAGGATCTTCAGCGAAAACGGGAGCTTCGTCAGGTCGAGGCCCGCCGATCCCAGCGCGTCGAGCCGGTAATAGCGGTAGGACTGGCCCTCGACCTGGAGGGTGTCGAGGGCGTGGAAGCTGTTCGGCATGGCGTGGACCTTTGGGGGGCGCGGCCGCAATCGGCCCGAGGCGTCGAGCGATGGGTTCGGGCGAAAAGGGAGATTATACCGACGACCCGGGGGAAGTCCCAGGGCGTCGGCCCGCTCCAACCCGGTCGCAACCGACCGGGACCGTCTTCGCCTGATGGCGACGGCCGGGTCACCCGACGAACTGGACGTCGACCTTGGCCGGGATGATCCCGGCCTCGGCCGCGCGGTCGAGGAGCAGGCGGACGGCCTCGCGCCCCCTCGGGCCGTAGTCGACGGTCCACTCGTTGACGTACATCCCGACGAACCGGTCGGCGAGGCCCGGGTCGAGGTCGCGGGCGTAGCGGAGGGCGTAGTCGAGCGCCTCCTGGCGGTGGTCGAGGGCGTAGACGATGCTCGCCTTCAGGAGCCGGGCCACCTCGCGGACGAGGTCGTCGCCCAGGTCCTTGCGGACGACGTTGCCGCCGAGCGGCAGGGGCAGGCCCGTCTGCTCGAACCACCAGTCGCCGAGGTCGACGACCTTGTGCAGCCCCTTCGCCTCGTAGTAGAGCTGGCCCTCGTGGATGATCAGGCCGACGTCGACCTTGCCCTCGGCCACGGCCGGGAGGATCTGGTCGAACGGCAGGACGGTCGTCTCGACGCCCTTGCCCAGGCAGAGCTGGAGCGTCAGGTACGCGGTCGTGAGGGTGCCCGGGATGGCGATCGTCCTGCCGCGGATGTCGTCGAGGGTGGCCGGCTCGCGGGTGATGAGCATCGGGCCGTAGCGGTCCCCCATGCTGCTCCCGGAGGCGAGCAGGGCGTATCGGTCGGCCAGGTGGGCGAAGGCGTGGATGCTGACGGCGGAGACCTCCAGCTCGCCCCGGAGGGCGCGGCGGTTGAGGGTCTCGATGTCCTCGAGCTGGTGGACGAAGTGGAGGTCGTGGTTGTCGAGCTTGTCGTGGGTCAGGGCATAGAACATGAAGGCGTCGTCGGAGTCGGGGCTGTGTCCGACCCGGATCGTGCGGCGGACGGCGGCGCTCATGGGGGAGTCGACCCTCCGGTTCGGGCGGGCGATGGCTGGGGGCGGTCGGCGGGCCTCGGCGGCTCCCGAAAGCCTTAGTGTAGGCAGGGCGGACCGCGGAGGCCACCGGACGTCGCGAGGCCCCGCGGCCTCCCGATCGTTCGGGGGGACGCGGGGCCTGTCCTGCGTTTCAAGAGGCGAGAATTCGAGAGCACAGCACAGGAGTCAGGGCACAGCAGATTGCCCTTCACAACTGCTCGGAGATTCCGTGCTCCGTCCTCCGTGCTTGTGACCGATGGCTCCCGACTTCGCATCGCCCAACTCGGCCCGCCCCGGCCGCGCTGCTCACTTGGGCCGGGGTGCCTGCCCCTGGGCCGGGGCCGCACCCTTGGCCTGGGGCGCGATCGGGGTCGAGGCGATCATCTCGAGGGCGTCGAACGGGTCGACCGTGTTGTCGTTCTCGACGTACGGGAGCAGGTCGAGGAACGGGGTGTCCTTGGGCATGTCGATGCCGAGCTGCTGGCAGGCGCGGGCGTATCGCTTGACGATCAGGCCGGTGTCCTTCTGGTTCAGGACGTCGTCGCGGTACTGCTGGTGCCGCTTGAGCAGCGAGTCCCAGAGCTCCAGGCCGTCCTGGAACTTCTGGACGGCGGCGGGGAAGTCGGCCGACTTGTAGGCTTTGGTCCCCTCGTAGAAGAGCTGGCGGGCGGCCACGCCGTCGTCCTCCAGCTCGGCCGAGCAGCGGTCCTTCCAGTACGGGTAGTTCATCTGCTCGGCCCAGCGCCTGGCCCAGTGGACCTGGTTTTCGTGGAGCTTGGACAGCCGGTCGAGGTCGGTGGCGTCGTCGAGGTGGATCTCCTGCTTGATGCTCTTGCCGTCGATCCGGATGTCGTTCGGGTTGTAGAAGGTGTAGGTGCCGAACGTGACCCAGTCGCGGAGCCCGGTGCGCCACTCCTCCTTGGCGACCTCGCCGAACGAGGCGGGGATCCCCTTCATGCTCTCCTTCTCCAGGCCGGCGGCGTACCGGGTCTGGGCGTGGGCGGGCATGGCGCGGAAGTTCAGGTCGCCCGGCCGCTTCCGCTGGGCCGCGGCGTCGACCTCCTCGACGTCCTGCCGGACGCCCTCGACCAGCCGGGCCTCGCCTGCCTCGGCCAGCCGGATGGCGCGGGTGAACCAGCCCCGGGCCAGCTTGAAGTTGTCGCGGTAGACGTTGCTGTCGATCGGGTCGCGCTTGAACGTCTCGTCGGAGTCGTCGTAGAAGAGGCGGCGGAGGATCACCGACTCGTCGGCGAAGCCGAGCTTGTGATAGTAGGTCCACGCGGTGTCCCAGATCAGGTCGGGCGACTTCTGGTTCTTGGACACGCCGTCGCGGACGAACTTGATCCCCTGCTTGATCCACTCGTACTTGTCCTCGGGGGCGTCCCACTCGACCGAGACGTTGTACGCGAGGTTCCAGCTCTGATAGGTCCAGATCTGGAGGAAGTGCGGCTGGAGCTTGGTGATCAGGTCGACCGTCGCCCGCATCTTGTCCCAGTCCTGCGCCTTCTGGAGGTCCTGGGTCCGCATCCAGAGGACGTTGGCGGCGATCCCGCGGGCCCCGCCGAGCAGGGCGAGCTTGAGCATGAAGCTCCCGGTGTCGACCTCGCCGATGGTCGCCTCGCCGAGGTCGCGCTTCGCCGCCTCGGCGTGGAGGAACGCCTTGTACGGATACATCGCCACGAACAGGACGAGGATCGTCAGCGCGAAGATGATCTTGCGCTGCATGTTGGTCAGGGATGTCATGCCGCCACCTCCCGATTCTTCAAGATGAAATAGCCGCCGACGGAGAACGGCAGGGCATAGGCGAGCGCGAGCAGGGTATTGTCGATCATCTGGCGGGGTTCGACGGCGAAGCCCTCGGCCACGGTGTTGGTCACGTCCAGCGCCCCGAAGTTGGGGACGACGTAGGCGAGCCGAGACAGGACCGGGATCGTCAGGGCGTCGAGGGTCTTGGCGACGACGACGGCGAGCGTCGGCGAGAGCTCCGACATCTGGTTGTCGTGCGTCAGGAGCCGGATCAGCGACTCGAACGGCCCGCCGCCGAGGACGCTCTGATAGGCGATGTCGCGGAAGAACGAGAACGCCACCTGGCCGGCGACGTAGAAGGCGATCGTCGTCAGGAGGGCCATCGGCCAGCTCAGGAACGTGCCGGCGAAGACGCCGATGGCCGTCAGGACCATCGCCTGGAGCCAGATCCCGCCGAGGCCGAACATGAAGTTGGTGCCGAAGTTCCCCCGCTTCTGGAGGATGTACAGGTCGCTCTCGGCCATCCCGAGGTACTGCGTCGGGCTCGTGCAGCGGATCTCGACCTTGAGCGACCCGTTCGAGCCGATCAGGTACGACGCCGGGACGAGTTGCTTGTTCGTGTAGTACTCGCGGATCGGGAAGATGTTCCGGTACGGGGCGAGGGTGAGCCTCGGGTTCGGGTTGGTGACCTCGATCTCGGCGTAGACCGGCTCGCCGACCCGCCCCTTGGTCGTCCGGTAGATGGTGAAGGTCATCTCGACCTGGAGCGGCGGCGAGTGGAGCCTGGCGGCGTCGGCGCGGAGCCGCTCGACCTCGTCGGCGGCCCCCCCGGCCTTCTCGGCGGCGTCGGCCTTGGCCTCGAGGTCGGCCGCCTGCCGCTGGAGCTTCTGCGACTCGGCCCGGAGCCGCTGGACCTCGCTCGACGACCGCGCCACCTCCGAGGCCAGCCGCGCCTTCTCCGACTCGGACCGGGCCGGGACCTGGCCCCGGTTCGCGGCGTCGACCCCGTATTCCAGGAGCATCGCGCGGTTCTCCAGGTCCTCGATCGACCCGGGCGTGAGCAGCTCGTCGACCGGGATCCGCCGGTCGAGCGACAGGCGGGTGTCGTACGGGTCGGGCAGGTTGGCGCCGTAGTTCCAGATCGCCGTCGCGGGGGTGCCCCCCTCGACGTGGCTCCGCATCTCGAGTTCCTGGCCGACGTCGATCCCCTTGAGCTGGGGCGTCCCGCGCGAGTCGAGGAAGGTCAGCAGGCCCTTGATCGGCTTGCGGGCCGACATCCGGGTCCGGAGCTGCTCGGCCTGGTCGAGGAGCTGCTTCGACCGGGCCGGGTCCTTCTCGCGGATCGCCAGGGCCTGCTGCTCGGTCTCGCGGATCGTCCCGCCGACATTCCGCATCAGGTAGATCAGGCTGATCCCGCCGAAGACGACGATCAGGAACGTCACCAGCGCCATGAACCCGAGCATCCGGCCCCAGACCAGCTCGAGCCTGCGGACCGGCTTGGAGACGACGGTGTAGATCGTCTGGTTCTGGATGTCCTGCGGCAGGCTGATCGGCGTCAGGACCGAGACCATGACGGTGATCAGGAGCGAGCAGAGCAGGGTCAGCGTGCCGATGTAGAGCCGGCCGACCTCGGCCGGGCGCTGGTCGGGGGGCTGGAGGAACCAGTGGGTGAACGCCAGGATCACCCCGAAGACGGTCAGGACGACCCAGGGGGCCCACATCCGCCGGTTGGCCTCGACCACGGTGATCTTGGCGATCGCGTACAGCCGACGGGCGCGGAGGGCGAGGACCTCGGCCCCGAGCAGGCCGGCGACCCGGAGCAGGACGACCAGGCCCATGTACGTCGCGCCGAGCTGGGCGCCGATGATGATCGCCCCCTGCCACTGCATCCGGCCGGCCTCGCTCCACTGGAGCAGGAAGACCGTCGCCACCCCGAAGGCCAGGGCCAGGTGGACGCCGCCGAGGACGACCAGGTCGATCCGCTTGCCCAGCCGGCCGATCGTCATCCAGAGGGCGCGCTCGACCCAGGCGAAGAGGACGGCCGCGAACGGGAGCCCGACCAGGCCCGCCAGCGAGAGCCCGCCGACGTTGATCTGGCGGACCCGCTTGGTCGACTCCAGCACCCCGATCGTCACCGCGGCCAGGCAGCCGAGGATCGAGACCAGGGCCGCGGTGTCGAGCCACCGGACCTTGGGCGCGTGCCGGTCCTTGATCGCGCCGACGACCCAGCCGCCGACCCAGGCCAGCAGCGAGAACAGGCCGACGATCTTGGTGAAGGTGAGCACCGGGCCCCAGAAGCCCTCGATCGTCCGGCCGGGGTCGCCCCAGACGATCATCCAGTGGAGCGCGGTGGCCAGCCACGCGGGCGGGCCGGACGAGAGTTGCGAGGTCATGATGGAGGGGGCTCCTAAGCCGGATCTCTCTCGGAGGAAGGGGCCGGGGCCGGGTATCGAAGGATGATAGGACGACGGCGCGGGCGAGGCCCCGGGGCCCGTTATCGAGGCGTGGCGAGTCGACGCGATTCGAAGCGAGCCGCCGGCCTGGGCGGTCGGTGCCGCCTCGGCCGGGGCGATGGAACGGGCTGTCGGGCGCGATCGGCGGGCGGGGCCGGCCCGGTCAGGACGAGCGCGGGGTGCCGGCGAACTCGTCGTGGACCGGCGGCCCGGCCTTCGCGACCGCCGGGGCGACGGCGTCGCCCGGCCGGTCGCCGACGCGGCGACGGCCCGGGTGCAGGTCGGCGTCGCGGACGATCCGGAGGAACAGCTCCTCGAGCGTCGTGGTCGGGTGGTCGACCGCGAGCAGCTCGCCGCCGTGCCGGGCGATCACGCCGCGGATCTCCGCCAGGGCCGCCTCGGGCAGGTCGCGGGTCTTGATCTGGGTCACGTCCTGGACCGTGAGCAGGTCGGACACCTTGCCCAGCTCCTTCAGCTCGCCCCGGTGCAGGATCGCGATCCGGTCGCAGATGTCCTGCATGTCGGCGAGCAGGTGGCCCGACAGGACGATCGTCTTGCCCTGGCTCTTGAGGTCGCGGATCAGCTCCTTGATCTCGGCCGTGCCGATCGGGTCGAGGCCCGAGGTCGGCTCGTCGAGCAGGATCAGCTCGGGGTTGTTGATCAGGGCCTGCGCCAGGCCGATCCGCCGCTGCATCCCCTTGGAGTACTCGCGGAGCTGGCGATGCTTGGCCGCGTTCAGGCCGACCATGTCGATCAGCCGGTTCACCCGCTTGGTCCGCTCGGCCGCCGACATCTTGAAGAGCCGGCCGTAGAAGTGGAGCGTCTCCTCGGCGTTGAGGAACTTGTAGAGGTACGACTCCTCGGGGAGGTAGCCGATCCGCTCGTTCTTCTTCACGTTGGTGGTCGGCTCGCCGAAGATCAGGGCGTCGCCGTCGGTCGGGAAGAGCAGGCCGAGCAGCAGCTTGATGGTCGTGGTCTTGCCCGATCCGTTCGGGCCGAGCACGCCGAAGATCTCGCCCCGGTAGACCTTGAGGTCGAGCGCCTTGAGCGCCTGGACCTTCGGGCGGCCCCAGAAGTCGCGGTAGACCTTGCTCAGGTTCCGAGTCTCGATGATGACTTCAGCGCTCATCAGGAGGTGCCTTGTCAGAGGAAGGGGCGCGGCCCCGGCCGCCCGCGGCCCGGCCGGCCGCCGGGGAGGCCCCGGGATGAAGTGATTCCGGGAGAAAACCGTCGGGACTTCGGGAGGACGAGTCCGCCCGATCGGGTCGGACCCCATCGCGATCGAATGATGATGACGGAGAGAGGCCCCGCGACGATCCGCCCAGGCGAAGCTGGCCGGAGGTTGCGGTTGCTACGGATCTCCACCGCCGTTGGTTCGCGGAAAATTGCCGGCTCGCATATTTTCGATGCCGGACCATCCCGGGACGGCAGAGGACGAGGAGGGACCGCGACTCCCGGAGCGGGTCATCGCCACGGTGATCCCGAGTCTAGAGGATACCATGCGTTTTAGCAAGCATCCCCCGCAGCCTGTGCAGGCTGCGCCGGGGAGGGTTTCCCGCTTAATCGTCCACGACGATTCGCGACCCGACGGGGACTTCGGCCCGGGTCAGGCCCGGGAAGAAGACGCTGATCGTCGTGCCGTGGTCGCGGATGGCCGCGATCCGACGGGACGAGTCGCCACCCTCCGGGGTGAGGAGGCGGACTTCCCGCCCCACGAATGCCTGCGGGTCGGCCGATGGGAAGGATTCCAGGATCACCACCAGGCCAGGCGCGAGAACGATCCCCATCCCTTCCTTCATCGCGATCGTCTCGACGATCCCAATCCCGCGACGCGACTCAAGGGGTTGAGTGGCCGGACTTCGGCCTGATGCGAGTCCCATTCGGGTCGCCTCCGAGTTCGAAGATCACCGACTCCGACTGCCCCAGGATCTCCAGGGCTTCGAGGTCGCCGTCGGAAGGCCCCGTTACCCGTGGATGGGTGTGCCAGTAGATATGCCCCACCTGGACTTCCCGACCCTTGAGCATCATGTGGAGGGATCGCGCCTCTATTCCTCCCCCGAGCGAGAACGTCACGCCATCTCGACCACCCTTCACGAGCGCCAGGCCGCCGGTGGCGAGTTGGAGCAGCAGGTGTTCCGCTTCATGCTCCCAGGTTAGGGCCTTCGCGTCGTTGACGAGCTCCGCGGCCCAGATCTCGGATGGCGAGACCCAGCGGACGAACTCCGCCGGCCTTGGAGACATCGTCGCGACTCCGAACTCACCATCGAGACTAGCGAATCAGGACCACGACGGCGAGACCTAGGCATGAAAGCGAGGTGGCCCCGGTCGCGAAGTCGGCGGCCGGGGCCTCTCGCGGTACCGGGTCTGACCCCGGCCTGTGCAGCCGACAACGGGCCTCAGGGCCTCAGGCCGGACTGGCCCGGGTTGATCGGTGTGGCCTCGACGCGGCCATTGAAGTTCGGGACCGGGCGGAGCGATCCCGTGCCCAGGGTGTTGTCGTACGGCTGGACCGGGGTGTTGCCGGGCACCGGCGCCGGGCCGCCGGCCGGGTGCTCGCCCCCGCAGTTGGCGTACGGGATGAACCGCTGGCCCCGGGTCGTGTACGAGTTGTAGTAGGTCGGGAAGAAGAGCTGATCCGGGGGGATGGCCAGGTGGCGGGGGAAGTGGTACTCGGGCAGCCGGTTGGGGCCGAGCGGCAGGGCCGTGCCGAGGTCGAACCAGCCGTACCCGTCGGGCTGGCCGTTGGGGAAGCCCCAGCCATAGCCGGGGCCGTCGTTGAGGATCCGCCCGGACGACCGGCCGAAGCCGAACAGGCCGCCGGCCGCGGAGACGGACAGGACGATCACGAGCGAGCCGATCGAGGACACCATCGCCTACCTCCGTGTCGAAGCCCGAGGACCATCCCGCCCCGGTCAGCCGGGGCCGTCGCCCCGCTCGGCGAGCGGGACCGGCCGGCCGCCGGTCGACGGCGGGATCTCGGGGTCTGCGTCGAGTCTAGCCGCGCGGACGCGGTCGCGCGGCGATTTCGGGGGCGGCTTCCCTTCCGAATTTGCCGGAAACCGGATACGATCGCGACGATGCATCCCTGCCGGTCGTGCCGGGGGGACGGGCGTCGCGGGCGAGGCCGCCCGGCAACCTGCCTGGGTCAGCCATGATCCTCCTGATCGACAACTACGACTCGTTCACCTACAACCTTGTCCAGCGCCTCGGCGAGATCGACCCGAGCCTCGACCTGCTCGTCGTCCGCAACGACGGGATCACCCCGGACGAGATCGAGGCCAGGGCGCCGACGCACCTGATCATCAGCCCCGGCCCGTGCACCCCGAATGAGGCCGGGATCTCCAACGAGGTGATCCGCCGGTTCGCCCCGAGGATCCCCCTGCTGGGCGTCTGCCTCGGCCACCAGTGCATCGGCCACACCTACGGCGCGAAGGTCGTCCGGGCCGACCGGATCATGCACGGCAAGACCTCGCCGATCCACCACGACGGACGGGGGGTCTATCGGGGGCTGGCCAACCCGTTCGAGGCCACCCGATACCACAGCCTCGTGATCCAGCCGGGCACGCTGCCCGACGAGTTCCGGGTCGTGGCCGAGACGGAGGAGGGGGAGATCATGGGCGTCCGCCACGCCTCGTATCCCCTGGAAGGGGTCCAGTACCATCCCGAGAGCTTCCTCACGCTCGAAGGGACCAAGCTGCTCAAGAACTTCGTGGGCCGATGACCGCCCCCCGGTCGCGAGTCGAGGCCCGAGCCCGAACCCCTGGGGTCTCATGCTGACGGTCGCCGAGGCCCTCACCGCCGTCCGGTCGCACGCGAGGCCGCTGCCGCCCCGCCCGGCACGGCTCGGGGACGCGCTGGGGCTGGTGCTGGCGGGGGATGTCGTCGCCGACCTCGACCTGCCGCCGTTCGACAAGGCCCTGGTGGACGGGTTCGCGGTCCGGTCGACGGACGCGGCCGGGCCGTCGCGGCTGAGGGTCGTGGCCGAGATCCTCGCCGGGCAGTCGCCGTCGCGGCCGATCGGTCCGGGCGAGGCCGCGGCGATCATGACCGGGGCCCCCCTGCCCCCGGGGGCCGACGCCGTCGTGATGGTCGAGCGGACGGCCCGCCCTGGCCCCGACCTCGTGGCCTTCGACGGGCCGGTCGCGCCGGGGCAGAATCGGCTCGTCCGCGGCCGTGAGCTGCGGGCCGGCGAGGTCGTCGTCCCCCGCGGGGCGGTCCTCGACCCCGCCCGGCTCGGCGTCCTGGCCTCGGTGGGCGCGACCCGCGTCCTGGTCCGTCCCCGGCCGGTCGTCGCGGTCGCCGCCACCGGCGACGAGCTCGTCCCCGTCGACCAGGTCCCCGGCCCGGGCCAGATCCGCAACTCGAACTCGATCCTCCTGGCCGCGCTCGCCGAAGAGTCGGGCGCGACCGCCGCGACGATCCCGATCCTCGCCGACCGGGTCGAGGTCCTCCGCGACGCGTTCGCGACCGCCCTGGATCGGGGGGCCGACCCGGCGGGGAGGGCCGACGTCCTGCTCGTCAGCGGAGGCGTCTCGGCGGGCCGGCGCGACCTGGTCCCCGAGGCGCTGGGGGCGATCGGGGTCCGTTGCGTCTTCCACAAGGTGCGGGTCAAGCCGGGCAAGCCGCTCTGGTTCGGCGTCGGCCCCGACCGCGAGGGCGGGCCCCCCGCGCTGGTCTTCGGCCTGCCCGGGAACCCGGTCAGCGGGCTCGTCGGCTTCCTCCTGTTCGTCCGACCGGCCCTGGCCATCCTCGCCGGGCCCGCCCCCGGTGCCGAGACAGGAGTGACCGTCCCGCTCGCCGCCGATTATCCGCACGCCGACGACCGCGACACCTACCGCCCCGCCCGGCTCGTCGGGCCCGTCGAGGGGGGCGAGATCCTGGTCGATCCCCTCCCCTGGTCGGGGTCGTCCGACCTCCGGGCCGCGGCCTCCGGCGACGGCTTCGCGATTTTCCCGGCCGGCGAGCGAATCTACCGGGAGGGGGATCGCATCGGCTTCCTCCCGCTCCGGCCTTGGCGGTCCTCGGCCGGTTCCCCGTATTCTCAGGGATGGGCGGGCCGATCCTGCTAGCCTCCGGGCCCTCCCGGATCACCGGGGCCGGGCCGACCGGCCCGCCGGATCGCGGCCGACGGGAGCCGGGCGCGGAGCCCGCCTTCACCACCCCAGCGATGCCCCTCAGGTCGCGGAAAGAGGACGGACCATGTCGTCGCAAGCCCTGACCGCGGCGAGCCCGAGGATGTCGGACGCCCCCCCGGCCCCGGGCCGAGTCGGGCCCCACCCGGCGACCCTCGGCATCGCGTCGGGCGTCCTGCTCTGGTTCGCCTTCCCCCCGGCGGCCTGGAGCTGGCTGGGCTGGGTGGCGCTGGCGCCCCTGTTCCTGCTCGTGACGAGCCGACGCCGTCGGGCGACGATCTACCTGGGGGCCTGGGCCGGCGGCCTGGCCTTCTGGCTCCTGGCCCTGAGCTGGATCCTCTGCATCGACCCGGCCGCGGCGCTCGGCTGGGGCGCGATGTCCCTGGCCCTCTCCGCGCTCTGGCCGATCGCGGTGGCCGTCGCCCGGGTCGGCGTGATCGGGCTGAAGCTCCCGGTGATGGTCGCCGCGCCGGTCGCGTGGGTCGCGGTCGAGTACGTCCGGGCCTACCTGGCCACCGGGTTCCCCTGGTACTACCTGGCCCATACCCAGTATCGCCTGCTCCCCCTGATCCAGGTGGCCGACTTCTCGGGGGCGCTGGGGCTGAGCCTGCTGATGGCCGGGGCCAACGCCTTCCTCGCCGACGCCCTGACGCTCCCCCTGCTCCGCCCGACCTCTCGCGGCCCTCGCCTGACGCGCGCGATCGCGGTCCGGGCCGGCTGCCTCGCGGCGGCCCTCGCCTTCACGGTCGGATACGGGCTCTTCCGCCTGGGATCGAGCAAGTTCGAGCCCGGGCCGAGGGTCGCCCTGCTCCAGTCGAACCTGATGCAGCGGGCCAAGGAGTCGAAGACGATCGAGGAGGTCCTCGCCATCTATGCCGGGGGCAAGGACGAGCCCGGCCTCGTCCGTCGGGCGGCGACCCAGGCCCCGAAGCCCGACCTGATCGTCTGGTCCGAGACCGCGTATCCGTTCGGCGTCCTCGAGGTCGACCCCAAGCTGCCGGCCGACGTGATGGGCCGGCTGGCCGATCAGTACGTCCCCGGTTGGACCGCCGCCGATATCGAGTCCAAGCGGGCCGGGGTCGAGAACTACCTCCACGGCTGGGTCGACGCGATCGGCGTCCCGATGATGGTCGGCTCGACCACCTCGACCTTCCGGCCTACCGGCCTGACCCGCTACAACTCGGCCGTCCTGATCGAGCCCGGCGTCCCGGCCTGGCGGAGCTACCACAAGCTCCACCTCGTCCCGTTCGGGGAGTACGTCCCCCTGATCAAGACCTTCTCCTGGCTCTCGGCCCTCACCCCGTATCGCGACGGCCGGATCCCGACCCTCGCCTTCGGCGAGAAGCCGTCCTGGTTCGACCTGGGGAAGTACCGATACGCCACCGCGATCTGCTTCGAGGACACCGTCCCGCAGGTCGTCCGCAGGCTCGTCCGCGAGGTCGACGACGGCCGGTCCCCCGACGTCCTCCTGAACCTGTCCAACGATGGCTGGTTCACCTACCTCGACGAGGACGGCCAGGTCCACGCCTCGTCCGAGCAGGAGATGCACCTCGCCGGCAGCGTCTTCCGCGCCGTCGAGCATCGGGTCCCGCTCGCCCGGGCGGCGAACACCGGGATCTCGGCCGTCGTCGACGGCGACGGCCGGGTCGTCGCCTCCGTGCCCGCCGCCGTCGAGGACGTCCTCGTCCGCGAGATCCCCCTCGACCCGAGGACGGGCCTCTACACCGCCTGGGGCGACTGGGTCGGCCAGGGTTGCCTGGCCATCAGCATCGGGATCGTCCCCCTCCGCTGGTGGCGGCGACGGCCATCCCCGGGGGAGATCCGCGGACGTCAGCCGTCGCCCCGAGGTTGAGCCAAACGGCGTCCGTGCCGATCCCGCGTTTCCTCCAAACCCACCAGAACTCCCCGCTTGCCCATCGACCAAAGATGGGGTAAGTTTGCCCTAGTCCGAACCGGGGGCCCGGGACGAGGCCGGCCGGGACTCCATGTCGATTGCATGGATTGTTCCGCGCCGAGGCTTGCCGGACGGCCCCCGGCCCCGATAAGCTTGATGGGAGCGTCACCGGCGGTTTCCTGCCGCCTGCTCTCGTCGGCCACTTCACCTGGACACTCCGTACGGCCCGAACGACTGGCCTTCAGCCCGACCGGTGACGCCGTCGGGACCGGGCGGGCGGACCGTCTACCCTTGAATGGTGGGATGGGACCATGACGTTCGTCGGCAAGATCCTCGTGATCCTCATCATGGCCTTGTCGCTCGTCTTCCTCGGGGTGTCGACGGTGGTGTTCACCACCGCGACCAACTGGAAGGAAGAGACCGCGAAGCAAACCAAGAAAGTCAACGAGCTACGGACCCAGCTCGACAACGCCAAGGCCACCGAGGCGGGCGTGCAGGGCAAGTTCGAGGAGGCCAAGAAGGACAACGAGGCCGCCACGAAGAAGTACGACGAGCAGGTCGCCGCCCTCAAGGCGGACAACGACCGGGCCCAGGCCGAGATCACCGCGGCCCGGACCGCCCTGACCGACGCCCAGGCCAACGCCAAGATCGCCCTCGAGGAGGCCTCGGCCCGGGCCGGCGACGCGGGCAAGATCCGCGAGCAGCTCACCGCCGTCGTCGACCAGTCGAACAAGTTCAAGATCCAGCAGACCGAGCTGAACAACGAGATCCTCAACCTCACCCGGATGCTCGACGCCGCCCGCCGCAACGAGAAGTCGCTCCGCGAGACCACCTGGAAATATGTCTCGCTGCTCCGGGAGAAGGGTATCTCGACCGACGTCAAAGACCGCGTGGCGAGCGAGCCGGCGCCCAACGTCGAGGGCAAGGTCCTCAAGGTCGACGCCCGGAACCGGAACATGGAGATCTCGATCGGCTCCGACGATGGGCTCTCCAAGGGGCAGGAGCTCTTCCTCTTCCGGACCGCGACCTCCGAATTCCTCGGCAAGGTGAAGATCGGCGAGGTCGACCACGACCAGGCCGTCGCCACGGTGATCGGCGCCACCGTCAACGGCAAGAAGATTAAGGAGGGTGACGATGTCGCGTCCTCGATCCGCTAGTAGCCGCCCTGCCGCCGCGCGGGCCGGCCGCCCGGGCGTCTTCGTCCAGACGCCCAAGAGCGATATCTACGTGGTGATGCTCGGCATCGCCCTCGGCGCGATGTTCCTCGGCTCCCTCCTGCTCGTCCTGATCCTCGGCCGGTACGACTTCAAGGTCAAGGCCGCCGGCCTCACCTCCCCCTCGCGGACCATCTCCGTCGCGCATTCCGAAAATCCGACTACTGTACGCTTGTAACGTAGCTGGGGATTCGGTAAGATCCAACCGTCCGCTCGAATCGGGGTCCCGGGCCCCGGATCGGGCGGGCGGTGGCGCATTTGTTGCCACCTCGGATTGTGCGGGTTTTTCCGGGCGACTGGCCGAACAGGACGGCGGCCCGCCCCGTAATAACCCGGCTACTGGCAACATCGGACGGACAACAGACCGAGCAGCGAAGGCGGGGCCTCGGCCTCGTCCACTCCTTGCCTCGGGGGGGTTACTTATGACGCAGTTTCCCGACCTCTTCGCCGCCCTCGCCGCCCCCTTCGAACCTCAGGAAGTCCGCGTCCGCTCGCAGGGCGGCCGCCAGCTCAGCTACATCACGGCCCGGACGGCCATGAACCGGCTCGACGACGTGCTCGGCCCCGAGAACTGGTGGGACGACTACACGCCGGGCGAGAACTCGGTCATCTGCCGGATGACCCTGCGCCTGCCCGACGGGACGACGATCACCAAGTCGGACGCGGGCGGTTACGCCGGGATGTCCGACTCCGGCGACGACGACAAGTCCGGCTTCTCGGACGCCTTCAAGCGGGCCGCGGCCAAGTTCGGCGTCGCCCGGTACCTCTATCGAGACGGCGTCCCCGCCTTCGTCCGCGACCGCGAGCCCGCCGCCCCGGTCGCCGTGCCGTCCACCAACGGTCACGCGAGCAACCCGCCCGCCGCGTCCGAGCCGACGTCGGCTCCCGCCCCGGTTCCGGCCCCGCAGCCGGAGCGGTCCGAGCGGCCACGGCCGTCCTCGCCGCGCGACGCGGCCCCGAAGTCGGGCCGGGCCCTCTTCGCCTGGACGAAGGAGCAAGAGCAGCGTCACGAGGTCGGCCTGCTCAAGTATCTGAATAGCTGGGCCAAGCTCCAGGACTTCCCCGGCCGGATGGTCGACTGGGACGCCGAGCAGGTCGCCCTCGGCTACTCCGAGGCCTGCCGGAAGCTCCAGGCGATCGGCTCGGGGGCGTCCGAGGCCTACGAAGAGGCCCTCTCGAACTGATCGGCCGCGACCTGATCGACCGCGGCCGATCCGACGGCCCCGCCCCGGTCTCACGACTCGGGGCGGGGCCTTTCCGTTTCGAACCGGATCACTCGGGAGGAGATCGGGCAACGATCAGTGCCCGCCCGAGGTTCCCACCGCGTCCTTGGGCTTCGGGGCCGGCTCGCTGCTCGGCGAGGACGGCTTGGCGGCCTTGGGGTCGCGGGGCAGGAGGTCGGGGAGCATCGCGACGTTGTACGCCCACGCGGCCAGGACCTTGGCCCCCTGATTCACCTCGTCGGGGTAGACCTTGTCGTAGGTGTCGCTCTCGGTGTGGTGGGTCTTGCGGTACTCGGCCTCGTCCTGGACGACGGCGAACGCGGGGACGCCGGCCGGCAGGAACGAGAGGTGGTCGGTCCCCCCCATGTTCCGGAGGCTCATCTCCTCCAGGCCGAGGTCGCGCTGGAACGGGGCGACGACCCGGTCCATGACCTCGCGGAGGTCGTACCGGCCCTGGAGCCCGACGCTCTTGACCCGGCCGGTCCCCATGTCGTGGACCATCACGGCCGAGACCTTATCCAGCGCCGCGGCGTGGGCCTTGGCGTACTCCTTCGAGCCGTGGAGCCCCTCCTCCTCGCCGCTGAAGAGGACGAACCGGATCGTCCGCCTCGGCTTCAGGCCGGAGACCTTCAGGGCGCGGGCGGCCTCCAGGACGGCCATCGTGCCGGTCCCGTTGTCGGTCGCGCCGGTGCCGAGGTCCCACGAGTCGAGGTGGCCGCCGATGATCACGACCTCGTCCTGGCGATCGGTCCCGGGCAGCTCGGCCACCGTGTTGTAGACCTCGACCGGGCCGTCGCTGAGCGTGTTCCTGAGGTCGACCTCGACCTCGACCGGCCCCCGCTTCAGGAGCCGCCAGACCAGGCCGTAGGACTCGGTCGTGAGGAACGCCTCGGGGAGCTTCGACGCGGTGAAGTCGTCGCTCGACCCGGTCATGTTCACCAGGCCGTGCTCCTTGTCCGAGTCGCGGAGGATGCCGGCGGCCCCCTCCTTCTCGATGAACTCGCGCTGGGCCTTGCGGAAGGCCCGCATCTTGGCGAAGTCGATGACGGGCCGGTTGGGGGCCGAGGAGTAGGGCGACTCGACCTTGCCCGTCTTCGGCGACGGCTGGACCGAGACCGGGCCGGTGATGACCCAGGCCCCGCGGATCTTCCCCTTGAAGGCGTCGAGGTCGGCGGGCTGCTCCCCCTTCAGATAGACGACCTTCCCCTTGAGCGGGCCCGAGGTCGACGGCGACCACCCGGCCGACTCGACGATCAGCCGCTGCTCGGTCGGCGCGACGACCCGGCCGGAGGCGGGGCCGCGGGTCCACGACCGGGCGATCTTCCAGCCTTCGAGGTGGGCGTCGGCCAGGCCATACTCGCGGAACTTGTCGCGGGTCCACTCGTTCGCCCGCTTGAGGTTGGGCGAGCCGGTCAGCCTCGGGCCGATCACGTCGCAGAGGTATTCGAGGTTGAGCATCAGCTCCGAGCCCCGGTCGATCTCGGCGACCACCTTCCGGGTCGCGTCGGCGACCTCGGGGCTGATCGGCCGGACTCCCAGGTTGCCGGGCTGGGCCGAGGCGACCGTCGAGGTCGCGAGCAGGAGGGCGAGGACGCACGTCGGACGCTTCATCGGACGGGGCTCCGGGGGCGGGGTGGGCAGGTCGGCGGGTCGGGGGAGCGAGGCCGAACCGGCTGGTGAATCCCGCCAGGTTCGGCGATCGGCCCTCCGATTGCAAGGGCCGTGGTGACGCAACGGCATGCGTCGCCGGTTGTCGACCGCGTCGAAACCGGTTAGCCTGTGACGTCTCGCCGGCAGGGGGGTCGCGGTGTCCGGTCCCCGCGCGAAGGGGTGCAGCCGGTACCCCGGGGCCGTCCCGGGAAGGAGAGCGGATGAATGTCATCGTCATCGCCTCGGAGGCCGTCCCGTTCGCCAAGACCGGGGGCCTGGCCGACGTCGCCGGGGCGCTCCCGCGCGCCCTCGCCCGGTCCGGCGTCGAGGCGACGCTCTTCCTCCCCTGCTATCGCCAGGCCCGCGACGCCGGCATCCCCCTGGCCGACACCGGGATCGTCCTGAAGATCCCCGTCGGGCCGAACACCGTCGAGGCCCGCGTCCAGTCGGCGACGATCCCCGGCTCCGAGGTGACGGCGTACCTGATCGACCGGCCCGCCTCCTTCGACCGGCCCGGCCTCTATCAGCGCGACGGCGTCGACTACCCCGACAACTCCGAGCGGTTCATCGTCTTCCAGCGGGCCGCGCTCGAGGCGATCGCGGCCCTGGGCCTGCGGCCCGACCTGATCCACTGCAACGACTGGCAGACCGGCCTGATCCCGGTCTACCTCGACGAGTTCTACCGCGGCCACCCCGACCTCGCCCGCGCCGGCACCCTGTTCACGATCCACAACATGGCGTATCAGGGGTCGTTCTGGCACTGGGACATGCCGCTGACGGGGCTCGACTGGCGGCTGTTCAACTGGCGACAGCTCGAGTTCCACCACCGGATCAACTTCCTCAAGGCGGGCCTGGTCGCCTCCGACCTCCTCAGCACGGTCAGCCCGACCTACGCCCGCGAGATCCAGACGCCCGAGTTCGGCTGCGGCTTCGACGGCCTGCTGCGGGCCCGGCGGCACGACCTCCGCGGCGTGGTCAACGGGATCGACCCGACCGTCTGGAACCCCCGCGTCGACCCGATGATCGCATCGAAGTTCGACGTCGAGACCGTCGCCGACGGCAAGGCCGCGTGCAAGGCCGCGATCCAGCGGCAGGCCGGCCTCCCCAAGCGGCCCGAGGTCCCCCTCTTCGCCCAGATCGGCCGGCTCGACCCCCAGAAAGGGTGGGACCTCCTGCTCGAAGTCGCCGACGACCTGCTCCAAGGCGACGTCCAGCTGGTCGTCCTCGGCGAGGGGCAGCCGAGGTACCACGCGCTCCTCGGCGGGCTCCAGGGGCGCTACCCGGGGAAGCTCCGGGCCTTCCTCGAATTCTCCAACCCGCTCTCGCACCAGATCGAGGCCGGGGCCGACCTCTTCCTGATGCCGAGCCTGTACGAGCCCTGCGGGCTGAACCAGCTCTACAGCCTCGCCTACGGGACGATCCCGATCGTCCGCGCCACCGGGGGCCTCGCCGACACGGTGGTCGACGCCACGCCCGAGGCCCTCGCGGCCGGCGAGGCCACCGGCTTCGCCTTCATCGAGCCAACCGCCCCGGCCCTCCAATTGGCCATCCGCCGCGCCCTCGACCTCTGGCCCGACCGCGCCGCCTGGTCGGGCCTGGTCCGCACCGCGATGCGGGCCGACTGGTCCTGGGACCGGGTCGCGAGGTCGTACCTCGGCCTCTACGAGGAAGTCCGCCGCCATCGGGCCGGGCGGGCCGCCGTCTGAACTCGGTGCCGGATCACGCTGCGGGATCTCTGACGATCGGGGGACAGTCGATGGCTCACGTCCCATGTCGACGACCGAATCTCGGGGACCTGATGATCCTCGTCGCGACGGCCGCGGGCGTCATGGTACTCATCCGGGTGACGGATGACGCTCGGAATCTTTTCGGGACCCGACTCGATCGGAACTGGCTGGGCCGCTACGCCTACCAGGCCGAGATCTGGATGCCCCCGGTCATGATCCCGACGATGATGGGGGCCTTGGCCGTCCGATTACGTGGGCCCAGGCCCTCGTTCCGCCGACTGATGCGCCAGCCGGGGGCGGTGGCGTCGCTCCTCGGCGTGTCGGTCCTGACGATGCGCCTGATCCTTTCCAGCCACAACGGTTTGAACTGGTTCGCGTACCGCCTCCGTTCGAGCGGGGCCGACATCGGCCTCTCGGTCGCCGCCGGCTGGGCTGCCCTGGCTTTGGCCGGCGCGTTCCGACGGGAGCGGGGGTGGATCGACGGATTCGGGTCGATCATCGGGGCAGTATGGAGCCTGCTCTGGCTGGCCTCGTACATCCCCACCGGCGTCACCGTATTCTGACTCGTGCTCCCGACCGACCCACGACCGAGGGACCATCCCCCATGTCCGGCGTCCGGCTGATCCTGGCCCTGCACAATCACCAGCCCGTCGGCAACTTCGACGGCGTCTTCGAGGCGTCGTATCGGGACAGCTACCGGCCGTTCCTCGACGTGATGGAGGACTACCCCGAGCTGCCGTTCGTCCTGCACACGTCGGGGCCGCTCCTGGAATGGCTGGTCGAGCGGAAGCCCGACTACATCGGGCGGCTCCGGGGGATGGTCGAGGCGGGGCGGGTCGAGATCCTCGGGGGCGCCTTCTTCGAGCCGATCCTGACGATGATCCCCCGCCGCGACCTGCTCGGCCAGGTCCGCGACTATGCCGCCTACCTGGCCGAGCACCTGGGGGCGACCGTCCGCGGGGCGTGGATCGCCGAGCGGGTCTGGGAGCAGCACCTCGCGGCCGACCTCGCCGAGGCGGGGGTCGAATACATCGTCCTGGACGATTACCACTTCCACCGGGCCGGGCTGACCGACCCCGAGCTGCTCGGCTACTACCTGACCGAGGACCACGGCCGGCTCCTGAAGGTCTTCCCCAGCTCGGAGCGGCTCCGCTACCTGATCCCGTATCAGGAGCCGCACGAGAGCTACGTCTACCTGAGGCGGCTGGCCGAGGAGCGGCCGGGGTCGACCGTGGTCTTCGCCGACGACGGCGAGAAGTTCGGCGTCTGGCCCGAGTCGCATCGTCACGTCTACATCGAGGGATGGCTCCGCCGGTTCTGCGACATGCTGATGGCCAGCCGCGAGTCCATCCACGCCACGACGTTCGCCCGGGCCGTCGACGCGAGCCTCCCCCTGGGCAAGGTCTACCTGCCCGACTCGTCGTACCGCGAGATGACCGAGTGGGCGCTGCCGTCGGCCCGCCAGGTCCACCTGAAGGACCTCTCCGGGAGGCTCGACGGCCACCCCGAGCGGGACACGCTCCGCCACTACGTCCGGGGCGGAGGGGCCTGGCGGAACTTCAAGGCCCGCTATGCCGAGACCGACGAGATGTACGCCCGGATGCTCGGGATCTCCGACCGCCTGGCCGCCCTGACGATCGCCGACGCGGCCGACCCCGACTATCTGGAGGCGGCCCGCCAGGAGCTGTACCGGGGCCAGTGCAACTGCTCGTACTGGCACGGGGCCTTCGGCGGGCTGTACCTGCCCCACCTCCGGGGCGCCGTCTATCGGCACCTGATCGCGGCGCACGAGGCCCTGGACGAGGCCGAGGGGCTGCAAGGGCCGAGGGTCGCGCTCGACGTAGCCGACTACAACCTCGACGCCCGCCAGGAGGTGAAGATCGAGAACGACCGCCTCGTCGCCTTCCTCCGCCCGGCCCAGGGGGGGCACGTCTACGAGCTGGACGTCCGCCACTGCCGGACCAATGCGCTGGCCACCCTCGAGCGCCGCCACGAGCCCTATCACGGCGACGAAGGCCAGGAGGGCCGCGTCGTCTACGACCGGGCCCCGCGCAAGGCGCTGGTCGATCACATCTATCCGATCGACGTCCGCCTCGACGACCTGGTCGCCTGCCGCGACGTCGAGCGGGGCGACTTCGCCACAGGTGCCTATCTCTCGAAGGCGGTCCGCGGGGAGGGCCACGTCGCGCTCGTCATGGGCCGGCCGGGCTGGGCCGACGGCCACGCGATCCAGGTCGAGAAGACGGTCCGGGTCGACGAGGGGTCGCCGACCCTCGACGTGCACTACGTCCTGACGGACCTGCCCGCCGGCGTCCCGATCCGCTTCGCGGTCGAGCTGAACCTCGCCGGGATGGCCGGCCACGCCGACGACCGCTACTACTCCGGACCCGACGGCGCCCGCCTCGGCCCGCTCGACTCGCGGCTCGACCTCGAACGGACGACCGGCCTGTCCCTGACCGACGAGTGGCTCGACCTCGGGATCGACCTCGCCTGGTCGGTCCCCGGCGGGCTCTGGTGCTTCCCGATCGAGACGGTCAGCCTGAACGTGACCGAATATGAAGGCGTGTATCAGTCGTCGGCCGTGATCCCGCATTGGACGGTCCTGGGCGACGAGTCGGGCCGGTGGGAGGTCCGGCTCCGCTGGACGCTCGACCGGGCCGGTCGCGGTGCGTCGGCCGACCCGGAGGCCCGCTCGGCGGTGCTCCCCCACGCATGAGGCGCGACCGTCGCGAGACGACCGACCGGCCCACGCCCGCCGACGCCGCGGCGATCGTCCGCCAGGCGAGGCGGCTCCGGTTCCGCGTCCGCCGCGGGGCGGTCGCCGACCTCGCCGGGGCCTATCTCGGGGCCCGGCCCGGGACGGGCCTGGCCTTCTCGGAGCTGCGGGCCTACGAGCCGGGGGACGACGTCCGGCACATCGACTGGAACGTGACGGCCCGCCAGGGCAAGCCCTACGTCCGCCGGTTCGTCGAGGAGCGGGCCCTGACCCTCCAGCTCATCGTCGACGTCTCGGCGAGCCTCCGGTTCGGCCCCGAGGGGAGGTCCAAGGCCGACCGCGCCATGCAGGCCGCGGCCCTGCTGGCGACGGCGGCGATCCAGAACGGCGACCGCGCGGGGGTGGTCCTCGTCAGCGACCGGGTCGAGGCCGAGCTCGCCCCGGCCGGCGGGCCGAGGCACCTCGCCCGGCTGGTCCGGACCCTGATCGTCACGCCCGCGGCCTCGCGGCGGACGGCCCTGGTCGTCGGGATCGGCCGGCTCAAGCGGCGGTCGAGGCGGGCCCTGGTCGTGGTCCTCTCGGACTTCCTGGACGCCGGGTCCGAGCCGGTCACCGCCTGGAGCCGCGCGGCCCGTCGCAACGACGTGGTCGCCTGCCGGATCGTCGAGCCCCGCGAGGAGGCCCTTCCCGACGCCGGGCTCGTCCGCCTGGTCGACTCCGAGCTGGGGACGCATCGGACGGTGGACACCAGTTCGCGACGGGTCCGGGCGGCGTTTGCCGAGGCGGCCGGTGCGCGTCGGGAGGCGTTCCGTCGGCTCTGCGCCTCGGCCGGTCTGAGCCCGTTCGAGCTCTCGACGGCCGACGACCCGATCGGCCCCCTGATCCGTTACTTCGCCGAGCGGGCCCGGCCCCGGGGCGGTGCGCGGCCATGAGGCCCGAGCCGACGATCGCCCCGCCCCGGCCCAACCTCGGCCCCGACGCCCTGCCCGACCCTCCCGGTTGGCCCTGGCTCGTCGTTGCCCTCGCGCTGGCCGCGGCGCTCGCCTTCATGGTCGTCCGGCTCCGTCGGCGACACAAGGCCAGGGCCAGGGCCGGGCCCGCGCCGGTCGAGGCGGCCGGCCCCGTCGAGGCTCCGACCGACGGGCCCCCGGCCCTGCCCGACCGGGTCCGCGAGGCCCTCGTCCGCGCGTTCGGCCCGTCGTGGCGGGCGCGGACGACCGAGGAGGTCGCCGCCTCCTCGGCGCTGGTCGATCGGTTCGGCGACGAGGTCGCCGGCCGGGTCGTGGCCTACCTCCGGGCTGCCGATCGGGCCAAGTTCTCGGCCGACGGCGCCGGGCCGCCCGAGGACCTCGAGGGCTGGGCCTCGCTCTTCGTCGGCGAGGTCGGGACGGGTGCCGGGGGGGCCGTCGCGGACGCGGCGAAGTCCAGGATCAACGGCAGGTGATCCGAGCCGATCGAGGGGCCGAGCCGGCGGTCGACGACGGCCAGCCCCGCCGAGAGGAAGGCATGGTCGATCGCGATCCGGTACGGCGAGCCCGCCGGCCAGCTCGGCTGACGGCCGAACCCGAGCCGGCTGTCGCGCAGGCCCGAGTCGGCCAGGAAGTCGGCGAAGTGGGGCGAGCCCTCGGTCCGGTTCAGGTCGCCGACGACGAGGCGCGGACCGTCCTCGGCGCCGACGGCCAGGCCGAGGGCCTTGAGGTCGGGGTCGGCCCGGCGATGGCCCGGCCCGATCGGGTTGGGGGGATGGACCAGCCAGAGCCGGACCGGCAGGCCGTCGAGCAGGACCGTCGCGCGGAAGGCCGGGTTCCCGTCCGGGACCAGGATGGCCGGCTCGTCGACCGCCTCGGGCCGCCGCCGGAACCAGAGGGCCTGGCCCTGGGCACCGACGGGCAAGATATATCGATACGGGTACTCCCGGTCGACCCCGGTCGACTCCAGCCCGGCGAGCAGGTGCGGGAGGACCTCGACGAACCCGACGACGTCGGGCCGCTCGCGGCGGATCAGGGCGGCGATCGCGGCGTAGTGGTCGTTCTCGACGTGGAGGTTGGCCATCAGGACCCGGAGCCTCGCCGCCGGGGGCGGGGCGGGCGGCACCGGGCTCGGCCCGGCGTAGCGCAACAGGGGAACGGCCTGGAACCCGGCGAGGGCCGCGAAGGCCAGCGCCAGCGCCGGGCGTCGCCTGAGCGCCAGGCCGACGACGGCCGCGGCCGAGGCCCAGAACGCAGCGACATAGAAGTGGGTGAACAGGTCCATCCACCAGGCGAGCCGCGCCCCGGCCCTCGCCGCCGGGTGGACCAGCGCGAGGGCCGCCAGCGCCGCGGGGACGTGCGGGGCCGCGCGGCGGATCGCCCGGGTGAGCGAGGCCGAATCGTCGTCGGGCTCGGCCTCGCGGCCCTCGTCGACGTCCTCGGTCGTGGCCATGGGTCAGCGGCTCGCCGGGACGGTGACGCCGACGACGTCGGTCGCGTCGAGGCCGGTCCGGAGCCGGAGCCGCCAGGTCATCGCGGGGCCGGCGGCGGGGAACCCGGCGGCGGTGACGACCCGGACCTCGCGGGCCTCGCCCGGCCTCAGGTCGGGGAACTCCTGGCCGTCGATCGACCACTCGCTGTTGGCGGCGAGCGGGTACAGATAGACGCGCTCGCCGCCGTCGATCTCGACGAAGCCGTCGGACGGGCCGTCCTCGCGGTCGCGAAGGAACGACTCGTCGAGCGGGGCGAAGGTCAGGTCCTTCGAGACGTTGCGGAGCCGGAGCCGGAGCTTGAGGGCGCCGGGCCCCCCGTCGCGCTCCTCGACCTTGCCCGCCAGCCCCGCGCGGCGGAGCCGGACCGACCCGCGCTCGACGGCCAGCGGCGTGACCTCGAGCGAGCCGACCCGGATCGTCCGGCCGAGCGCCGCGACCCGGTCGGGCGGGATCACCCCGGCCGGGGCGTCCTGGCGCGAGCGGTCGCCCCGCGTCGTCGACCCGGCCGAGGCCGTCTTCACGGCAGGCCTCGGGTCGTCGGGCTCGACCCTGGGGGCACGGAACCGCGGGATCACCACCCACCAGATCAACGCGAGCGTCACCGCGCTGGCATAGCTGCCCAGCAGCACCATCGGCCAGTTCGGGCCGGACACATAGACGATCTCCTCCTGAACTCCCGCCCCTCCCCCGCGCGGCCCCTGCGCCCGGGCCTTCAGCTTCGGCTTGGGCATCGGGGTGTCGAGGTTCAGCGGGCCGAGGGCGTCGAAGGTCGTGAGCGGGGCGGCGGCGACCGGCGCCGGCGCGGCCTCCTGCTCGGCCTTCGAAGGCGTCTCGTCGAGCGCGCCGAGGAGCGGGTCGATCAGGACCTCGGGGATCGCGAAGGTCGCGGAGCCGACGACGATCTCCTCGCCGACGCCCCGGTCGAGCGGGATCTCGCCGGGCTCCGCCTCATCGGGGACCTGCCGCCGAGGGGCCTTCTCGTCGGGGTCGGGCGTGGGCGCCAGCGGGAGCGGCGGGAGCGCCGCGTCGCGGTCGGCACCGCGGCTCGGGGTCCCTCCCGGGGGTCGGAGCACGTCGCTGGATGCCATCGGGTCGACCTCGACGGGGTCAGGTCCGGGGAAACGCGAGCCGCGGCCGGCCCGCCCAATCATACCAGTCCGTCCCGTCGGCGACGACATCCGCGCCGGCCGCGAGGCCGGGGGGCTCGTGCGGCCAGTCTCCCAGGAGCGGGACCGTCCCGAGTCGACGGGCGAGCTCGCCGGGGTTGGTGGCCTCGGCGACCGGGTCGGTCGTCGGCTCGGCCCCGTTGAGGATCACGCCCGCGACCCGGAGCGACCGGCCGAGTGCCGCCTCGACCGTGAGCAGCGTGTGGTTCAGGGTCCCGAGCCCGCGGCGGGCGACGATGACCAGCGGATAGTCGAGCCGGACCGCGAGGTCGGCGACGGTCGCCCCCTCGGCGATCGGGCAGAGCAGGCCGCCGACCCCCTCGACGACCATCACCTCGGCCCCCGCCGCCGCCCATCGGTCGATCGACGCATAGGCCGCACGCTCGACCGCGGCCGCCAGCAGGGGGACCCCGGCGCGACGGGCGGCGACCGGCGGGGCGAGCGGCTCGGCGAAGGCGATCGGGCAGGCGTCGGCGGTCGCGCACCCGCCGCCGATCGCCTCGATCAGGCGGGACGCATCCTCGACGATCCAGCCGCCTCCGCCCGCATCCCGGGCCGCGCCGGTCGCCACCGGCTTGAGCACGCCCACCCGCCGGCCCGACCGGGTCATCGCCCGGGCGATCGCCGATGCGACCCGGGTCTTGCCCACGCCCGTGTCGGTCCCGACCACGAAGAGGCCGGGGAGGGTCGCCGCGGTCATACCCCGAGCCCCCCGGCCGCGTCGTCGAGCGACCGCGCGACGATCGCGAGCATCGTATCCAGCTCTTCGAGACTCATAGAAAGAGGAGGTATGATCACGAGAACATCGCCGAGCGGCCTGATATAGAGGCCGAGGCGTCGGGCCCGCCGGCAGACCTCGTCGCCGAGGCCGAGGGCGGGGGGGAACGGGTCTTTGGTCGCCTTGTCGGCCACGAGCTCGACGCCCGCCATCAGCCCGCGACGGCGGACGTCCCCCACGAGCCGATGCCCGGCGGCCTCCGCGAGCCAGGCCGCGAGCCGGGCCGCCTTCGGGGCGAGGTTGGCCAGGGTCGCCTCGTCCTCGAACACACGCAAGTTGGCCAGCGCCACGGCCGCGCCCAGCGGGTTGCCGCCGAAGGTGTGGCCGTGATAGAAGGTCTTGCCGTCGGCGGCCCGGCCGTAGAAGGCCCGATAAACCCGCTCGGTCGTCAGGGTCGCGGCCAGGGGGAGGTAGCCCCCGGTCAGGCCCTTGGCCAGGCAGAGGAGGTCGGGGGAGACCCCCTCCTGCTCGCAGGCGAACATGGTCCCGGTCCGGCCGAAGCCGACGGCGACCTCGTCGGCGATCAGGAGCGTCCCGTGCTTCGTCGTCAGGTCGCGGAGCCCCCGGAGATAGCCCTCGGGGTGGACGATCATCCCGGCCGCCCCCTGGACCAGCGGCTCGACGACCACGGCGGCGACCTCGCCGGGGTGCGCCGCGAGGATCTTCTCGACCTCGCCGAGGCAGGCGACCCCGCAGTCGGCCCGGTCGAGGCCGAGCGGGCATCGGTAGCAATGCGGCGAGGGAGCCCGGAGCGCGGGGAAGAGGAGCGGGCCGAACATCGCGTGGAACCGCTCGACCCCGCCGACGCTGACGTCCCCGAGGGTGTCGCCGTGATAGGCGTTGCCCAGCGCGACGAACCGGGACCGGCCGGGCTCGGGCGCGTCCTTCTGCCGCCAGTACTGGAAGGCCATCTTGAGCGCGACCTCGACGGCCGTCGCCCCGTCGTCGGAGAAGAAGACGCGGGTCAGCCCCTCGGGGGCGATCTCGACGAGGCGGCGGGCCAGCTCGATCGCCGTCGGATGGGTCAGCCCGAGCAGGGTCGAGTGGGCCACCCGGTCGAGCTGGTCGCGGATCGCCGCGTCGAGCGCCGGGTGGCGATGGCCGTGGACGTTGCACCAGAGCGAGCTGACGCCGTCGAGGTAGCGGTTCCCCTCGACGTCGATCAGGTACGACCCCTCGGCGCGGTCGATGACCGTCGGCTCGGAGGCCGCCCAGTCGGCCAGCGGGGTGAACGGGTGCCAGAGGTGCGCGAGGTCCCACGCGCGGAGCGTGGCGAGGTCCGGCGTCGGCGACGCGGCCGGGGCGGCCTCCGATATTCGAGGGTCTCGGCTCAACGGGGGGACTCCCGGCGGAAGGTGACGGGGGTGCCGATCCCGGCGTCGAGGCGTCGGGCGGCGTCGCCGTTGACCTCGGCCACCTCGACCAGGCCGAAGCTCCCCCCGAGGGCGACGAGCGTGCCGGGGGGGCGGTCGCCGTAGGTGCCGACGAGGCTGGGGATGGCGTGGCCGGCGATCTCCAGCCCCCAGCCGGAGCCGATCAGCCCGGCGGCCGGGACGTTGGTCACGAGGTTGCCGTAGTGGTCGCGGAAGACGACCTCGCCGCCGACCTCCCCGGCCACCTCGACCGGGTCGGGCCAGTCGATCGGGACCGGCCCGTCGTCGCCGCAGGGGTGGCCGATCTCGGCCGGGTCGCCGCCCTTGGCCAGGTGCGCGGCGGCCGGGGCGATCAGGTCGCGGCCGTGGAAGGTCCGGGAGACGGGGCGGTCGTCGGGCCAGGCCAGCGCCCACGCCCCGTCGATCGTCCGCCCGCGCGTGATCAGGCCGGCCAGGCCGTTGTCCGGGACGACGAACCAGTGGCCGGCGACCGAGATCGCCAGCAGCCGACGCTCGGTGCCGACCCCCGGGTCGACCACCCCGACGTGGACCGTCCCGTGCGGGAACCAAGGCCAGGCGTTGGCCAGGACGAACGCCCCCTCGCGGACAGCCTGCGGGGCGATCACGTGCGAGACGTCGACGATCTGGACCCCCGGCGCGTCGCGGAGGATCACCCCCTTCATCGCGGCGACATAAGGCCCGTCGCCCCCGAAGTCGGTCGTCAGGGTCACGATGCTCGGCGAGTTCGGCATGGTCGAGTCGATCCGGCGTTGGGTTCGTTCGGTCGAGTGACCGCCGCGGTCGGCGGTCGGCGGGAATTGGCTTCGTTCCGGCGAATCCCGGACCGGCGGGGGTCGTTGGGTTCGCTCGGTCACCCTCACCCCGGGCCGTCAACCTCGCGGAAACCCGGACCGCAATCGGGCCGGGCGGTCGAGGGCCGGAGGGCGTCCTGATCTCCGTAACCTGCTCCTTGATTGGACTTACACGTCAAGCGATCGAGCAGAATTGGCTTCGTCCCGTCGCAGGGGAGGAAATTGGGTTCGTTTCGTCGGGACATCGGGCGACCTCGGCTCGATTGGCTTCGCTCGGCGCGTCGGGCCGGGGAATGCGGCTCGCGGGCGGACGTCCCGACCGGCGAGGCTCGCCGGTCCGAGGGGCTGCCGTCGAGAGTATCGAAGCAGGCGGGCCGTCCGTTCCGCCCACCGACTTGGATGCCCGTCGCGGGAGGCATCAGGCCCTCGCCTGGTAGCGGGCGGTCACCCGCGACGAGATCCCCCCGCGCGGCGTGAAGGCGCCCACGACCTGCATCCGCCGGGGGTGGCAGGCCGCGACCAGGTCGTCGAGGATCGTGTTGATCGAGTGCTCGTAGTAGATCCCCCGATTCCGGAAGTCCTGGAGGTAGAGCTTCAGGCTCTTGAGCTCGATGCAGGTCGAGCCCGGGACGTAGGCGATCAGGATTGAGCCGAAGTCGGGCTGGCCGGTCTTCGGGCAGACCGCGGTGAACTCCGGGCAGCTGATCTCGATCTCGTACTCGCGGTCGGGGAACTGGTTCGGGAAGGTTTCCAGCGCGGCCATGACGGCTCCTCGGCCAGTTCGTGCGGGCGATCCCCGGGCGGCTGCCCGGGGGGGGCGATGCCCCCCATTCTACGGGAGTCGGCCATCCCCGGCGCGGTCCGCCCGGCGGCGAGGGCCTGCCGTGCCCGGATGGCGCCCACCCCGGATCGGCCGAGAAGGCCGGAGAGCCTCCCCCCCGCCCGCGGGTCCCGGGTGTCCGCCCGACGAGCCGGGGCTCCCGGCCTCCGCAGTCCTTCGGGGGTCGGTTGTGTCGGCGTCGTGGAGATATCGGGAAGGCCCGGGAAATATGTTGACGCCACGTCCCCACCCCGCTAACTAAGCAGGCGTTTCTCATCCCCCCCTCACCCTCTGGGTTGGAGTCACCCATGTCCTCGCACGGCGTCCGCCACAAGCCGCCGGGTCATCCCAGCGCGATCAACTCGTCCCGCTTCAACAAGGCGCGCAGGCCGTTCGGAGATCCGGTCGCGCTGCTGAAAGCCACGCCGCGATTCATCCCGCCGCCGTTCACCAACCTCCAGAACCTCAACCTCCCGCTCGACGTGGTCCTCCGCAACCCGGAGCAGATGGCGGGGATCGAGCGGGCCGGCAGGCTGATCTTCCACGCCGTGGGCGACACCGGCGGGATCCACGGGACCCAGGCCCAGGAGGCGGTCGCCCACGCGATGGAGGCGCAGATCCAGTCGGCCGCCGACCCGGCCGACCGCCCGACCTTCTTCTATCACCTCGGCGACGTCATCTATTTCAACGGGCTCAGCACGCTGTACGACGAGCAGTTCTACGGCCCCTACAAGTACTACCCCGCGCCGATCTTCGCGGTCCCCGGCAACCACGACGGCGACACCGCGGTCCGCCGGGGCGACCAGCCCGACACCGAGGCGACCCTGACCGGCTTCCTCACGAACTTCTGCGATTCCCAGCCGCAGCACCTCGACACGTATCGCGAGACGATGACCCAGCCTTACGTCTACTGGACGCTCGAGACGCCGTTCGCGACGATCGTCGGGCTCTATTCGAACGTCGACGGCAGCCTCGACGGCCGGGGGACGAACGAGCAGATGCGCTGGTTCCAGAAGCAGATCGCCGACGCACCGGCCGAGAAGTGCCTGATCGTGGCCGTCCACCACCCGCCCTACTCGCTCGACTCGAGCCACGGCGGCTCGCCCGAGATCCTCGCCGCCATCGACCGCGCGGCGCAGGCCCCGGGCCGGTTCCCCGACGCGGTCTTCTCCGGCCATGTGCACAACTATCAGCGATTCACCCGCGAGGTCGATGGCCGCCAGGTCCCGTTCGTCGTCGCCGGGGCTGGCGGATACGCGAACGACCCGAAGTCGCTCCACAAGCTCCAGCTCGACGAGAACGGCAGCAAGATCCCCGCCGACCGGCCGTTCCCGACGACCCGCGAGGGCGTGGTGCTCGAGACCTACAACGAGGACAGCCCCGGGTTCCTCCGGCTGACCGTCGACGCCCAGACCCTCGCGGCCGAGTACTACACCGTCCCGTTCGACGACGCGCCGCCGGGCGTGCCGGTCGACTCGTTCCGGCTGAACTGGAAGACCCACCAGCTCGAAGGGGCGGGCGGCCCGGCCGCCTCGGGCGTCGCGGGGGGGCACCACCCCGGCGGCCATCATCCCAAGAGGAAGCCGGGGGGTTGAGCCGGGGCGAGGCGGGTCATCGGGCGATCAGGCCGATCGCCTGGTGGATCGCCGCGGCGTCGGGGTCGATGCTCAGGGCGAAGAAGGCGCCGTCGAAGAGGTCGAGGAGGGCGACGGCCTTGTCGATCTCGCGCCCGGCGGCCTCGGGGGTGATCCCGCGCGAGGCGGCCGACCGCGCGGCCAGGGCCTCGCGGTGGGCCCGGGCCGCCCGGGCGAGCCGGACGACGTCGACGGCGGCATAGGCGCGGGCGTCGGGGAAGTGCCGGGCGCGGAACGGGGCGAGCCGGGTGTCGGGCGCGGCGGTGCCGAACCGGGCGACCGCGGCGGCCGACGTGCCGACCACCAGGCAGTCCGGGCCGAGCCCGTAGGCGAACGGGACGGCCGGGCCGCCCAGCGAGGTCACGCGGATCGGCCCGGCCTGGCGCGACTCGAGCCGCGGCGTCGTCGCCTGCCGCTTCGGGTCCAGCGCCGACAGGCAGAGCAGCGTCCGGAGCCCGGAGTCGAGCGCGGCGGCGATGACCGGGGCCCCGTCGTCGTCGCGAAGTTGGAGGACTCCGACGAGGGCGAACTGCGGCGAGCCGGCCGCCGGGGGGTCGACGTAGGCGATCAGGGCCGGGCCGAGCCGGGGGAGGACCTCCTTCCGGACGTCGTGCCCGAGCAGGATCCCCCGGAGGACGACGAGGGTCGCCTCCAGCCGCGACCCGTCGTCGCCCGGGGCCAGCTCGACGAGGGCGTCGAACGCCGCCTCGAAGTCGATCGGGACGGCCGCCGCGGCGAGCGCCGAGCCGGGGATCCGCCGGGCGAGGGCGTCGGGCCCGTCCTTCGACCGCGACCAGCGGGCGAGCCGGGCGTCGAGCCCCTCCGGGTCGAGCACCGCGTGCGCGTGGAGCACCAGGCCGTCGCGCCACTCGAGCGCCAGGCCGATCCCCTCGACGGCCCGGAGTTGCCGCGCCAGCAGCTCCGCCGCGCGATCGTCGCGCGGGTCGCCCGACCTCGGCGCCGCGGCGAGGATCCGGCCGGCGAAACCGGGGTCGACGTGGACGAAGGCCATCGGCCGCGCGGGGAGGCCGGCCCGGACCTTGCGGAAGGCCGGCTCGTCGGCCAGGCCCCGGCCCTCCCCCGCCTTCCGGCCGAGGACGCCGCGGATCAACGCCTCGGAGTTCGACCAGGCGAACGTCCCGTCGTCGAACAGCCGATAATACTCGTCCTCCGCCCCCCCGCCGGGCTTGAACCGGCGGGCCCGATAGCAGCGGTCGCCCGAGCCGAGGTCGGCGACCTCCTTCAGCGAACCCGCAGAGACCTGGGCCCGGTTGCCGACGTCGATCAGCCGGGCGAGCAGCGCCCGGTCGCGGACCCGGGCCAGCATCAGGCCCCGGGCCGACTCCGGCGCGGCCCCCGGGGCGACGTGCAGCGCGAGGACGACGGCGTCGCCGAGCAGGTCGTCGCGGATCGTCGCCAGCGGCGCCCCCAGGCTCCGCTCGATCTGCGACCGGGCGAGGTCCCACTGCCGTCCCCCCGGCGAGTCCGGCCAGGCCTTCACCGCCGGGAGGTCGCCGAACGATCGGGCGAGCGACGAGCCGGCGACCGCCCGGACGTGGCCGCGGAGGTCGACCAGCGCCAGCGTTACCCCGGCGTCGGGCGGGACGAGCCGGAGCAGGCCCGTCACGGCCTCGTCGGCCGTCGGGGCGTCGGGCGACGCCGTCGCGGGGACGAGACGGCCGCCGAGCGCGAGCAGGAGGAGGACCAGGGCGGGCAGCGTCGGTCGCGGGGCGGGTCGTCGCATCGGGTCGTCCCCCGGTCGGTCTGGGTGGCTCTCGGGGCCGTCGGTCACGAGCCCCGGGGCGGCGGCCGGGGCCGGTCGGCCGGGGGCTCCCCCGCGGTGCTCCTGAGCAGGAAGCCGAAGGCCTGCCGGGCTGATCCCGAGAGCGGCCGGACGCCCGCCCCGACCCGGTCGCCGATCGACAGGAGGATGTCGGTGCTCGGCCCGACCGAGGCCCGGAGCGTCAGGGGCGCGTCGGCCTCCGGGGACGTGCCCGAGGACAGGACGACCTGGCCGACCCGCCCCGCCGGCGCGGAGGCCTCGCGGGCCAGGTCGATCGTCGCCGAGGTCGCGTCGGCCAGGGCCTCGACGATCGAGCGATGGGGGGCCTGGGGGGCCGGCACCCCCTCGGGGCCGCCCCCGGCCGGGACCCCCCGGCGGACGACCAGCCCGACGACGATCGCGGCCGCCGCGGCCGCCGCGACCGGCAGCCAGGCGGGCCGTCGGACCGACCAGGGGCGTCGAGCCGGGACGGGGGAGGGCGACGACGATCGGCCGGGCCGGGCATGCCGGAGCCGGTCGACGAACTCGGGCGCGGCGACCGGCGGCGGGGCCCACGCGGAGATCGCCCGCCGGAGCGCCCGATACCGCGCGGCGACCCCGGCGCAGGCCGGGCAGGCCGCGGCGTGGGCCTCCAGCTCCGACTCCATCGCGGCGGGATGCCCGCCCCGGGCGTCGAGCAGGTCGTTCCAGAGGCGTTCGGCGTCGCGGCAGGTCATGGTCGTGTGGTCGTCCGGACGGTCGGGATGGGCGACTCGGTTCCGATCGGTCGGCTGATGCCTCATCCCTGGTTATCGGCGATCCGTCGCGTCATCACCGCGTCGGCCGGGATCGATCGCCCCAGGAGGTCCGCCCCATGCCCCAGGGGGCCGGGCGGTCACGCCGAGAGGCCGCGGCGGGCCAGGTAATCGGCGAGCTCCGCGCGGGCGCGGTGGAGCCAGGTCTTGACGGTGCCGACGGGACGGCCGATCGACTGACTGATCTCCTCGTAGGGGAGCCCCTGCTCGTGGAAGAGGGCGAAGACGAGCCGATAGTCGGGCCGGAGCCGGTCGAGCGCCCGCTCCAGCTCGCCGGCGAGGTCGTCGGGGTCGACCAGGCCGGGGCGGTGGTCGACCTGGTCCTCGGGGGCCTCGGCGATCGCCGGCCGCCGCGACCGGCGCCCGAGGGCGGTCCGGCATCGGTTGGCGGCGATCCCCAGCAGCCACGGGCGGAGCGGCCTCGACCCGTCGAACCCGGCGATCCCCCGCAAGGCCCGGAGCATCGTCTCCTGGACGACGTCCTCGGCGTCGTGCCGATGGCCCATCATCCGGAAGCAGAGGCCGTAGACGACCCCGTGGAACCGGTCGATCAGCTCGCAGGGGGCGAGCGGGTCGCCGGCACGGAGCGACTCGACCAGGTCACGGTCGTCCATCAGGGTCACGGACTGGGCTCGCCGGTTCCGACGTTCGACCGGGATACCTCCCGGCGGGGTGGGGCGTTTCAGCATTCGCCCCGACGCGCCGGAATATTCGAACAGACCGCCCCGGCGGAGGCCCGGCCCCGGGGATGACCTCGTGCCGGTCGGGCGGCAACGGCGACGGCCCGGGGGGTTAGCCCCGGGCCGTCGGCGATCGTCGATGCGTGGCGCGGTCGGGGCCGGGCGTCGCCTCGCCGTCAGGCCGAGAGCTCGGTCAGCTCCTCGGCGGTCGACTCGGCGAAGGTCCGGCCCCGGCGCTCGAGGCCGTCGTGGAGGCTCAGGGCGATCTGGTGCAGCTCGGGGCTGTCGATCCTCCAGGCGATCTCGGCGAGCTCCAGCGGCGAGACGTCGCCGAGGGGCAGGCCGATCCGCTCGAGCTCGCCTTCGAGCCGGAGCATGGTCTCGAGCAGCTCGGCGTGGGTCTCGGCCGATCCGCCGAGCAACAGGGAGTGTTCGCCGGTGGAGAGGCGGCTCAGGGCATCGTGGCCATCCAGGCCGAACCCGATGATCGCGGCCTTGATCCGCCGCGGACCTCGCTCTGGTTGCGTCGTCATCCGAGTGGGGCCTTTCGCGTCTGGGGTGCCTGCCGGTCGGCGTCACGAGCGGCCGCGGGTCCGGGTCCCCGCCGTCGGCCTCGCTCGCCACGCAGAGAGGTATCGGCTTCCCGACGCCGGCCGAATAGCGGGTGCCCCGGGGAAACGCCCGGGGCCTCCGCCCGTCCCGGCACCACGCTCACGACCCGCCCAGGCACTCCCGCGCGACGTTGCGCGCCACCTTGTACGCGAGCCGGACGGTGATCGCGCGGGCCTCGATCTGGTCCTCGCTGTAGAGCCGGCCCTCGCTCGTGGGCAGGCCGGCGAGCGAGATCGTCAACGGCATCAGGTCGAGGAACTGGCGGTATTTCTGCTGGAGGTCGCTGCCACCGGTCGTCGGGTCGGCCACGGCTCGGCTCCTGTCCTGGGCGGTCGGCTGGGGATGGGTCCGGGCCGGACGCCGACCGGCCCCGGACGCCCCGGGGCCGACTCGCGCGACGGCCCGACCGACCGCCTCCGCCCGCACCAAGACTAGCGGGCCGGCCCGGCCGCGATCAAGCGGCCACCGGCCCGCCGAGGCCGAGTCCGGGGCCGGGGCCGGGGCCGACCCGGGCCCGGCGGCGACGCCGGGCGACGGCCGCCCCGACCGCGCCCAGGCCCAGCAGGGTCAGGCTCGACGGCTCGGGCGTCCCCGGCCCCCCGGTCCCCCCCTGGCCGCCGTTGGTCGGGGTCAGGAGGTACCCGTGGTGCCGCCCCGTCACCGGGTCGAACGCCGTGCCGACGATGTACCCGTTGTCGCTCACCGAGGTCGCCAGGTTCAGGACCCAGCCGAGCGGCAGGGTCGTGATCGCGTTCAGGTCCTGGATGAGCGTGCCGTCGGAGAGGAACGCATGCGTCGCCCCCGCGGCGGTGGTCGACGTCCCGACGAACTGGCCGGAGTTGTTCAATCCCTGGCCGACGCTGAAGCCGCCGCCGAGCGTGCCGAGGTCGCGGATCATGCCGCCGACGATCGCGAACGCGTGGGTCGCGCCGTCGGACCGCGACGCGCCGCCGACGATCGTGCCCGCGTTGTTCACCCCGAGCGCCTCGCTGGCCGAGCCGCCGAGCGTGCCGAGGTCGCGCGGGCCGCCCCCCGCGTAGGAGAAGGCGTGGTACGAGCCGTTGCCGGCGACCTGCGACTTGCCGACGATCGTGCCCGCGTTGTTGACCCCGTAGCCGTACGAGTTCGTCCCGCCGAGGGTGCCGATGTCGGTCCGGCCGCCGCCCGAGGCGACGAAGGCGTGCCGGGTCGAGTTGTCGGCGAGGAAGCTGTTGCCCGTCGCGGTGCCCGAGGCGTTCACGGCCACGGCCTCGGCGCTGGTGCCGCCGAGGGTGCCGATGTCCTGGCGGGCCCCGCCCGTCTGGATGTAGGCGCGCTCGCCGAAGCCGCCGTTGGTGTTGGTCCAGCCGACGATCTGGCCGTTGTTGTTGATCCCGTAGGCGAAGCTGCTCTCCCCGGTGCCCGCGGTGCCGACGCCGGCGGCGGAGAGGCCGAGGTCGCGCATCACCCCGCCCGAGAAGACGAAGGCGTGCTGCGTCCCGTCGGCCACCTGCGACTCGCCGACGACCTGGCCGAGGGTGTTGACCCCGTGGGCGTTGCTGTCCGGCCCGCCGAGCGTGCCGAGGTCCGTGAAGGTATAAAGGGCGTCGGCCCGCACCTCGGCGGCGGTGCCGAGGAGCATGGCGACGCCGAGGATGGCCGCCGTTGCGGCGAAGGACGATCGCGATCGGGACATCGTCTGGGCCCTCAGTATGGAATCACCCCGCGCACGGTGGACGGTGGGTCCGACGCCCCGCGCGGATGGGGTGCCGGCCAGAGGGGGCCGAAGGCGTTTTCTCGGGCAGTCCATCGCCGGGGGCGGTGGGGGCGGTCCGATCTTGACCCGTCACGTGGGGTCTTGGCGCGGGCTTCTATCCTGCATCCTGGGGTCGCGCGTCGAATCCATTCGACCGCACTATGACGGCCGCCGCGAGGAATGGCAAGACGAATTCAGTCCACGTCCCTGCATCCATCTTACACCGCAAGTGACGGGCCGGGACACCACGAGTCGCGGAATCACCTTTGACGGGGCGATGTCACGCCGCTATCATCGAGGACGATCGGATAGCCGGAGGCCCTCCGGCCCGGTCGTGCGTCCAGGCGGACCCGAAGAACGCCCCAGGAGGTTTATTTGTTGCAACGTGCGGTGGAGGACACTCCTCCCGGATTTACATCGATGGGCCTGAGCCCGACGATGCTCCAGGCCCTCGAGCGGATGCGCTACCTGGTGCCCTCGCCGATCCAGGCCGAGTTCATCCCCGAGGCGATCGACGGCTACGACGTGCTCGGCCAGGCCAAGACCGGCACGGGCAAGACGGCCGCCTTCGCCATCCCCCTGATCGAGATGCTCGAGCCCCGAGGGCGCGGGCCGCAGGGGATCATCATGGCCCCGACCCGCGAGCTCGTCCAGCAGATCGTCGTCGAGACGCAGCGGCTGGCCGAGGGCCGCGACGTCGTCGTCTGCGGGATCTACGGCGGCGAGCCGATCGAGAAGCAGCTGCGCTCCCTCGCCCGAGGGGTCGACATCGTCGTCGGCACCCCCGGCCGCGTGCTCGACCACATCGAGCGCAAGACCCTGTACCTCGGCGAGATCATGCACGTCGTCCTCGACGAGGCCGACCGGATGCTCGACATCGGGTTCCGGCCCGACATCGAGCGCATCCTCCGCAAGGTGCCCGACCCCCACCAGACGCTCCTGCTCTCGGCCACGATCAGCCCCGAGATCCGCAAGCTCGCCCAGCGGTACATGTACCGACCCGTCGAGCTGAACCTCTCGAAGGACGAGCCGTCGGTCGAGACCATCACCCAGCGCTACATCACGGTCGACCACGACCGGAAGATCGAGCTGCTGCTGCACCTGCTCCAGCACGAGCAGCCCCGCCAGTGCATCGTCTTCACCCGCACCAAGCGGGGGGCCGACAAGCTGGCCGAACGGATCCGCGGCCGGGTCAAGGGCGTCGCCACCATCCACGGCGACCTCGCGCAGACCGTCCGCAACCGCGTCATGCAGGGCTTCCGCGACGGGACGATCCCCGTCCTGGTCGCCACCGACGTCGTCGGCCGAGGCATCGACGTCAACGACATCAGCCACGTCATCAACTACGACATCCCCGACGACCCCGAGAACTACCTGCACCGGATCGGCCGGACCGGCCGGATGGGCAAGGACGGCCTGGCCTACACCTTCGTCGGGCCCGACCAGGGCGACCCCCTGACCTCCATCGAGCTCCTGATCAACAAGTCGATCCCCGCCTACAAGCCCGAGGGCTTCGAGGCCCACCGGCGCGAGGCCAAGCGCGAAGGGTCGTACCGCGAGCTGTACAGCACCACGAGGACCAGGTCCGCCTTCGGATCGGTCGGCGGTTGAGTCGGACGCATGTCGGTGTGAAGACGAAGATGAAGGATTGATCGTGCGGGGCCTCGGATCGTAAGCCCCGGGCCCCGACCGCAAGGCTTGCTCATCGGATCGAGACGGCAGGACAGAGGGAATCGCGCCTCGTGACTCAACAATGTTGCACGGCGGGTCGTGACAGCCATTCCGCCATCGACCAGACATGATCGGACAGCCCCGCCGCCATCGCGGGGCTCCGCCTCTGCCAACCGCCCTCGGAATCCCTGGTTGCCAGAGTTCGCACCGGCCAACAAAAATTGTAGCTGGATAAGCTCAGGTAGGTGACCGCCTCGTGATAACGCCAGTCCTTCGAGAACCGGTACGTCTTGCGGGCCTTCCGGGCGTTGCGGTGGCGATCCGTCCCGTTCTCACGCTCGATGAAGGCCGTGTTGATCGACCGGCTGACCCGCGACAGGCCCAGGGCTATCATCACCGCCGCCGCGGTCCCGAAGACCACCCTCGTGCCGATCTCGACGACCCGGCCCTTCTCCCGCCGCTTCGTGACCACGGCGTAGTTCAGGCCCGCCGGCGGGACCCGGTAGGGGGCCTTGGGGCGACCCGGCTTGCCGGTCCGGGGCGGGGTGACCGTCTCGCCGTAGGCGTGCAGGATCGCCGTCTCGTAGGCCGGGTAGTCGTCGCTGGTCATCAGGCTCATGATCCGCCCGCCGGTCCGGCGGCGGGTGTCCTCGACCAACGCCTCGGTGTTCTCGATCGTCCGGGCCCCCGGCACGGCCGAGATCACCAGGCGATGCTCGGCGTCGAGGGCGACGTGGTCCCAGTAGTCCCCCTTGTTGTCATCGGCCGGGTCGGAGCGGTCGCAGTTGGCCTCCTTCTTGGCGACGAAGGCCCACTTCTCATCGAACTGGACCTCGGCCGTCCGGGGGGGAAATCGCCACGAGCTCGTCGTGGGCGTCCCTGGCGTGCTCGCCGGCGATCCGGCTGTAGCGGGCGACGGTGTTGGGTGCCACCCGGCAGAGCCGTCCGGTCTGGCGGACGCCGCACCCCTCGGCGACGTGCTCCAGGACCGACTCGACCTTCTCCGGGGGGAGCCGGGCGTCGAAGAGTGGCGTGCCCTTGCGCTCGGAGAACCGGGCCTTGCAGGTCCGGCAGCGGAGCATGCGTCGGGCCTTGCCGGGGCCGTAGCGACTGGTCACGGGCAGGTTTGGGCCCCCCCGCTTGCCATGGTCGGGGCAGTCATTATTCAGGCAGCAGAAGCGAGACAGGTCGTCCATGGTGTCAGCCCGGCGGTGCGATCCTCGGGAGGGACGCCGAGTTGCGCCCCATCCGAGAGATAACCGAGCGGCCGTCGATCGTGCAACATCCTTGCGTCACGAGGGATTTTTCCCCCGACGCGTCTCCCGATTCAGGAACCACGCGGCCAGCAGCGACAGGGTCTGATGATGGTGCCAGCCTCGCCAGGTCCTCACCTGGTAATCAGCCAACCCCGCCTCGCTCTTGGAACGGCGGAAGCACTCCTCGACACGGTGCGCCGCCTTCGTCACCCTCGCCGATTCCTCCGGAGACTCATCGGGATCGGCACTTGATAGGTAATAATCATGCTTGAACTTCCCGTCGGATTGGGCCTCACGCGTGACGAACAGCAACTCCTCCGGCCCCGTCCCTCCGGTCTCGGTCCTCGCTTGCACGCGACGCTTGACCACCTCGATGACCCGCGGGCCTTTCTCGCCATCTCGCACCTCGATCCGAGTCCGGGCGTCCTCCGGCAGGGCCGCTCTCCAGCGATCCAGGCGTAAGAATGGGCTCTTGGGATATCGCCCGCGTCCCGAGTATTCCGGCGGCGGCACGTCCAGGTCTCGCACCAGCATGTTCGAGGGGACCCCGAGCAAGTAACGCTCGCCCCGATCGCGTCATTTGGCCCGGAAGCTCGAGGGACGGCCCATCTCGTCGTCCCCGGCAGGGCTACCGCACTATGGAAACGCCCGAAAATCCAGCCAATTTCGAGGTCTGGAGGTCGAAACCGGTGCCATTTTCAGCCCCTCTGCCTCCGTAAATCCCTGCAAGGTAACGACTTCATAGTGCGGTAGCCCTTTCGTCCCCGGCGACCCAGCAGTGCGGCAGCGATTTGCCGCACTCATCGAGCATCTCCAGGGCGAGTTGGTGACGGGTCCGGAACTTCACCGCCTCGGGCACGCCCGCCTCCTTGCGACGGGCCTTGTCGGTCGCCCATTCCTTGGGGAGATACAGACGTGTATCGACGAGAGTGTGTTCTTTCCGGGAGACATAGGCCATGTAGACGCCGACCTGGCAGTTCTCGATCTTGCCCATCCGGCCGCACCATTGCCGGATGACGCCGACCGACTTGGTCCCCTTCTTGGCGAACCCCGAGGGGTCGAAGACGATAGAGTCGCTGCACAATTGCGGCAACAATATCGGAAGCCCTTGGTATTGAACGAGTTGTGGGGAAGTTTAGCCGTCCACTGAGATTCGGCGCAAATCTCTTTTCA
>JAABUQ010001561.1_pt1 | contig 48657 bp, 34 predicted proteins | sample 5560001 | NCBI WGS metagenome assembly JAABUQ01 (sample SAMN10711888, study PRJNA513371) | rock metagenome | isolation source: Antarctica rocks | place: Antarctica: Victoria Land, Finger Mt nord | collected 2015-12-18
CAGGTCGGTCGAGTAGGCTTTGCGAGGGGCAGATAGAGGGGCAGATAGATGTTCCATGCCCTAGTTTCGGAAGAAAACAAACCTTCCTATACAGTCTCTTATATGTAGTGACCAGTTTTACTGTTCTGCCCTGGAGTGTTGTATCTGCTGGTGACGTATAGTTGCCTTCCAGGAAATTTGTTCCGGCTTTGTCGGTATCGAAAGAAGGTGTTGGACCTAGCGAGTTCGGTTCCAATACCAGCACGGTTGCACTGGATATCACCTTCTTCGTGCTAACTTGCGTCGCCAACATTGCATCGCCAGGCAGCTTCCGGCGGTTCCTGCGCTTCCTGCCCCCCGCCCGCCGCGTCTACGACCTCCAGGAGGTCGAGGCCTTCTTCCGAAAAGAAGAAAAGCCATAGGCGATAGGTTTTCCGTTGCTCAGGTGGCTTGCTCCAGAGTTTCTATTTCTTCTTAACTATGCCCTTGTAATCGACAGTAGTAACAGTTTTCCCTCCTGTCACGTAAGTTTCAGCCAGCCACATGAAACGATCATAACCAACCAGAGGCACATGATTACTCAGAATGCTCCTCACTTGTTCATCCTTTGCAGTAAAATCGATTCGTGTGCGGTAGTCGAAAGAGACAAACGGGGTAGCAAATACACGCTGAGTGTACAATTCTGTGTGAAGCTGCTCACCTAACTTGTCCGGCAACTGCGTTAACCTGCCTTTGTATGCTATGCTGGTTCTGCGATTGAGGGGATAACCCGGACGATCTTTCAACGAAGCGGCAACTAGATGTATGACATGGGGATCTTCTTCGTCTCGTATGACTACTATGCTTGGTAGCTCGCGGCTTAAATCAGCAGCTAACTCTCTTGTGTTCGTCACTCTCCGATTGTCGGTGACATTAAGACCATCGAGGATAGTGGAACCAGTAGAAGATACCTCAATTTCGATAGTATAGTAACAGCCAAGACGTAGTGATACAGAGGATAGATAGTCAAAAAGCGACACGATTTTTAGGTTGGGTTCTTTTTGTACGTTTGTTTTGGGTGTCGCCGCTCCAACGCTTAATTGCGACATCGTGATGAACAACAAACAAAGCATTGAGCCGTAAACTGTTGTTTTCATTTTTCATAATCCAATCTTGGAAAACGCTGAATGCCTGAACAAGGCACTAGAGCGGTTGAACAGTGAACAAGAGCGTAGTTGTACCGTCCTGATGATCTACAACCTTTATGCTAAGTGTTCGGTGTACAGCAGGGCTGGGATGTAGTTCATCGCCACCGATGTAAACATGGATTCTTTGCGTGTATGGCTGAGGAATTGGCCGAGGTTGTGATGACGCTGGACCAGACCATGTTGCAGCAAAACCTGAAGTGCTCGATGGTTCTGTGGGGTCAACAGTATTTTGCTGAGAAAAATCCACAGGGTCCAAGTAACTACCGTCTGCACCAATGAGGGTGTTGATACTGGTTGTTGGAACTGCCCTACCACCATTATCAATGGCATCAAGCGACTCCTCTACATCAGTTCCTGCAAAGATCGCATCAAGCGGCTGAGTGAACTGATCACGGACTTGCATCTTGAGCCTTGTTCCATACAGAACAAATAAACCTACTTCAGGAAATTGAATATCTAAATCCGCTGGAGAACTTTTATTATTCTCAAGGAATTTCTCGCCAACAATTGAGCCATTAAAAGCGGGCGTCTTGTCTAAAGAGAGTGGTTCTAACACAAGCACTGTCGCGCCTCCAATTGCCTTATTTGTGCTTGTTTGCGTGGCTGTCATGGCATCACCTGATAGGGACCCACTACGCTTTACTGCCGTCAACGTAAGCACAAGCTTGCCAGTCTGAACAAGCTGACCTTTGGCGTTCATCATTGTTTCTGGCTGCGGGTCTGTTGACGCCACACCATTTGCGACGGTGAAGGAAACATCGCCAACCTTCGCCCTCGGTAAGACAGTTAGTGTGAAACTCTCTTTTGAGTGATTTTTGGAAAACAACCCTAGTTTGATTGGGTTTGGCAGCTTCGCGAATATGCCACTGACCAGCCTCCTCGGCGGTAATGCTGGTTTTGTAGGAGGAGCTGGTGCCGAACTAAGTGGAGCGTTTGGATGCTCGCCCATCGCATTGGGTGCCGTTGCCGCGCCGGAGGTCGAGGGATCAGCGTAATCCACGGTGGGATCATAAGCTGGGTTGTCCTGGGGGTCACCAACATAATCTGTGTTTGAGGCCGTACCATCATCGGCACCCGTAACACTGTCTACGAAGTGGACCGTAGCTGTAACAGGGATAGCATAGTAGCCCGTTAAACGGAAGGTGCCCGTAAACATAGCAGCGGGATTGGAGTCGTCGATTTTTCCGTCATCCGGCTTCCCCGGATCGACTATAGGGTTCAGCGAAATGCTGAAATCTGAAGCGTCAGCAGTTATGTCGGCACTGCCGTCATAGGGAGTAACAGTCACAGTGCCTACCGACCACGACCAATGTTGAATTGTAGCGGACTCATCTTGACTGAGCGGCGCATTCTTCACGCCCGCTGAGACCAAGCAACTATCAGTTTCGACAGGATTAGGATCACCTGGGTCGCCGGTCGTGACAGTTACCGACGGCGGAGGTGGCGGGGGTGGCGGCGTTGCGCCGCCGCTTGTGGTGTCTGCGAAAGACTGGCAGGAGAAAAGCAACAGGACACCGATAGCCCAGACTTTTGACAGCAGATGTAACGGGGATTTTGAGTTCAACATGATAATACAGTCTTTCTGAGAACGTAGCGGTCAACAGTTTGCTGGCATCAGTTGTCGCCGTTGAGTTCCCGGAACGAGCGGCGGGCGGATGCCATCGTCTCACGGAAGCCTACACGGTCACTGTCTTGCCACTGGACCATGCGCCAGCGCCAGTTAGCAAGAAGATCGGGCGACGCCCCGGATGTGAGCGCACTACGATAGGAAAGTAGGCGTACCAAAAGTTGCAAGCCTTCGGCCCCTTGCTTGCCGTAAGCCGCGTCCATTGCAGACCAAAGGGCCAGGTATTTTGCTGGGGGGGTAATGGCGATCTGCTTCTCCCCGATGGAAGGCGGGCCATAATGAACATTACCGAGCCAGAGCGTGGGCATATCGTCTGTCTTAGCCGGTTGAGGCAGGAGTTTGTCGATAAAAATTGCCGAGCATATCGTGTTCTGGCTGTAGTTCCGCGCGATTTTCACATAGTAAGGGTTGGGGCCGCGTACCAGGAACGATTTGTAGACTCCGCCCCAGAAATCATGCACCCGCGCCTGAGCCAGTGGGGCTAAGGTCTGCGCTTCGGCCATCTTCACCCGGTATGGCAGCAATGAAACCAGATAATCACGATCCCGGTTGTTGCCGTCATGCCCATCCTTGTTGAAAAAGTAAAGACTGACCCGGTGGACGCCCTGCGGCACGGAAACACTCATCCAAATATCCGGTCCATCCGATGTCTGGTCATAGGTCTCTCCGTGGTCGTCCGCCTCAGCCTGCCGCCGGTAGCCGATCTGCGGGTCATACAGTGAACGCGGATTATCCGTCTGCACCGTCTGCACCCAGGCGCGCAGAGCGTCCGTAGTGCGATAGCGGGGGCCAATAGTAGCCACTGCCATGTAACCGGGCGAACTGACAGGAAAATGATCTCCCCAAGGCGATTGCATGGCGAAAAGGCGCGCGTATTGCCGCCCGTAGCGACCCACGGCGTCCCCCTGAGTCTGCCAGTCATCGCCTAGATAGGTTGCACCGCCGACCGGCAGATCTGCTTTAAGCGATCTCACCAGTGCAAGAAGCTTCGTCATCTCCGCCTGCGAGGGCGGCGCGGCTGCAATAGGGAGCGGCGGAAAACTCGTTACGGCTGTAACTCTTGGGACGTTGCCTGGAGCTTTATCCGCCGCAGGCGGGAAGAGGCCGCCTCCGTAAAGGCCAACGTAAGCCTCTTTGCCATCGGTCAGGAGAGCCGCCACGTAATCATTCGGATGCTCACCATTTGCCCCCGATTGTAGCCGCCGCTGAGTTTTCGGGTCGAAGACCTCTACACCCCCCTGCCGATGCCCTACCCAGAGACGACCTGAGATGTCTTCGGCAAGGCACGTCACGTAATCCTCGCGCAACAAATCCCCCGTAAAAGTAGCCGCGCTAGGGGCAGCGGGAGGATTCATGCCTGCCGCCTTCGCCTTCCAGTCCACTCCACGCACAAAGTTCCAGCGATCACCGTCTCGGCTACGCGCCAGCCCATCTGACGTTCCGGCATAAACAGTCCCGTCACTCGCCGCCAGCAAGCAGTTGATAAGTGGGCTAGGCAAGCCCGCGCCGGTTGGCAGGTTCGGAAGTTGCTGCGGCCCGGACACGATGCGCCAGGTCTTGTAGCCGTCGTCGGGGGAGCCGACGGCGATGCCGTCGCACTGGGTGCCGACGTAAAGCAGGCCGTCGGGGGCGAAGGCGAGGCACTGGGCCTGGTCGGAGGGCAGGCCGTCGGCGCGGGTGAAGTAGGACCAATGGGAGTTCTGGTAGCGGAACAGCCCGGCCTCGGTCGCGCCCCACACGCCGCCGTCTTTAGGCGAGACGGCCAGGGCGAAGACGCGCGACCCGAGCGGGCCGTCGAGGACGCCGTAGGTCTTCCACTCTTTGCCGTTGTAGACGGAGACGCCGTGGTTGAGGGTCCCGGCCCAGACGCGCCCGCTCTTGTCACAGGCGAGGGCGTAGGCGTTGTCGTCGCCGAGGCCGTCTTTGGTAGTGAAGTGGGTGTACTGCCTGTCTTTGGGGGCGGAGGGGTTGCAGCGCCAGACGCCCTGATCTTCGGTGCCGATCCAGACGTTGCCGTGCGTGTCCCGGCAAAGGCTAGTGATGAACTGCCCCTGCGCGTCAGCATCCCAGGGCACAGACGCAGCGGCGTGGGTGGCAGTTGAAACAAGTAAGCAGAGCCAAAGGCTCAGGCCGAGAAGCGTTTTTTTGCAGTCGGTGTGCATGAGGATGTATAGCCAGCACGAAGCAGAACATAATCCAACAGCAGGGAAGAAAGCGACGGCAACTGGGCGCATCATAACTGCTTCCAGTCAGCATGTCAAGGGGCCGGTAAAAATAATGAGAATGGCTTACGGGGAACCCGAAAATATGCGCCCGATGACTGAGCGTTTAGCCCCCGCGCCCGCGCGGGTAAGCCCAAAGCGTTGCCGATCTTGAAGGAGTCACACGAAAATGGCATTTGAAGTCCCCCCCCTGCCCTACGCCTACGAGGCGCTGGAGCCGCACATCGACGCCGAGACGATGCACCTGCACCACGACAAGCACCACCAGGCTTATGTCACCAACCTGAACATGGCCGTGGACAAGCACCCCGAGCTTGCCGGCAAGTCCGCCGAGGATTTGCTCAAGAAGCTTGGTGCCGTTCCTGAAGACATCCGCATGGCCGTCCGCAACAACGGCGGCGGCCACGTCAACCACACGATGTTCTGGGAGATCATGGGACCGGGCGGCGGCGGGCCGCCGACGGGCGCGCTGGCCGACGCCATCACGTCCGCCTTCGGCAGCTTCGATGCCTTTAAGACCCAGTTCAATGACGCGGGGGTCAAGCGTTTCGGGAGCGGCTGGGCCTGGCTGGTCAAGGCCACCGACGGCAAGCTCGCCATCGTCAGCACCGCCAACCAGGACAACCCGATGAGCGACGGCCAGTACCCCATCCTGGGCAACGACGTTTGGGAGCACTCGTACTACCTGAAGTACCAGAACCGCCGCCCCGAATACCTCGCGGCCTGGTGGAACACGGTCAACTGGGCCAAAATCTCCGAGCGCTTCGAGGCGTCGGGCTACTAAACCGCCGCACGACAGTCAGACGCAGAAAAGCCCCCGGCATCGTGCCGGGGGCTTTTCTGACTTTGCCTCAGCGCCGTCAGATCGACCGTCACCGTGCGGACGCCACCGTCTTCTGTCCCCGCTCCCACGTGTGCTCCCAGGGCCGCTGCGCCAGCTCCTCGTAGCGCCCGCTGTTCGGCTCCAGCTTCCAGCCCATGAAGGCCCAGCCGACGTAGTTGCCGACGTCCCAGATCTTCTCCGACGGGAGCTGCCCCTTGAACTGCGGCATGGCGCTGCCGGGGATGCCGTACAGCACCACGTAGTAGATGTCGCCGTTCGAGATGGACGACACCTCGTTCTTGCGGTAGTCGTAGTGGTAGCCCGGCTGGCCGCCCTGCGTGCTGGCCCCCGATGCCTGGATCAGCGTGAAGTCCATCGGCGGCGGGTTCAGGTAGGGCTTGGACGGGCCGCGCCCGTCCCCGTGCTCGCCGTGACAGCCGGCGCAGTAGGCGACGTACAACACGCGCCCGCGCTCGACCGACTCGACCGTGACCGGCTCCGGGTTCGGCATCGTCAGCCAGTCCGAGGGCAGGGTCGAGTTCAAGTAGGCGACGTTCTCCCCCGGCCCCTTCTGGTAATACTTCACCAGGTTGACCTTGAGGTCCGCCTGCTGCTGCGCCCGCTTGGTGCCGTCCCTGCCGCCCAGGCACTGGAGATAGGCGATCAGATTCGTGCGGTCCTGGCCCTGGATGTAGCTGTAGGACGGCATGAACGACTGCGGGCGGGTATAGCGCGGGTTCTGGAAGTGCGCCCAGTGCCAGTCGTTGGGGTGGTAGCCGGCCTCGTGCGAAAGGTCCGGGCCGTTGCGGGACGTGCCGATCAGGTGCGGCGAGTCGTAGGCGTAGTCGCCGGGCTGGGAGGCCAGCCCGCTGCCCATGCCCCAGTCCATGGGGCGCGCGTCCTGCGAGTGGCAGTAGACGCAGCCGTTCTTGACGTAGATCTCGCGGCCCTTCAGCTCCTGCGTCGTGTACGGGCGCGCGTTGGCCGAAGGGTGCGGGTTAAAGACGACCACGGGCGTGAAGGCGACCACGACAATGGTGGTGAACACGATCAGGAACGAGCCTATCAGGACGGTCAGCGGTGTCATTTTCATGGCGACGGTCTCGGAATTCTAATCAACGGCCACGGTGCGGTCGTCGAACGCGCCCGCCGGGGCCGAAAGCTCCTGCATCTCGGCGATCTGCTTGCGCCGCTGGCCCGCTCGGTCGATGGGTTTCTGCCGGATCGTCATGTACAGGTTGATGAGCTGCATCGTGACCGCGATCACGATCATGCCCCCGGCCATCGAGCGCAGGTAGAAATAAGGCTTCACGACGGGATAAGCCTTGACCACCTGCTCCCCGAGTGATATCCACGCGCTGGCCTGTGCCAGGCCCGCCGCCGTGATCGCCCAGAAATAAAGGTTGATCCCCAGCAGCAGGAGCCAGTACTGCGCGTCCGCCAGGTTCCGGCTCCACAGCGGCTTGCGGACGATCTGCGGCACCATGTAGATCATGGCCCCCGAGGCGATGAACCCGAACGCCCCCAGCAGGGCCAGGTGGGCGTGCGCGATCGTCCACTGGGAGAAGTGGATGAAGCGGTTGACGGAGATCAGCGACTGGATCGACCCTTGGATCGAAACGGCCAGGTAGAAGAACGCGCCGGTCAGGACGAACCGCAGGGGCAGGTTCTCCAGCATCTGACCCCACTGCCCGCGCATCGTCATGAACACGTTGGTGCTGAACGAGAACACGGGGATGACCAGGGCGACGGACCCGACGACCGAGATGACCTTGAGCCAGTTCGGGATGGGTGCCTGGAGCAGGTGGTGCATGCCCGTATTGGTGTAAAACAGGGCGATGGACCAGAAGCCGACCAGCGACATCAGGTGCGAGTAGAGCGGCCGGCGCGAGAGCTTGGGGATCAGGTAGTAGGCGACAGCCAGCCCGCCCGTGGTGATATACAGCGCGAAGACGTTGTGGCCGTAGAACCAGTTGAACACGGCGTCGTCCAGGCTCGACAAGGCCCCGGTCCGCTGGAAGCTCGTGACTGCGGCACCGTCCGGGATGTCCGCCGCGTTGTTACTCCACAGGATGTGCCGGTGCCCATCCGCCGTCAGAAACGTCGTGAACGGGTGCCACATGACGTGCCCCAGGAAGAACATCATCGGAATCCAGATCATCGTCCCGCCGATGTACCACAACGAAACGTACAGCTTGGCCTCCTGGCGGGCCAGGATCGTCTGGTAGATGATGACGGCGTTGACGCCCATCAGCAGCAGGATCGGCCAGTCGATGTACCAGGGGTACTCGCCGTACTCTTTCCCCTGCGTGTCGCCGCACATGATCGCCACCGTCCCGGCGACCACGGCCAGGTTCCAGAAGATCAAGAGCAGGTTCGCCGCCCGGTTGGACCGCAGCGGAGTCTTGCACAGGCGCGGGACGATAAAGTACCAGGCCCCGAAGAACGCCGTGGACAGGAACCCGAACAGCGCCATGTTGACGTGGGCGGGCCGCAGGCGGCTGAAGACCAGGGCGGGGATGCCGGCGAAGATCTCCGGCGTCGTCAGCTCGTTGGACATGACCAGTCCGTAGAGGACGCTGATCAGGAACCAGACCCCGCCGCTGAACAGCCCATGCAGGGCGGCGGAGTCGGGCCGGTCGAGCCGGTCCCAGAGCGCGGCGGACCTCGACTCCGCCGCCGGCGGGTCCGAGGAGCGTGAAGGCAGCAGGGAGATGATGGACATGACGGGCGGGGCTTCCTAAGCGGGACGGCACGAAACAAAACACGCACAACACTGTCTAGAGACGGAGAGCAGCGGGTCCCACCCAGTATACCCGAAGCCGCCCGCGCATCGGCTCAGGGAAAGCCGCTTTTCCGCTTGAAAGATCACCACACGATGAGCCTGATACGCTTGAACAACGTTTCGATGAAGTTTGAAGACCGGCAGGTCCTCCGCAGCGTCTTTTTCAAGCTCGGCGCGGGCGAGCGCGTCGGGCTGATCGGCAAGAACGGGGCCGGCAAGACCACCCTCCTGAAGCTGATCTTGGAGCAGATCAAGCCGACCGAGGGCACGGTGGAGCGCGGGGCTAATCTTAAGATCGGCTATTTCTCGCAGTTCTCATCGCTGGACGGCCAGCGGTCGGTCCAGCAGGTCTTGGAAGAGCTGTTCGCCGACGTTCGCGCCGTGGAAGACGATCTGAACCGGATCGCGGTGGCCCTGGAAACCATTGAAGACACCGAGGAGATGGAGCGCCTGCTGGACCGGCAGGCCGTAGCCCTGGACGAGATGACCCGGCGCGACGGCTGGGAGTACGGGCGGCATATCGACACCGTGCTGACCCGCCTCGGCTTCAGCGAGGGGGACCGCACCCGGCCCATCGACCAGCTTTCGGGCGGTTGGCGCAACCGCGCCGCCCTGGCACAAATGCTGCTCCAGGCCCCGGACTTGCTGCTGCTGGACGAGCCGACGAACTTCCTCGACGTCGAAGGGCTGGCCTGGCTCGAAGGCTGGCTGACGCAGTTCCGGGGCGGCCTGCTGCTCGTCTCCCACGACCGGCAGTTTTTGGACGGTGTGGTGACGCGCGTCGTGGAAGTGGAGAACTACGGCTTCCAGGAATACACGGGCAGCTTCACCCAATACGTCCGCGAGAAGCAGTTCCGGTTCAAGACGCTGGAGCGCCGGTTCCTGCACGAGGAGGAGCTGCTGACGTTCGAGGCTGAGGCCATCGCGGACCGTGACGAAGCCCGGCGCAACCCCAGCCAAAGCTTGCAGCGCAAGCTCGCCGACCTAAAGAAGCGGCGCGAGCCGCGCCCCGTGGACCTGGTTGTGACCGCGATCTACCAGGGCATCCGGCTGCCCGACAAGCTGCTGTCGGCGGAGCACCTCGCCAAGTCTTACAACGGTCGGACGCTGTTCTCGGACGTCTCGTTCGAGGTCGAGAAGGGCGAGCGGCTGGCGATAGTCGGCTCCAACGGGTCGGGCAAGTCCACCCTGCTGCGCCTGCTGACCGGGGCCGAGGCACCGGACTCGGGCGAAGGCATGGTGATCTGGCCGGGCGGCACGTCGTTCGCCGACTTCAACCAGATGCTGGCCGAGCTGGACCCCAAAGACACTGTCACCCATGCCGTCAACACGATGGGCGGCGCGGGCGGTCTCGCCTTCTCCGCGCGCCGCAAGGAGATTAACCGATTCCTGAGTCTCTTGCAGTTCTCGGAGATGGACCAGGGCCAGCGCATCGGCACGCTCTCCGGCGGCCAGCGCGCCCGCGTCGCCCTGGCCCGGTGCCTGCTGTCGGGCGCGCAGACGCTGATCCTGGACGAGCCGACGAACCACCTGGACCTGACCAGCACGCAGGTGATGGAGCGCGCTCTGGTGAACTTCCCCGGCGCGATCGTGGTCGTGAGCCATGACCGATTCTTCCTGGACAAAGTGGCGACCCGGATGCTGGTCTTCGAGCCGGGCGGCGGAGTAGAAGAATTCAGCGGCAACTGGACGATGTGGCAGGCGCGGTCGGGGAAAGGCTGAGGCGGCGCGAAATTTCCCAAGCCGAGGCAGGACTTCGAGCGGCCCGGCGTGAACCTGAAGGGGGCAATCCAAGACACGACGGGAGACAAGACTTCAAGTGAAAACAATTCGAGTGGGCATCATCGGGACGGGCGGCATTGCGCACGGCAAGCACATGCCCGCCCTGGCACGGGTCGAAGGTGTCGAGATGACGGCGTTCTGCGACGTCGAGCAGGGCAAGGCGCAGTCCGCGGCGGCGCGCTTCGGAACCGCAGACGCGAAAGCCTTCACGGACTACCGCGCGCTGCTTCAAGATCCGGCCCTTGACGTCGTCCACGTCCTGACCCCGAACGACTCGCACGCCGAGATCACGGTCGCCGCGCTCGAAGCCGGCAAACACGTGATGTGCGAGAAGCCGATGGCGAAGAAAGCCGCCGACGCCCGGCGGATGCTCGAAGCCGCCCGCCGGACCGGCAAAAAGCTGACCATCGGCTACCAGACGCGCCAGACGGCGGAAAGCCAGTACCTCAAGAAGGTCTGCGCGGCGGGCGACCTGGGCGAGATTTATTTCGCGCGGGCGAACGCCCTGCGCCGCCGGGCCGTCCCCACCTGGGGCGTGTTCCTGGACGCCGAAAAACAGGGCGGCGGCCCGCTGATCGACATCGGCACCCACGCGCTGGACCTGACGCTGTGGATGATGGACAACTACGAGCCTAAGTTGGTCGTGGGCAACGTCTACCGCAAGCTCGGCGACAACGAGGGCGCGGCGAACGCCTGGGGACCTTGGGACCCCAAGAAGTTCACCGTGGAAGATTCGGCCTTCGGCTTCATCACCATGAAGAACGGCGCGACCATCATCCTGGAAGCGGCGTGGGCGATCAATCTGGTGGACGCCACCGAGGCGAACTGCACCCTCGCCGGGACCAAGGCCGGTGCGGACATGAAGCACGGCCTCCGCATCAACGGCGAGAAGCACGGCACCCTCTACGTCGAGGACGTCCAGACCAGTGGCGGCGGCGTGGCCTTCTTCGAGGGCAAGAAGGTGGATACGGCTTTTGAGGAGGCCAACTCCTGGATCGAGGCCGTCCGCAACGACACCGCCCCGGTCGTCCTGCCCGAGCAGGCCCTGGTCGTCTCGGAGATACTGGAGGCCGTCTACGAGTCGGCCGAGTCCGGCCAGCCGGTGTTCTTCGATAGGTAGGGAGTAAACTTCACCCGGCTCGCAGGCTCGCCACCCTCCCCTTCAGCAAGGAGAGGGTTGAGAATAAGTCCTCTTCTGGCCCCCTTCTCCTTGCTGAAGGGGAAGGGCGGGGGATGAGGTTCCACTCCGCTTCCCCGCCCCCGGCTTGACACCCCACCCCCCGCGCGCTATAATCGTGTGTAAGTCCCGCAATCCTCCCAAACACGCCGCGTAGTTCAGGTGTCACCCCATGAAACACTCCCCCCGCCTCTTGATGAGCCTGTTGATAACCTCGCTCGTCGCCTGCCTCCTGCCGCTGCGCGCCCACGCCTTCGGCTGGCCCAACTCCAACGACAGCATCTTCCCGCCCCAGGCCGCCGCCAAGCCCTTCATCGACTTCGATGGGCGCGGCTTTCTCGTCCACGGCAAGCGGACGTTCATCGCCGCAGGCGAGCTGCAATACGCGCGGACGCCGCGCGCGTTGTGGCGCGACCGGATGCTGCGGATCAAGCGGGCGGGTTACAACACCGTCCAGACCTACACCTTCTGGAACTTCCACGAGCCGCGCGAGGGGGAGTTCGACTTCGCGGGAGACAAGGACCTGGATGCCTTCCTGAAGCTGGCACACTCGCTCGGCCTGTACGCCGTCGTCCGCATGGGTCCCTACGTCAACTCCGAGTGGGATACGGGCGGCCTGCCGGTCTGGCTGCGGTTTAAGCCGGGCCTGCTGCCGATGCAGGACAACGCCCCGTTCTACGCCGCCGTGGACCCTTACTTCGCTAAACTCGTCCCCATCCTCGCCCGCAACCAGATCAACCACGGCGGGCCGATTCTGATGGTCCAGATGGAGAACGAGAACAGCGCAGGCGGCGGCACGGACCTGCCCAACGCCTACTACAAGCGATTCCTGACCCAGATGCGGGCGGGCGGGCTGCAAGTGCCGCTGTTCTTCAGCGGCCTGAATCACGGCGACGACCCCGCGGGCGACGCGCCGTTCGACACCTCCCAGCGCACCAGTCCCTGGTTCAGCACCGAGTTCTGGACCGGCTGGATCAAGATATACGGCGTCGAACCCGACCGAGGCAAGAAGCTGGAGCGCGCGACCTGGAAAGTGATCGCCTACGGCGGCAGCGGCTACGCCCAGTACACGTTCTGCGGCGGCACGGACTTCGATGCCTGGAACTGCGACGAACAGGGCGCGTCTTACGACTTCGGGGCACCCGTCGGCCAGGCCGGGGACCTGCGCGATGTCTACTACCGCATGAAGCGGGCCGCGATGTTCGCGACCTCGTTCCCCGACGTCATCGAGAACTCGCTCGCCGGCGCGGGCGGTGACGGTGCCGGCCCGACCGACGGCAGCATCCAGATCACCAACCGTAAAGGACCGGCGGGCGAGATACTCTTTCTGGACAACCGCACGGGCGGGCCGGTCAAGACGCAGATCAGGACCGCGGACGGCGCGGTCTACCCACACGCCGGGCCGATCACACTGGACGCGGGCGAGATCATGCCCGTCGTCAGGGGCTACACGCTTGCCCCCGGCGTCCGCCTGACACTGGCCGCCGCCCGCGTCCTCGGCGTGGACGACCAGGGGGCCACGACGACGCTGGTTATCTACGGCAAAGCCGGGGAGCCGGGGGAACTCCATTTCGCCGCGAACGGGGCCAGGGCGCTGGACAAGCCCTCGGCGGGAACGACCCTGGCCGTCACCGCCACGGGCGTTTCCCTTCAGACCCATTTCCCGACGGACACCCCCCTGTCCGTCGCGTTCAAGGCCAGTGGGCGCACGATCCGCGTCCTGGCGATGAGCGATGATATGGCTGACCGCACCTGGTTCTTGTCGGGTGGCCAGAACATCGCCTGCGGGCCGGACTACGTCGGCGAGACGCAGGGGGGCGGGGCGGCACTACACTTGGATTCGGAGCAGCGCGGCCTGCCCGCACCCGCTTCCACTTTGCCCCAACTCCTTTACGGGCCGACCCTGGCCTCGCCCACCGCCCTCGTGCCGATAAAGGCACTCAACTCGTCCGTGGCCTCGGCGTCCGCGCCCGCCCTCGGTCCCTGGCAGGCCGATGGTTCGGTCCCGCAGGCACAGCCCGGCTTCGACGACGCGGGCTGGAAGAGCAGCGACCAGCCCCTGCCGATGGGCGCGGACGGCGATATCGGCTCCTATGCCTGGTACCGGACGCACATCACCGTCCCCGCTCCGGCCCCCGGCGCGGCCACGCTCCCCGGCGCGGCCACGCCCCCCACCCAGATCGCCCTGAGCGACGTCGGCGACTGGGTGACCTGCTTCGTCAACGGCAAGCGCGTCGCCAGCAGCGACGTCCGCCAGCGGTACCAGAACGCCGTATCGAGTCGCCTGTCGGTCGCGCTGCCGCCCGGCACGGATACGGTCGCGTTCCTGACCGCCCACTACGGCCGCAACAAGCTCTACAACTACTACGGGCCTCTCGACGCCATCGATGCCAAGGGCATCTCCGGCCCGGTCCGGCTCGAATCGCCGCCCGCCTACACGGGGGCGCTGAACAAATTCCGCTGGCAGGCCGACGACCGCGCCCCGGACGACGCCGCCAAGCAGGCCGCCCCCGACCTGAACGCGGACGGTGCCGATTGGCACGACGCCACGACTTCCACGGACGTCTTCAACGGGCGCGTCGGCTGGGCCTGGTTCCGCACCGTCCTGCCCGACCTGCCCGGCCCGCATCGGGTCATCCGGTTCAACTCCATCGACGACAACGGGGACATCTTCCTGAACGGCCAGCAGATTGCCGCAGATGTCGGCATCAACGCCAACCGGGAGGTCGCCCTCGACGCGGGCTGGCGGGTGGGCAAGCCGAACGTGCTGGCCATCGCCGTCCAGAACACGGCGGGCGGGGGCGGGCTACTGGGCGACATCGCGCTGCAAGGCGGCCTGGGCGCGGGCCGCGACCTGCGCGGATGGAAGATGCACGGCGGCGAGACCCCGCCCCCGGCCGGCTCGCCCGCCTGGAAGCCGCTCGTGGGCGGGGCGGAGACCGGTGTTCCGTCTTTCTTTCGCACCACGTTCACGGTCAACCCGCCCGGCCCGACCGGGCCGCACCCGATCCTGCGGGCCTCCCCCATCGGTCTGTCGCGCGGCTCGATCTGGCTCAACGGGCACAACCTGGGCCGCTACCCCGAGGTGTCCCCCGTGGACGGCCTGTACCTGCCCGAGTCGATGCTGCGCGCAGGCCGGAACGAGCTGGTCGTCTTCGACGAGGAGGGCAACTCCCCCGCCGGCGTCCGCATCGTCGTCGAGGCCGCCGCCAGCCGCACCGACGTCGTGCTCGCCCCGACGCGCCCCGCCCGCGCTGCCTCGCGCTAGCACCTGTGTCCGCCATAACCTGCTATAATATCAACATGAAGCACTTCCCCCGCCTGCTCTTGTCCGCGCTCCTGCTGGCCCTGCTCCCCTCACACGCCCGCGCCTTCGGCTGGCCGGACAACAACGACAGCATCTTCCCACCGCTCCCCGCCGCAAAGTCTTCTATCAACTTTGACGGTAAAGGCTTCATCATCCACGGCAAGCGGACGTTCATCGTCGCGGGCGATATGCACTACCCGCGGACGCCGCGCGCTTTGTGGCGTGACCGCCTGCTGCGGATCAAGCGGGCCGGCTACAACACCGTCCAGACCTACGCCTTCTGGAACTTCCACGAGCCGCGCGAGGGGGAGTTCGACTTCGCGGGAGACAAGGACCTGGATGCCTTCCTGAAGACCGTGCAGTCTCTCGATATGTATGCCATCGTCCGCGCCGGTCCTTATATCAACGCCGAGTGGGATACGGGCGGCCTGCCGGTCTGGCTGCGCTTCAAGCCGGGCCTCCTGCCGATGACCGACAACGCCGAGTTCTACGCCGCCGTGGAGCCGTATTGGAACAAGCTCTTCCCGATCATCGCCGCCAACCAGATCTCGCGCGGCGGGCCGGTCATCATGGTCCAGCTCGAAAACGAGCACGTCCTGCCCGGCGGCGTCGGCGGCGGCACCGACCTGCCGAACGCCTACTACAAGCACTACCTCGCCAAAGCTCGCCGGATGGGCCTAACCGTGCCGCTGTTCTTCAGCGGCCTGAACCACAATGACGACCCCGCAGGCGACGAGCCGTTCGACACCTCCCAGCGGACGTCTCCCTGGTTCAGCACCGAGTTCTGGACCGGCTGGGTGGGCCGCTACGGCGTCGAACCCGCGCGGGGCAAAAAACTGGAGCGCGCGACCTGGAAAGTGATCGCCTACGGCGGCGCGGGGTACACGCACTACACGATGGCGGGCGGCACGGACTTCGACACCTGGAACAATGACGAGCAGGCGGCTTCGTATGACTTCGGCTCGCCCATCGGCCAGGCCGGGGACCTGCGCGACGACTACTACTTCTGCAAGCGGGCCGCGATGTTCGCAACCTCGTTCCCCGACGTCATCGAGAACTCGCTCGCCGGCGCGGGCGACGGCGGGGCCGCCCCGACCGACGGCTCCGTCCAGATCACAAACCGCAAGGGGCCAGCCGGGGAGATCCTCTTCCTGGACAACCGGACGGGCGGGCCGGTCAGGACGCAGATCCGAATGCCGGGCGGCAAGGCCTACCCCCACACCGGGCCGATCACGCTGGACGCGGGCGAGATCATGCCCGTCGTCCGAGGCTTCCCGCTGCTGCCCGGCGTCAGCCTCAGCCTGGCCGCCTCGCGCATTCTGGGAGTCACGCAGTCCGGGCAGATGACGACCCTGGTGGTGTACGGCGCGGCCGGCGAACCCGCCGAGCTGCACTTCGCCGCCCACTCCGCCCGCGTCGTCCAGCAGCCCGCCAATGACAAGGCGCTGGCCGTCATGCCCGGACTGGTCCTGTACCGGACGACCTTCCCCGGCGGGTTGCCCACGGTGAGCATCTTCCGCGTCGGTACGCGCCTGGTCCGTGTTCTTGCCATGCGCTCGGAGCTTGCCGACCGCTGCTGGTTCTTGCACCAGGGTGGCCTGATCGCGGTCGGCCCGGACTACGTGGGCGAGGTGCGCGAGACGCCCGCCGGCCTGCGGATCGAGACCGAGCGGCGCGGCCTGGGCGCAGCCCCATCCCCCCCCCTGCCCCACCTCCTTTACACCGCCTCAATGGACGCCCCGACCCTGCTCGTCTCGGTTCCCGTCCCCGATGCGCGCCCCGCCCCCACCGCCGCACCCACCTTGAGCGCGTGGCGTGTGGACGCCGCCGACCCCGAGGCCCAGGGCGGCTTCAACGACGCGGCTTGGAAAGCGAGCGACCTCCCCCTGCCGATGGGCGCGGACGGCGACTACAGCGCCTATGCCTGGTATCGGAGCGCCGTGATCGTGCCCAAGGCCGGCACCTATCAGCTCAACCTGAGCGACGTGGGGGACTGGGTGGTCGCCTTCGTCAACGGCAAGCGCGCAGATAGCGACGGCCCGCGCACCCGCTACCGGAGCGCCGCCCCGCGCCGCCTGGTCGTGCCGCTCCAGCAGGGCAGGAACACGCTGGCTCTGCTGACCGCCCACTATGGCCGCAACAAGCTGTTCAATTACTACGGGCCGATGGACGTCATCGACGCCAAGGGCGTCTCCGGCCCGGCGACGCTGTCCGCCGTGACGGCCGCGCCCCCCCAGGTCGAGGCCTTCCGCTGGCAGGCCGATGACCGCGCCCCGGAAGACGCGGCGAAGCAGGCCGCCGTCGGGGTGGACACGAGTGGGGCCGACTGGCACGACGCCACCAATTCCACCGACGTGTTCAACGACCGGCGCGGCTGGGCCTGGTTCCGCGCCGTCCTGCCGGCCTGGTCCGGCCCGCACCGGAGCCTGCACTTCGACTCGATTGATGACAGCGGCACGATCTACCTGAACGGCAAGCTGCTCGCCTCGGATATCGGGATCAATGCCGACGCAGACGTGCCTTTGGAGGGTGCCTGGAAGGAGGGGGGGCCGAACGTGCTGGCGGTGGCGGTGCATAACACGGGTGGGCCGGGCACCATCGGCGAGGTGCGGCTGGTCGCGCCCCTGCCCGAAGGGCAGGCCGTCCAGGGCTGGCGGATGCGCGGCGGCGTCACGCTGCCCGCCTGGGACGCGGCGGACTGGAAGAGCGCCGCGCCCAGTGCCGCGCCCGCCACACCCGCCTTTTATGCGGCGACCTTCAAGGCCGTGCAGCCCGGCCCGGTCGGCCCCCACCCCGTTCTGCGCCTGTCCACGGCGGGCATGTCGCGCGGGTTCGTCTGGCTCAATGGCCGCAACCTGGGCCGCTACCCGGAGCGCTCGCCTGTGGAGGGCGTCTACCTGCCCGACTCGCTGCTGAAGCCGGGCGGCAACCACCTGATCGTCTTCGACGAGGACGGCAACGCACCGTCGGGGATGCACATTATCGTTGAGGCGGTCGCCAGCCGCGTTGGCGCGGTGCTCGCGCCCGCACATACGGTTCATACCGCGTCGCGCTAGGTGAACCGGCTGAACAGGCTGCGGCGGTGCCCGATCAGCCACACGACGAAAGCCCCCGCCTCTGCCGATGCAGAAGCGGGGGCTTTCTGTTTCATTCTGAGCCGCGTCTAGTCCCCGTTAATCTCCGGCACCCCTTCCTGCATCTCGTGGCCTTCGGGCGCGGCGAACGTCTCGGTGACGGCCTCGCCCGCCTCACCAGCGCGCGGATGGACGCACGGGTAGTCCTTCTCGACGTAATAGCGCAGCGGCTGCGGGCCGTCTGTCTGGAAGTACACGCCCTCGGCTTCCGGCAGAGCCAGGGCAGCGAGGTCGGCGGCGGACAGGGACAGGAACACCCCCTGATCGCTGGAGTTCAGCCCGGTCGCCTCGGCGCTCGGGCCAAGCGTCACGGTCCAAATGAGGCCGCCGGGGAAGCCGATGGCCGCCGTGGCCGATTCGCCTGATTGCACTGCCGCCATCTCCGAAGGCGTGATCCGCAGCCGTAGGCTGTCGCGCGTCCAGCGTACTTTCATATCGTGCCTCCCCGCTCGCCCGTCGCCAACCGGGCGGCATCGGGGTCCAGGGCGGACGGCCTGCCCGCCTTGACGAACGCCTGGCGCAGGGCGAAGCCGCCGACGAGGCTGACCACGCCCGCCGCGACCGACATCCAGCGCTTGTGCTTCCGCGCGACCGGCAGCGCGTTCAGCACTTCGGGTAGGATGACGCCGGCCACAACCGAGGTCCAATAGAGCGTCTTCTGGCCGCCCACGGTGAGCGGCTTCGCCAACGGTCCCGCCTCGCGGATAAATCCCACCTGGGCTATGGCCTCGGCGATGTGGGCCGCCGTCTCGACCTTGCCTAAAGCTTCCGTGCCCGCGCCGTCCTGCCCGACGACTTCGAGGGCCAGTCGGACCGCGCCCGCGCCCGCGCTGACAGCCGACGCGCTGAACAGCGCGCCGATCCAGGAGTTGCGGCTCCAGACCGGCGTCGAGGTCGTGGACAGCAGGACGCCCGTGTAGCCCGCCAGCAGCAGGCCCAGCGGCACGCCGATGCCATCCGCCACCAGCCCCGCCGTTTCATCTGCGACGCGCGCCGCCCCCGAAAGGGTCGCGTCGTGGCGGCGGACGCGCAGCAGCTCGCGCAAGGCGGCGATCCCGCCCATGAGCGTGTAGACCGTCAGCGTCCAGCTCCCCAGGTTCATCGGTGACGACGGTTTCCAGACGCGCAGCATGTGGTGGAAGCGCGACCGATCTCCCAGGTCCCAGATCAGCAGCGGCGCGCACGGCAGCGCGGCCAGGGCCGCGATCAGCGTCCCCGCCTTCGTCACCTCGCGGTACTGCCCCCGCCCGAAGCGGTCGGCCAGACGGGCGACGCTGAAGGAAGCCGACGACATCCCCCCCAGGAAGAAGTACGTCCCGACCTCGGGCGTCCACAGGGGTGCCTTGAGGAGCGAGATGTCGTAGTAGGCCGGCTTGCCGTCCTTGGTGTCCCCGTCGGACTTGCGCCCCCGCCCGTCCCGCGCTTCCAAGCCATTGTCACCGCCGTCGCCCCGCGTGGCCTCGTTCTTCTTGTCGGGTCGGATGCCATTGGCGGCCTCCCAGCGTCCCCGCGTCTCAGTCTCCGGCGCCATCGACGCCCCCTTTCGCGAACAGTAGCCCGGCGAAGGCGGTCAGCGCCAGGCCGGTCAGCAGACTGGCGGCGTAGCGCCTGCCCTGCTTCTTCAGCGGCTGGGGCGGATTCGTCGGCAGGTTGTAGCGGTTCGGGTGGTCTTCCAGCAGGAAGAACGAGTGCAGCTTGCCGTAGTCGCCCAGGTCGTCCGCGCCGTACAGGTACGCGCCCTCGTTGCCCTGCGCGCGCAGCGTCTCAACGCGGGCCTTGGCGTGTTCGCGCAACTCATCGACGGGGCCGAACTGGATGGACGCCGTGGGGCAGGCCTTGGCGCAGGCCGGCGTCATGCCGTCCTTCTGCCGGTCGTAGCACAATGTACACTTGTGCGCGTGGCCGTCGTCTTCGCTGCGCCCGAGGACGCCGAAGGGGCAGGCCGAGACGCAGTAGCCGCAGCCGTTGCAGATGTCGGCCTGCAAATAGACGTTGCCGAACTCGTTGTAAATTAGCGACCCCGTCGGGCACGACTGGAGGCAGGGCGCGTCCTCGCAGTGCTTGCAGACGTCGCTCATCATCAGCCAGCGGGACGAGTGCTCGCCGATCTGCTCCTGGAACGCGACGTGCCGCCACGTCGTCTCGGACAGCATCTCGGTGTTGTCATAGGAGTTGCCGGTGAACTTGAAGCCGTCCGAGGGGAGCTGGTTCCACTGCTTGCAGGCGACCTCGCAGGCCTTGCAGCCGATGCAGATGCTGGTGTCGGTAAAGAACCCGGTCTGCGTACGGGCCTCGGCGTCAGGGACGTCCGTCCGCCGCGGCGGGAAGGCATTCGCGATGCTGTCGAACATGTCAAGGGGGATCATGGTGTTCTTTCAGGGGCGGGGCGTTTTCGGCCCGTCCTTGCGGATGTGCTTCTCCAAATGACCCTCCGGCTGCGCCCCCGCCGGGGTATCCGGTACGGGTTCCCGGTTGGCCCAGCGCTCGGCGGGCTGGGTCGGACGGGTCGGCTGGCCCGGCAGGCGGCCCGCGCGGACGCGGCAGGCGAAGACCTTGGCCTCGTGCATGGTGACGTTCGGGTCGGCGACGAGCGAAGTCAGGTCGTTGGCGCTGCTGCCGACCACCTCGCCGGCGAAGCCCCACTGGAAGGGGATGCCGACCTGGTGAATCGTCCTGCCGTCGACGACCATCGGCTTGATCCGTTTCGTCACCATTGCCCGCGCCTCGATCCCCGCCCGCGCCGACTCGCAGACCATCCAGCCGCCGTGCTCGATGCCGTGTTCGGCGGCAAGCTCCGGGCTGATCTCGATGAACATGGACGGCATCAGCTCGTTGAGCCACGAGTTGAAGCGCGACATCGGCCCGCTCAGATAGTGCTCCGTCAGCCGGAACGTGCAGGCGACGACGGGGAACTCCGACTCGGGGTAGCGCGCGAGTTTGTTGCCCGGCAGGTCTTCAAAGTAGCGCGTCGTCGGGTTGTCCTGGGTCGCCCCGTAGAGCAGGTTGCGGACCGGCGACTCGACCGGCTCGTAGTGCGTGGGCAGGGGCGCGTCTTTGGTGCCGCCGGGCGCGAACAGCCAGGCCAGGCCGTCGGGGTGCATAATGAAGGGCTGGTCCCCGCCGATGGCCTCCATGCCCACGGCATCCAGCGGGGCGCGGTAGGCCGGGTCTTTGTCCGGCTCGAAGTCCGGCTCGTCGTCCCCCGTCCAAACGGATTTTTCTTTATCCCACCACATCAATTTCTTGCGCTCCGACCACGGGTTGCCTTCGGGATCGGCACTCGCCCGGTTGTACAGGATGCGCCGGTTGTGCGGCCAGGCGTAGCCCCACTTCGGGTCCAGGGGATTATCCGGGCTGCGGACCCGGTCGCGGGCGCGGTTGACATGGGGCGCGGGCGTGACGCCGGAGTATATCCAGCCACCGCAGGCCGTCGTGCCGTCGTCCTTGCACTCGTTGAACCCGGTCAGCAGCTTCCACTTGCCCGTCTCGGGGTCCACCTGGTCGGTGTGGTAGCCGTTGATCTCCTGGAGCACCTTCAAGGCGTCCGGCTCACCCTCGATGCGGCTCAAGGTCCCGTCCGGCAGGCGCGGGTGCTCGTCGTACTCGTAGTCCCAGGTCAGGTGCAGCAGTGGCTGGTCCTTGGGGTCGGTCGAGCCTGCGTAAAGCTTACGCAGCCGTTTGCCCAGGTTGTACAAAAACCACAGGTCCGAGCGGCAGTCATCCGGCGGGTCGATGGCCTTGTCGTGCCACTGAATCAGACGCTGCGTGTTGGTCAGCGTCCCCTCTTTCTCCGGCGACGAGGCGGCAGGAATGAAAAAGACTTCGGTGGCGACTTGTTCGGGCGGCGGCCCGGTCGGGTCATTCTTCCAGAAGACGGCGCTCTCGGTCTCGAACCAGTCGGCGACGACCAGCCAGTCCAGATTCCGCAGGCCCTCGCGGACGACCTTGGCGTTGACCGACCCCGCCGCGGGGTTCTGGCCGAACAAAAAGTACCCCTCAAAGTCGCCCTTCGCCATGCGCTGGAAGGCCAGGATCATGGAATAGTCGTCGTCGAGCCGCGGCAGCCAGTTGTAACAAAAGTCGTTTGCTTTGGTCGCCGCCTCCCCGTAGTAGGCTTTGAGCAGGCTGACGATGAACTCCCGGAAGTGGACCCAGTAGCCCGTGGGCAAGCCCTCGTACTTGACATACGAGTCCAGTGTGTCGTGCGACGGTTCGGACGTCGGCTGGGGCAGGTAGCCGGGCAGCAGATCATACAGCGTCGGGATGTCCGTGGACCCCTGGATGCTGGCGTGGCCGCGCAGGGCCATGATGCCGCCGCCGGGCCGGCCCATGTTGCCCAGCAGGGTCTGGAGGATGCTGGCCGTGCGGATGATCTGGACGCCGGTCGTGTGCATGGTCCAGCCGACCGCATAACAGATGGCGCTCGTGCGCTCGCGCCCCGAGTTGTCGCACAGCGTCTCGGCGACCCGGACGATCTGCTCCGGGGTGCAGCCGCAGATGTCGGCGGCCATTTCAGGCGTGTACCGGGCGAAGTGCTGGCGCAGGAGCTGCAGGACGCAGTTCGGGTCTTGCAGCGTCTCGTCGCGCTGGATGTGGCCCGCTTTGGACCCGGTCGCCTCGCCCTGGGGGGAGTTGTGGGTGCTGGCTCCGCCCTCGATGCCGTGCCCGTGCAGGCCGTGCGAGTCCGCTGAAGACTTGCCGCTGGTGCCGCCCTCGTCTTTGCCTTCATCCCCCTCAGGGTGCTTGTAGCTCCAATGCCCCTCAGACGGGTCGTAGGCGCGGAACTCGGCATCATAGCCGCTGAACAGGCCGTCCAGCTCTTCCGTATCCTGGAACCGCTCGTCCACGATGGTGGAGGCGTTGGAGTAGGCGAGCACGTACTCTTTGAACCAGCGTTCCTGGATCAAGACGTAGTTGACCAATGCGCCTAAAAATGCGATGTCGCTGCCGGCCCGAATCTGGACGTGCTGGTCGGCCATCGCCGACGTGCGGGTGAATCTGGGGTCCACATGGATGAGCTTCGCGCCCTTGGCTTTGGCCTTCATCGGCCAGCGGAAGCCGACCGGGTGCGCCTCGGCCATGTTGGAACCCATGATCAAGATGGCGTCGCTGTTCTGAAGATCCTGCTGGTATTGTGTGGCCGCGCCGCGGCCAAATGTCGCACCCAGACCGGGCACGGAAGCAGAATGTCAGATGCGCGCCTGGTTCTCGACCGAAAGCACGCCCAGCCCCGCTGTGAACAGCTTCTTGATCAGGTAGTTTTCTTCATTGTCGAGCGTCGCCCCTCCCAGGGTGCCGATGTTGCGGACGGCGTTGATCGTCTGCCCCTGATCGTCCTTCTCAGCCCAGCCCCGCTCGCGGGCGTCTTTCACCTTCTGCGCGATCCGGTCCATCGCCCACTCCAATGGCTTTTCTTCCCATTCGGTCGCGTAAGGGGCGCGGTACAGGATGTGCCTGACCCGGTGCGGGTTACGGGCGAGCTGGAAGACGTTCGCGCCCTTGGGGCACAGCGTCCCCTCATTGATGGGCGAGTGCGGGTTGCCTCCGATGTCGATGATCTGGCCGCCCTTAGTATAGATGTGCTGGCCGCAGCCGACCGCGCAGTACGGGCAGACGCTCTCGGTCACGGTCGCACCCTCGGTGCGCGACGCTTTCCCCAGTGTCTGCCGGCTGAACGGCTGCGCCTCGCGCTTCTTTTCACCCTTCGAGGCCGAAAAGAGAGGCAGTTTTATCATGGTCCCTGGCTCCTTGTCCCACGTGCCCGACAGCGGCGGCAATTTTAGTCTCTATTCACCCTTCTCCCCGGCTATTCCTGCCGGCAACCGCGCGGGAACACCCTCGAATTGAGTACAATGTTGAAACATGATCGCACGACCGAAGGCGCATCATTGAGCGCCCTGCCCGTACCCTCGGCTGGACGGCGGCTCCGGGAGGTTCACGGCGGTGGGCGACTTGGAGGGTGCGATCACCCTGCCGTCATTGGGGTGTACACTCCCGCTCGCGGAAGTCTATGACCGGGTGGCGTTCGGGGAGCCGCCGTCGGCTGAGGGGCCGGCGGACGGTTCCACTGTGCTACAATAACGTCAGAGAGGAACCCGATATGGACAAGACCATAACGCCGAACACCGTCCGGGAGCCAGCCGTCGGACGAGTTGCAGGCTACAAGGCGGCTATTGCTCAAATGTTTGCCGAGATGCAGGTCCTCAACGAGCAGATCAAGGAGACCCAGGCGGAGACTGACCGTGTACGTGCCGAGACGCGCGAAATCTTGGCGCGTCTGAGGGCAGTTTGACCATGTGGCGTGAGACCGCGAACGCCGTCCGAGAGCTACTGCTTCTGCGCGAGCAGACGAAAAAGAACGCGGACGACATTCTCGCCTTGCAGAAGGACTTCAAAGGTCTGGCATCAGACGTGCAAAACCTTAAACACGAGGTTCGGATCAACCGAAACGACGAGTCACACGAGCGCGTTAACATGGCACTCCGACTGGAGAATGAACTGCTGAAGTTCGAGCGGCGTCTGCCACCGCCCCGCGAGAACTGAGACGCGAATTGAAACAGTTCACAGACTACGATGCCGTGGTCATCGGCGCGGGGCCGAACGGGCTGGCGGCGGCGATCAAAGTAGCGCAGGAGGGGCATTCGGTCCTCGTCCTCGAAGCCGCCGATACGCCCGGCGGCGGGTGCCGGACCAAGGAGCTGACGCTGCCGGGCTTCCGGCACGACATCTGCTCGGCCATCCACCCGCTCGGCTACGGCTCGCCGTTCTTTCGGACGCTGGGGTTGGAACGGTACGGGCTGGAATGGATCCAGCCGCCCGCCGCGCTGGCCCACCCCTTCGACGACGGCCCGCCCGCCCTCTTGGAGCGGTCGGTCGAGGCGACCGGAGCGACACTGGGGGCGGACGGAAAAAACTACGAGCGTTTGATGGGGCCGCTGGTGCCCGACTGGGACCAGACCTCGCTGGCCTTGCGCGAGCCGTGGCGGCTGGCGCGCACCCCCTTCGGCCTGGCCCGGTTCGGGCTGAAAGCGATCCAGTCGTCGCAAAGGCTGACCGAGGCAGCGTTCCAGGGCGGGCGGGCGCGTGGCTTCTTCGCGGGCATGGCCGCCCACTCGATGCTGCCGCTGGAGCAGTCGCCGAGCGGCGCGTTCGGCCTGGCCCTGGGCATCGCGGGCCACGCCGTCGGCTGGCCTCTGCCGCGCGGCGGCTCGCAGTCCATTGTTGATGCCCTGGTGGCCCATCTGCAATCATTGGGGGGCGAAGTGGAAACGGGGCAGACGGTGCGGTCGCTGGCCGACCTGCCCCCGTCGCGGCTGGTCTTCGCTGACATCTCGCCCAAGCATTGGCTTGCCATCGCCGGCGATAAACTACCCCCGAGCTACCGTGCCGCGCTGTCGCGCTACCGCTACGGCATGGGCGCGTTCAAGCTGGACTGGGCGCTGGACGGGCCGATCCCCTGGAAGTCGCCCGATGTCGCGCGGGCCGGCACGGTGCATCTGGGCGCGTCGCGGGCGGAGATCAGCGCATCCGAGCGCGCGTCGGCGCGCGGGGAGATCGCCGAGCGGCCCTATGTCCTGCTGGCCCAGCAGAGCCTGTTCGACTCAACGCGCGCCCCGCAGGGCAAGCACACGGCCTGGGGCTACTGCCACACGCCGAACGGCAGCACGGTGGACATGACGGACCGCATCGAGGCGCAGATCGAGCGGTTTGCGCCCGGCTTCCGCGACCGTGTTTTAGCCCGCTCCGTCATCAGCCCGGCCGCGATGGAGCGCTACAACGCCAACTACATCGGCGGCGACATCAACGGCGGCGTCCAGGACTGGGCGCAGCTCTTCACCCGCCCCGTGCCCCGCTGGACGCCCTGGTCCACCCCGATCCCCGGTGCCTACTTATGCTCCGCGTCCACGCCCCCCGGCGGCGGCGTCCACGGCATGTGCGGCTACTACGCGGCAATGGCCGCGCTGACTCACTCCCGGTGAGGCGTTGGGCGCGGGATTTGAGAATCAGGACCGCCTGGCCTCGGTGTGCGCTCATCTTTGGCTCGTCAGAGACCCGCGCCCGATTCATGCCGCCTCAGTCGCTTCTTGGCTCCAGGCGCGAAAAGACGGCTTGCGGGCAATCCCCACCGCCACAGTTAAGGCCCAGCAAGCCGCCGACCACTTTTACAGATTGCAGAGCCGAAGCTACGCGCACAGACCGTACCGCCTAAGATGGCGGTTTTGCGTCCCCAGCCGTAGCAGATGGGTTTTCCGTTTCATCTTCTTTGACGCGAACTCGCGCGTAATGCGCGGCAGCCTTCATGCGGTTGCCGCAGGTTTCCATACTGCACCAGCGGCGCGTGTGGTTCTTGGTCGTGTCATGGAAGTGCAGGACGCAGGTCGGGTTCTCGCACTTCCGGGTGAGGGCAATGTCATCCCCACTGAGTGCCTGCGCCGCCGACTCAGCTATCGGCGCGAGCAGGTGCAGCGGCTCCGTGATCGCGCCCACATACTGACTCGTGAGCTTATCCCCGGCGAAGGTGAGTTCAAGACTGCGGCAGTGATTTCGGAGTATGCCGTTGATGGCGCTGACGACTTCCCCGGTTATCGGCTGCGCCCGCGTAATGTTCTCCACCGCCGCTCGCAGGACTGCCCGGAAGGAGCGCGCTTGTGCGAGGATTTGCGCCTGCTCCGGCGAGTTCGGCCACCGGCGCAAGGCCTCTTGTGCTTCAATGTCGTCGAGCACCCGTGCCTCCACAAGCCAGTGAACGAGGTCGGCGAAACGATCCAGCAAATCCACCCACTCGCCGTCCTGCTTGATGTGTGTGTTGAGAAAATCAAGCCACAGCCGGTTGCCGAGGAATAAAAAACGTGACGCCCCCCGCGCGTCGTCACTTTGTTGTTTCGCCATCTGCTTCCTCATTCCTTTATCGCTTGTGCCAAAGTCAAAAATTATCTTCTAACCGCTATGGAACCTTTTTAATAGTTGCTACGTTCCTCATGTTGTAACCCCTAAAATTGAATTAGAGGGTTATAATTAGGAGGAGATACAACCATGACGACGCGACTGACTGCCCTTGACCCAGCACAAGCCACCGGCAAGGCCAAAGAATTGCTCGACGCTGTGCAGGCCACCCTCGGCCTCACCCCCGACATGACGCGCACGATGGCGCAGTCCCCCGCCGTGCTGCAAGGCTGCCTCGGACTCAGCGGGGCATTAGGCCACGGCACACTCACCGCCAAAGTGCGTGAGCAGATCGCGCTGACCGTGGGCGAAGCCGGCCACTGCCAGTACTGCGTCTCGGCGCACACGGCCATCGGCCAGATGGTCGGGCTGAATGCGGGTGACATCCTCGCCAGCCGTGAGGCCCACGGCAATGATGCCAAGACGACTGCCGCGCTCATGTTCGCGAGTCTTCTGGTGCAGTCGCGCGGCCAAGTCACCGACGCCGAAGTCAACGCAGTCCGGGCGGCGGGTTACACGGAGGGGGAGGCCGGGGAGATCGTGGCGAACGTGACCCTGAACCTGTTCACCAGCTACTTTAACCATGTGGCACAGACCGAAGCAGACTTCCCGAAGGTCGAACTGCTCGCCAAAGCCTGACGAACGACCATGCCTTCCGGCATTCTTCGGGAGGCCGAGCCACAGTCACCGCGCACCGCGCAAAAGGGGGACTTCCGATGACACTGGACACCGTCAGAACAACGCCGCGTACCGCCTACCACACCATCCCTGCGGACGGGCTGAACATCTTCTACCGGGAGGCGGGCGACCCCAAGAACCCGACGCTCGTGCTGCTGCACGGCTACCCTTCGTCGTCTTTCATGTTCCGCGATCTCATGGCCGATCTGTCGGACCGGTTCCACCTGATCGCGCCGGATTATCCGGGCTTCGGCAACAGCGACGCCCCTGCCGTCGGCGACTTCGCCTACACGTTTGACCACCTCGCAGACGTGATCGAAAAGTTCCTGCAAGCACTTCACCTGGACCGCTTCACCCTGTACATCCAGGACTACGGCGCACCCATCGGCCTCCGCATCGCCCAAAAGCACCCGGAATGGATCGACGCCCTCATCGTGCAGAACGGCAACGCCTACGAGGAAGGCTTCACGCCCGCCTGGGAAGGGTTCCGGGCGCTCTGGAAGGACCGCAACGCCGACACCGAAGCGGCGGTCGCCGCCTTCTTCGCCCCCGAGACCACGCGCTTCTTCTACACGGAAGGCACACGCGATCCCGGCCAGATCAGCCCGGACAACTGGAACCTGGATCAGTTCTTCCTGGACAGGCCCGCCAACCGAGCCGCGCAGATGGAGCTGTTCTACGACTACCGCAGCAACCCGCCCCGCTACCCCCAGTGGCACGAGTACTTCCGCGCGCACCAGCCGCGCACACTGATCGTCTGGGGCAAGGGCGACCCGTTCTTCGGCCCGGACGGTGCGACCGCGTACCTGCGCGACCTGCCTGGTGCCGAGCTTCACATGCTGGACACGGGCCACTTCGCCCTGGAAGAAGACGGCCCACTGATCGCGCAGCATATCAGGGAGTTTCTCCCGAAGCTGTGAGGGGTACGCACAAGAACCAGCCCAGAAGCCCCCTCAACCCCAATTCTGGGGAACCAGAAACTACTTGTCCTGTTCCCCAGAATTGAGGCGAGGGCCGCGAGCATTTTTGTGAGAGACTCTCAGAGAGACCCTCAGGGGCATGGAGAAAACATAGGAGACACACAATGACAGCACCGATCATAGCAGCACCGATCATAGCAGCGCCGATCATAGCAGCACCGATCCGCCCGCCGTTCACCGAGGAGACGGCGCGGGCCAAGGTCCAGGCGGCCTAGGACGCCTGGAACACGCGCGACCCGGAGCGCATCGCCCTGGCCTACACGGAGGACAGCCAGTGGCGCAACCGTGACGAGTTCTTCCAGGGGCGCACGGCGATCAAAGAGTTCCTGCGCCGCAAATGGGCCAAAGAACTCGACTACCGGCTGATGAAGGAATTGTGGGCCCTCACCGGGAACCGCATCTCGGTCCGCTTCGAGTACGAGTGGCACGACGCGGCGGGGCGGTGGTATCGCAGCCACGGCAATGAGCAGTGGGAGTTCGACGAGGCGGGGCTGATGCGCCGCCGCGACGCCAGCATCAATGACGTCGTCATCCGCGAGGACGAGCGCCGCTATCGCGGGTAGTGAGGCAGACCGATGCACGTCGTTTCCGTCAATGTGGGGCTGGCCCGCCGGATCACCTGGCAGGGCCGCCCCGTCCTCACCGGCATCTTCAAAGAGCCGGTCGAAGGCCGCATCGCGGTGCGGCGGCTGAACCTGGAGGGCGACCTTCAGGCCGACCTCTCGGTGCATGGCGGCCCGGAGAAGGCCGTCTATGCCTACCCCGCCGAACATTACGATTTCTGGCGCGGCCTGCTCCCGGAGATCGCCTTACCGCCGGGTTCGTTCGGGGAGAACCTGACGGTGGAAGGCTTGACGGAGGAAAACGCCCACGTCGGCGACCGCTTCCAGATCGGGACGGCGGAGGTGATGGTCACGCAGCCGCGGATGCCCTGCTACAAGCTGGCGGCGAAGTTCGGGCGCACGGACATCATTCGGTATTTCCTGGAAAGCGGGCAAAGCGGCTTCTACTTAGCGGTGCTGCACGAAGGCGAGGTCGGCAGAGGCGACTCGATCCAGATCATCGAGCGGGCGTCGCGCGGGGCAAGCATCGCCGCTCTCAACAGACGGCGCTCAAAAACGTAAGGCTTGCGTTGCCGACGTGCTAGGCATGGTGGGTGAGGGACAGCCGCTCTTCCCCTGCATAAACCGTGAAGCCCGCATCGCGCAGGAATCCAATCAACGTCTGGTTGTTTGCTTCAGCAAGCTCGGCGGCGAGCGACGAGGCGGCGGAAACGGCGCAGACGACGGGGATGCGCGCCATCAGCGCCTTCTGCGTGATCTCGAAGCTCGCGCGCCCGCTAACCAGGAGTGTCAGCGGCCCCGGCCCGGCCCACGGCAGCCAGCCCTGCTCGACACCGAAGCCGATGGCTTTGTCGGTCGCGTTGTGCCGCCCGATGTCCTCGAAGACACACAAGCAATTCCCCGACGCCTCGAACAGCCCGACCGCGTGCAGGCCACCCGTTTGCCGAAAAAGCGCCTGGTGCCGCCGCAGCGTGTGCGGCAGCGACAGCAGCGTTTCGCGCGTGAGGACGGCGGACGAAACAGGCAGCGGGTCGGCCTGCATCCCGACCGCCTCTAGAGCCGCCTTGCCGCACAGGCCGCAGCTCGTGCCGGCCATCAGCGTCCGCTGCCACAGGCGGCCCGATTGGGGCGGCGTCTTCAGGCGGACGGTGACGATGTTATCCCCCTCGATGTCGCCCGCCTCGCCCACGTCGCAATAGCGGATCTGCCCGATGTCGTCCCCGTTACGGATCACGCCCTCGGTCAGCAGCAGGCCGCGCGTCAGGGCAAAATCGTCGCCGGGCGTCCGCATGGTCACGGTGAACCGCTCGTCGCCCAGGCGGATTTCCAGCGGCTCCTCGATCACCAAGGCGTCATCGGTATCAGTTATCGCCCCGTCGCGCAGGCGCGTCACCCGCCGGATTTTGAGGGCATCATCGTCCCCGGTCGGAGAGGACATAGTAGGTCAAGCTCCATGAGGGACCCTAGAAATGGCGGAAGCGGATGGGAATCGAACCCACCACCCGCACGAGGCGGGTCAACGGTTTTGAAGACCGGGGGGGCCACCAGACCCCGGACGCCTCCATGTCAGACGCTAGGAAACTTGAACGCCGCCTGAAGACAGGCCCATAATTTCGCCGATGCTTACCCCAAGCACGCCGCTATCCGTCAATGCGGCGACCAGCGCCTCGCCCTGTGATTCGGGCACCGAGAGCAGCAGGCCGCCGGATGTCTGCGGGTCGAACAGAAGGCGAATCAGGGCATCGTCCGCGCCGGAGGGCAGCGAGACGTACTCACCGTAGTAGGCGCGGTTGCGGTCGGTCCCGCCCGGCCCGACGCCGCGCCGCGCCAGCTCCCATGCGCCGGGCAGGAGCGGCAGGTGGCCCGCGTGGACGCGCGCCGTCACGCCAGACGCCCGCGCGACCTGCGACAAGTGCCCCATCAGGCTGAAGCCGGTCACGTCGGTGCAGGCGTGGACGTCGAAACCAGCCGCCGCGTCCCGCGCGGCCCGGTTCAGCGTTCGCATCGCAGTCACGGCGGCGTCAACTGACTCGTCCGAGGCGACGCCCTGCTTGATCGCCGTGGTGATGATGCCCACGCCCAGCGGCTTGGTCAATAAGAGCACGTCCCCCATCCGCGCCCCTGCGTTGCTCCAAATGTGGTCGGGGTGGATCAGGCCCGTCACGGCCATGCCGAACTTGATCTCCGGGTCATCCACGGTGTGCCCACCCAGCAGGGCGACCCCGGCCTCGCGGCACTTGTTCATGCCGCCGCGCAGGATGGCGTTCAATATCTGCGGGTTCAGCGCTGACGGGAAGCAGGTGACGTTTAGTGCGGTGCGCGGCGTCCCGCCCATCGCGTAGACGTCCGACAGGGCGTTCGCGGCGGCGATCTCGCCGAACAGCACGGGGTCGTCCACGACCGGCGTGAAGAAGTCCACGGTCTGCACCAGGGCCAGATCGTCGCTCAGCTTGTAAACACCCGCGTCGTCGAGCAGCCCGAAGCCGACCAGCACATTGGGGTCGGGCGTCATCCCGTCGAGCAGCCCCCCAACGGCGGCGCGCAAACGCGCCGGCCCGAGCTTGGCGGCGCAGCCGGCGCACGAAACCATTTCCGTGAGCCGCACGGGGGTATCAGGGTGTGTCGTCATTGGGACGTTCTTTCTCGTCTTTTATCTCTGCTTCGCCCCAGACGCGGCGGTCGCCCCGGCGGCGCGTGATGCCCAGCGCGTCCAGGTGCTCCAGCAAGGGAATCGCAAACTTGCGCGTCGTCCCCAAGATCGCGTCCAGCTCCGAGACGCTTAGGCCGTCCCCCCAAGAGGCAGACTGGAGCCGCTGCGTGGCGGCGGCGATGGCTTCTGCGTGGAAGACGACGGTGCGGCCCTCGGCCCCGCCGACAGCGGGCGTTAGCCGCCCCGCCTCCGATAAAAAATGGTACACGTTCTTGCGCCGCCGGTCACGCTTCAGAACGTCGCCCAGATCGGGCGGCTTCAGGCCGCCGTCCCGGAAGCGCGCCTCGACCTCACCCGCGATTTCGCGCTCAATGGGCGAAAGCGCCTCTTCCGGGTTGTACCCCGATTCGCGTACCAGCCCGGCGGTGGTTTCTAGTGTGCCCGCCCGCGCTGCGGCTTCGAGGAGAGACGCGAACGCCACGGGCGCGAGCGAGCGCGGCAGCAGGCGACGCAGCTCTTCGCGGGGCAGGCCGCGCCGCAGCGGGTTCTTGGCGTGGAACGCCCGCACCCCGTCCCGCGCCTGCGCCGCCAGCGTGGTGAAGACTTCTGAGTCTAGAGCCAGGCCGCCGCAGAAGTGGGCCACGTCGGGCGTCAGCGCCCCCGCGTCAAGCCCCAGGTCGAGCGTCAGCTCCCGCCGGTCACGGCCAGCCGGCCCCGCCTCGCGCAGCTTAACCCGCAAACGGTCCGTTGCCGTACCGTGAGCCAGGACATGGAAGCTCCGCAAAACATCTTCGTAGACGCGGGTGTGTTTGGCCGGATAGGAGTCAACGATGTGGCCTCCGCCCAGTGTCTCGGGCGGGGAGGGCGCGCGGATGACGAACGCCTCGCCCACAGGAACCACGGCGTCTTCGGCCAGCCGGAACTGGGTGGGGGACGACACGCCGGGCGCGATCTCGACGGGGCCGAGGGGGTAGACGCGGGCGGCCACCTCTGCCGTCCCCCAGTGGAGCGTCACCGCCTGACCACGCTTGACAGGCCGCACAGCCGATTCCAGCACCGTAAGCTCGGCGTCTAAAAGCCGCGTGGGACGCAGCGCACCGACCGTCGCCAGTGTGTCCCCGTGCGCCACGTCTTCTTTCTTGACGCCGCGCAGGTTCACCGCTGTGCGCCAGCCAGGTTGGGCAATAGGGACGGCTCGCCCGTGTACCTCCAGCCCGCGCACCTCGGCGCGCAGACCGCGCGGCCAGATCTCGACCATCTGCCCGACGCGCAACGATGCGCGGCGCAGCGTCCCCGTCACGATGGTCCCCTGCCCCGTGATCGTGAACGCGCGGTCAACGGGCAGCGTGAAGTACGGCCACTCGGGCCGCGGGGCGGACGCGGCCAGCAGCCCGGCGAGGGCATCAGCGACGCGCGCCAGGCCCTCCCCCATCAAGGCCGACGCCCAAACGATGTCCGCGCCGCGCAGGAATGTCGGCAGGAGAAACGTCCGCACTTCGGCTTCGACGCGCGCCCGTTCTTCCGGCTCCATCACCAGATCGCTTTTGCCGAGGACGACCAGGCCGCACCGGACGCCGAGGAGGCCCAGCAGGGCAACGTGCTCGACAGTCTGCGGCCTCACACGCTCGTTTGCGGCGACCACGAGCAGGGCGGCGTCCAGGCCGGTTGCGCCGGCGATCATCGTCCGCACGAACTTCTCGTGGCCCGGCACGTCGATCAGGTCTACGACCCCGCCCGGCAGGGCAAGATGCGCGAAGCCCAGGGCAATGGACATGCCGCGCGCCTGCTCTTCTTTGAGTCGGTCGGTCTCAGTCCCCGTCAGCGCGCGAACCAGGGCCGTCTTGCCGTGGTCCACGTGGCCCGCCACGCCGACCGTGATGTGTTTGCCTGGGATGTTGTTCAAGTTACTTGACATGGCCCTCGCCCCGACCGGGACGCACTGGCTCTGCATCGCAGAGCCGTGGCTTATCAAGCCGCCGCCTGCCGCAGCTGCGTCCTGCCCCGTTCCTCGTAGCGCCGGATGGCGGCGACGTTCGCCCGCTCGATGGGCGTCAGCGCCGCCTCGCGGAAGTTCGGATCGGGCCTGTACCAGGGCTGGCTCTGGAAGTAGCCCTGGAGCCACGGGTACTCGAAGACGCGCCCGTGCCGGGCGTACACCTCGTTCCGCAGCCGCCGCGCGTCGTCTGCCGACAGGCCCTGCAAGAGCGACGGCGGCAGCGGCGCGGTGGCGATCTGCTGGTGCAGCCGCGCCTCGGCGTCCGCAATCAACTCGGCGTTACGGCTCTCAACCGGCGACAAGCGGGCCGTGTTCCCGCCGGGTTGAGGCCGGTACCAGGGCTGGCCGTCGAAGTAGCTTTGCAGCCAGGCCGTGTGGAACCGCGCCCCGCGCCGCGCGAAGATCTCGTTCCGCAGGACGCGCAGGTCGTACAGCCCCAGGCCGCGAAGCTGGGCCGCCGTGATCGTCGTCGCCCGGAACCGGCCCATGTCGCCCGGTGCCAGGGCAAGATGCTGCGAGTCGCGGAGCGCGCGTTGCAGCAGGCTCAGGTTAGCCTGCTCGGTCGGCGACAGATCGCGGATGCTGTAGCCGGTATGCGGGTGATACCAGTAGCGCTCATCGAAATACTCCCTCAGCCAGGGGTTGGCGGTGAACGGCCTGCCGCGCCAGGCCTCGACCTCGGCGGCCATGATCTGCAAGTCCAGCGTCGTATCCGTCCTGACCTGCCCTGCGGTCAGCCGCCGGGCGGTGAAGAAGCGCATGTCGCCCGGACCGGGATGCGAATGCCGCCGCGACTCGGCGGCCTTGATCCCGTCCATATTAGCCCGCTCGTCGGCGTCTAAGTCCGTGACTCGGTAGTGTGCGTCCGGCTTGTACCAAGGCCGCGTCTTCAAGAAGTCCTGGATCGTCGCCTCGTCGAACCGTCGCCCGTGCCGCCCGAAGACCAGGCCGCGCATATACTTCAGGTCCAGCAGCGTCATCGGGCGAAGCTGGGCAGGCGTCAGTACCTGGTGGCGGAAGTCGAACCGCTCGAACGGCTTCCAAGCCGCTTGCGCTCCCGCCGGCCCGGCCATGAGGACAAGAGCCATGACCGGCAGCAGCCACAAAACTCGCTTTATGTTCCTTTTCACGCTTTCCCCTCCCCAAAAGCCTCCCGCACCGCCGCCACGATGACCCCAACCTCGTCGCCCCTGACAGTCCGCACGTCCAGCGTCAGCCAGCCGTCTGAGACCATCCCGACGACGGGCGGATCGTGCCGCCGCAGCCGCGCGGCAAGTTCGTCCACGGATGGGCCATCCCCCAGTGACCGCACCTGAACCCACTTGGTCGGCAGCGGATGGGCGGGCAGCGCGCCGCCGCCGGTGTAGCCGGCCCCATCCCGGAGCCGCGTTTCCAGGCCCGGCAGCTTCGCCAGCGCGTTCCGCAGACGACGCGCACGGGGCGTCAGGTTCTCCCGCGTGCGCGACAGCATGTGCAGCGTGGGCACGGCCTCGGCCAAGCGCTCTTCGTCTTCGTAGAGCCGCAGGGTCGCTTCGAGGGCGGCCAGGGTCATCTTGTCCGGGCGCAGGGCGCGGTAGAGCGGGTTCGCCGCCATGCGGCCCACCATCTCCGCGCGGCCCAGGATGATCCCGCACTGCGGTCCGCCCAGCAGCTTGTCGCCGCTTACCGTCGCCACATCCGCGCCTGACTTGATCGCCTCACCAACCGTCGGCTCATAGGGCAGGCCCCAGCGCGTCAGGTCGGTCAGCGCCCCGCTGCCCAGGTCGTTCATCACGGGCAGACCGTATTCCCGGCCCAACGCCGCGAGCGCGGCCAGATCGACTTCCTCGGTAAACCCGACGATCCGATAGTTGCTCGTGTGGACCTTGAGCAAGACTCTGGTGTCCGGCGTAATCGCTTGGACGTAGTCGGAGAGCCGCGTCTTGTTGGTCGCCCCGACCTCGACCAGCCGCGCCCCCGACTGCCGGATGACGTCCGGGATACGAAAGCCCCCGCCGATCTCCACCAGCTCGCCGCGCGAGATGGCGACGTCGCCACCCGCCGCCAGTGTCCCCAGGGCCAGCAGGGCGGCGGCGGCGTTGTTGTTGACGATCAGCGCCGCCTCGGCCCCGGTCAGCCGCCGCAAGAGTTCGCCGATCTGCCCGCCGCGCCCGCCGCGCCTGCCCGTCGCCAAATCAAGTTCTAGGTTGGAATAGCCCCGCGCGACGCCGACGACGGCCTGCACGGCGGCCTCAGCCAGCGGCGCGCGGCCCATGTTGGTGTGGATGACGATGCCCGTGGCGTTGACCGCCCGCCGGATGCGGCGCAGATCGGTCGCTTCCAGCTTCTTCCTTACGTGGCGGAAGATGGCTTCCTCGTCGAAAGGCGGCGCGGACTCGCCTGCCAGCACTCGCTGACGCAGGGCGTCGATCTCCGCGCGCACTTCGTCCAGCACGACCGGGCGCGGGTGTTCGGCCAGCAATGCCCGCGCCGCCTCGGATTCGAGCAGGACATGGACTTTCGGCAGGTGACGGAGGTTGGCTTGGTTGTCAGACGGCTGTGTCAATGTTGGTAGGTGTCGCCGCCGAATGGCCCTGCCGCACGGGGCGACATTTCCCTGCGTCCAAAGGACACCTCCCCCAGCGAGCGGTTTTCAACCCCTCGCTCTTTTCAGCCGCTCCTCCCCGCTCCATATCACCCCCCGATGTGCGACATCTCGACCTTGGGGCGGCGGGCAGACTCCTCGGTCCGCACCTCGGAGTAGCGGTCCGAGCGAGCCGACCAGAGGCCACGCAACTTGTCGGCGATCTCCACATCGGACGCCTCGCCGCGCAGCAGGGCGCGCAGGTCGGAACCGTCGCCGGCGAACAGGCAGGTGTACAGCCGCCCCTCGGCGGACAGGCGGGCGCGGGAGCAGTCGCCGCAGAAGGGCTGCGTCACTGAAGCGATGACCCCGATCTCGCCGCCGCCGTCGGCATAGCGGAAGCGGCGGGCGACCTCACCGGGGTAGTTCGGGGCGACAGCGTCTAAAGGCATTCCGGTGCCGATGCGGCGGATGATTTCAGCAGCGGGAACGACGTCTCCCAGCCGCCAGCTGTTGGTGGCACCGACATCCATGAATTCGATGAAGCGCAGGATGCACCCCGCGCCCGGTCCCGAACCGTGGAAGTAGCGGGCCATCGGCAGAATCTGGTCGTCGTTGACGCCGCGCTGGACCACCATGTTGACTTTGACCGGCCCCAGGCCGGCGGCTTGTGCGGCGTGGATACCTTCCAGGACGCGCTCGACGGGGAAGCGGACGTCGTTCATGCCCTGGAACGTGGCGTCGTCCAGCGCGTCCAGGCTCACCGTCACCCGGTCCAGGCCGGCCGCTTTCAAAGCCTCCGCCTTGTGAGCCAGCAGCGCGCCGTTGGTCGTCAGCGTCAGGTCGCACAGGCCGGGCAGCCCGGACAGCATCCCGACCAATTTCTCGATGTCCCGGCGCAGCAGCGGCTCGCCGCCGGTCAAGCGAATCTTTTCCACACCTACGCCCAGAAAGACTGTCGTCAGGCGCGTGATCTCCTCGAAGCTGAGGATTTGGGCGGGCGGCAGGAACACGAAGTCGCGCCCAAAAATTTCCTTCGGCATGCAGTAAGTGCAGCGGAAACTGCACCGATCTGTGACAGAGATACGCAGGTCGCGCAGTGGGCGGCGGCGCGTGTCGAGCATGGGCAAAGGCAGGGGTAACATACGCCCCTATTGTACCCGCGGCGGCGTGTCTTTCGCTGCGCGGGGTGGCCGGCTCGCGGCCTTGACGCCTTCCCCACTTTATGCTATACTAACCGTCCTTCTTGTGAAGAAGCGCCCCCTCCGCAGTGTCGCGGCTGCTCCGAAGGGTGCCGCTTTCTTCATTGATCCAGGCCTCGAACATAGAACAGGAACGCCTTCTCATGGAACCGACAGGGCTGCCTCCCAAACAGGGACTTTACGACCCGGATTTCGAGCATGACTCCTGCGGCGCAGGGTTTGTCGTCAACATCAAAGGCGGCAAGTCGCACGAGATCGTCTCGCAGGCGCTGACCATCCTGCGGAACCTCGCCCACCGCGGGGCCTGCGGCAGCGAGGCGAACTCCGGCGACGGCGCGGGCATTCTGACACAAATCCCGCACACGTTCCTCGCCCGCGAGGCCGCGAACCTGGGCTTTGCGCTGCCCATCTCGGGCGAGTACGCGGTCGGTTTCGTCTTCCTGCCCACCGACGCAGCCCAGCGCCGCACCTGCGAGGCGCGGCTCCAGGCGGTGGTCTGGGAGGAAGGGCAGCGGCTCCTGGGCTGGCGCGACGTCCCCACCGACGACTCGACCCTGGGCGAGACGGCGCGGGCGGCCCAGCCAGCCATGCGGCAGCTGTTCATCGGTAAAGGCGAAGGCATCACGGATGCCCGGCACTTCGAGCGCAAGCTGTGCGTGATCCGCAAACGGACCGCGCATTTGCTTGCCAAGGACGGCATCCCCGGCACCAAGTTCTACGTCCCCAGTCTTTCGGCCCGCACCCTGGTCTACAAGGGGATGCTGATGCCGGAGCAGGTGGACGAGTATTTCCCGGATCTGCGCGATCCCGACTTCACGAGCGCCCTGGCCCTGGTCCACTCGCGCTTCAGTACCAACACGTTCCCCTCGTGGGAGCGCGCCCACCCTTACCGCATGATCGCCCACAACGGCGAGATCAACACGCTGCGCGGCAACGTCAACTGGATGCGCGCCCGGCAGGCGCAGTTCGCGTCCGAGCTGTTCGGCGACGACCTGCCCAAGATGCTGCCGATCATCAACGCCGAGCAGAGTGACTCGGCCATGTTCGACAACTGCCTGGAGTTCCTGACACTCGCAGGCCGCTCGCTGCCCCATGCGATGATGATGATGATCCCGGAGCCGTGGGTCGGCAACGAGGGCATGAGCGCCGACAAGAAGGCCTTCTACCAGTACCACTCGTGCCTGATGGAGCCGTGGGACGGGCCGGCCTCGATCTCGTTCACCGACGGCGTCCAGATCGGCGCGGTCTTGGACCGCAACGGCCTGCGCCCGTCGCGCTACTACGTTACCAAAGACGACTTGGTCATCATGGCCTCCGAGGTGGGGGTTTTAGACATCGCGCCGGAGCGCATCCTGGAGAAAGGCCGTTTGCAGCCGGGCCGGATGTTTTTAGTAGACACCGCCCAGGGCCGGATCATCGCCGATGCGGAGATCAAGGACACGATCTCCCGCGCCGAGCCGTACCAGCAGTGGCTCGACGAGAATCTGATCCAGCTCTCCGACCTGCCCGACCCCGGCCCGTTGCCGCTCGACGATTCGGAGACGATCTTGCAGCGCCAGCAGGCGTTCGGCTACACCTGGGAAGATCTGCGGGTCATCATGGCCCCGATGGCCCGGCAGGGAATGGAGGCCATCGGCTCGATGGGCACGGACACGCCGCTGGCCGTGCTCTCCGACAAGCCGCAGTCGCTGTTCAACTACTTCCAGCAGCTTTTCGCCCAGGTCACCAACCCGCCCATCGACTGCATCCGCGAGGAGATCGTCACGTCGGCAGGCATGACCATCGGGACGGAGCGCAACATGCTCCAGCCCGGTCCCGAAAACTGCAACCTGATCGCCCTGGACTCGTCCATCCTGATGAACGAGGACCTGGCCCGCCTGCGCCAGATCGACCGGCCCGGCTTCCAGTCGGTCACGCTGCCGATCCTGTTCCCGTCGGGAAGCGGCGCGGAAGGGCTGGTCGCGGCGATGGAGGCGCTCTTCGCCGCGGCGGACGCGGCCATCGCCGCCGACAAGAACATCCTGATCCTCTCGGACCGGGGCGTGGACCGCGACCATGCCGCCATCCCCGCGTTGCTGGCATCGGCGGGCCTGCATCACCATCTGATCCGTCAGGGGACTCGCACCTGCATCGGACTGGTGCTCGAATCGGGTGAGCCGCGCGAGGTCCACCACTTCTCGCTCCTGGTCGGCTACGGCGTCGCCGCGGTCAACCCCTACCTCGCCTTCGAGACGATTGATGACGCCATCCGGCAGGGCCTGCTGCGGGACATCGAGCCATACCAGGCGCGCAAAAACTTCGTCAAGGCGGTCGTCAAGGGCATCGTCAAGGTCATCTCCAAGATGGGCATCTCGACCGTGGAGAGCTACTGCGGGGCGCAGATATTCGAGGCCATCGGGCTGCACTCGTCTGTCATCGACCGCTACTTCACCCGGACCGCCTCGCGCATCGGCGGTGTCGGGATGGACGTTCTGGCACGGGAGGCGCAGATTCGCCACGACCATGCCTTCCCGGACCGCGGCGCACACCCGCAGACCCTGGACGTCGGCGGGCAGTACGCCTGGCGCGCGGACGGTGAGTACCACCTGTTCAGCCCGCAGACGGTGCATAAATTGCAGCAGGCTGTCCGCAACAACGACGGCAAGGCCTTTGGGGAGTACAGCCGGCTGGTCAACGACCAGCTAGAGAAGCGGGCCACCCTGCGCGGCCTGCTCGGGTTGAAGCTGGATCGGCCCGCCGTGCCCCTGGACGAGGTCGAACCCTGGACCGAGATCGTCAAGCGATTCAAGACGGGGGCCATGTCTTACGGCTCGATCAGCCTGGAGGCACACGAGGCGCTTGCCATCGCCATGAACCGCATCGGCGGCAAGTCCAACACCGGCGAGGGCGGCGAGGATCCCGCCCGGTACATCCCGGACGCTAACGGCGACTCGCGCTCATCGGCGATCAAGCAGGTGGCCTCGGGCCGGTTCGGCGTCACCAGCCACTACCTGGTCAATGCCCAGGAACTTCAGATCAAGATGGCGCAGGGGGCCAAGCCGGGCGAGGGCGGACAGCTACCCGGCCCGAAAGTGTATCCGTGGATCGCCAAGGTGCGCTTCTCGACGCCCGGTGTCGGGCTGATCTCGCCGCCGCCGCACCACGACATCTACTCGATTGAAGACCTGGCCGAGCTGATCCACGACCTCAAAAACGCCAACACCCAGGCCCGCATCAGCGTCAAGCTGGTTTCCGAGGTCGGCGTCGGCACCATCGCCGCGGGTGTTGCCAAGGCCAAGGCGGATTTGGTCTTGATCAGCGGGCACGACGGCGGCACGGGCGCGTCCCCGCAGACGTCGATCAAGCACGCAGGCATCCCGTGGGAGATGGGCCTGGCCGAGACGCATCAGACCCTGGTACTGAACAACCTGCGCTCGCGCATCGTGATCGAGACCGACGGCCAGCTCAAGACCGGGCGGGACGTCGTCATCGCGGCACTCTTGGGGGCCGAGGAGTTCGGCTTCGCCACCGCGCCTCTGGTGTCGCTCGGCTGCATCATGATGCGGGTCTGCCACCTGAACACCTGCCCGGTCGGCGTCGCCACGCAGAACCCCGATTTGCGTAAGAACTTCACCGGCGACCCGGCCCACGCGGTCAACTTCATGCGGTTCGTCGCCGAGGAAACGCGCGAGATCATGGCGTCCCTGGGCTACCGGACGTTGAACGAGGTGGTCGGGCAGACCGGGCGACTGGAAGCGGGCCGCGCGGTCGAGCACTGGAAGACGCAGGGCCTGGACTTGTCCAACCTGTTCCACCAGCCCACGGTCGGCCCCGAAGTGGGACGCTATCATCAGATGGCCCAGGACCACGGCCTGGACGGGGCGCTGGACAATACGACCCTGCTGGACCTATGCCGGCCCGCGCTGGAAAGGGGCAACCCGGTCCACGCGACGCTGCCGATCAGGAACGTCAACCGCGTCACGGGCACCATCGTCGGCAGCGCCTTGACGCGCCGGTGGGGTGCCGAAGGCCTGCCCGAGGACACGATCAAGCTGACCTTCAACGGCTCGGCGGGCCAGTCGTTCGGCGCGTTCATCCCGCGCGGCATGACTCTGCTGCTCCACGGCGACGCCAACGACTACCTGGGCAAGGGGCTGTCGGGGGGCAAGATCGTGATCATGCCGCCGGAAGGCTCGACGTTCACGGCGCGGGATAACATCATCATTGGCAACACGGCCCTGTATGGGGCGACGGCGGGCGACGTGTATATCCGGGGCGGGGCGGGCGAGCGGTTCGCCGTCCGCAACTCCGGCGCGAGCGCGGTCGTCGAGGCCGTGGGCGACCACGGGTGCGAGTACATGACCGGCGGCCGGGTCGTCGTGCTCGGCCCGACGGGCCGTAACTTCGCCGCGGGGATGTCCGGCGGCATCGCCTACGTGCTGGACGAAGCAGGCGACTTCGCCACCCGGTGCAACACGCAGATGGTGGGCCTGGGGCACTTGGAAGACCTGGCCGAGATCGAGGAAGTCCGTCAGATGGTCCGCCGCTACGTCGAGTACACCGGCAGCGACCACGCCGCCCGGCTCCTGAACGGGTGGGAGGAGACGGTGCCGCGCCTGGTCCGCGTCATCCCGCACGACTACCAGCGGATGCAGGACGCCATCCGCCGCGTCGAGGCCACCGGCCTGACCGGCGAAGATGCGCTGCTCGCCGCCTTCGAGGAGAACGCCCGCGATACCGCGCGGGCGTCGGGCGGGTAGACGCCCTTTAGAACACAGAGACCACTCATGGGAAAACCGACCGGCTTCATCGAGTACCTGCGCGAGCTGCCCCGCGACCGGGCCGCCGACGAGCGCATCCGCGACTGGAAAGAGTTCCACCTGCACCTCGGTGAGAAGAAGCTGCGGGAGCAGGGCGCGCGCTGCATGGACTGCGGCATCCCCTTCTGCCACACGGGGACGCTACTCAACGGCATGGCGTCGGGCTGCCCGATCAACAACCTGATCCCCGAGTGGAACGACCTGGTCTACCGGGGCCTGTGGCGCGAGGCCCTGGACCGCCTGCACAAGACAAACAACTTCCCCGAGTTCACCGGCCGCGTCTGCCCCGCCCCTTGTGAAGGCGCGTGCGTTTTGGGCATCAGCGGCCCGCCGGTCACGATCAAGAACATCGAGTGCGCCATCGTAGACAAGGGCTGGGAGGAAGGCTGGATCGTGCCCGAGCCGCCCGAGCGGCGGACCGGCAAGCGCGTCGCCGTCGTCGGATCCGGGCCGGCGGGCCTATGCGCCGCTGCCCAGCTCAACCGGGCGGGGCACCTGGTCACGGTCTTCGAGCGCGGCGACCGCATTGGCGGCCTGCTTACCTATGGCATCCCCAACATGAAGCTTGGCAAGGAGCTGGTGGACCGGCGCGTGAAGCTGATGGAGCACGAGGGCATTGCCTTTCTGACCAACACCGAGGTCGGCAAAGACTATGCCGCTGACCGGCTGCTCCAAGAGTTCGACGCCGTGGTGCTCGCCACGGGCGCGACCAAACCACGCGGCCTGCCGCCGGTCGAGGGCGCGGACCTTGACGGCATCCATTTCGCCATGGACTTTCTGACCGCGAACACCCAGAACGTGCTGGATGGAACGCCCAACGACGCCTTCGTGACTGCCCAGGGCCGGGACGTGGTCGTCATCGGCGGGGGCGACACGGGCACGGACTGCGTGGGAACGTCCCTGCGGCATGGCTGCCGCAGCCTGGTTCAACTGGAAATCCTGCCCAAGCCGCCCCAGTCGCGCGCGCCGGACAACCCGTGGCCGCAGTGGCCCAAAGTGTACCGGCTGGACTACGGCCAGGAGGAAGCCCTGGCCGTCTTCGGCAGCGACCCGCGCGTCTACTGCACAACGGCCAAGAAGTTCGTCGGCGACGACGCTGGCCGGGTCAAAGAGGTCCACACGGTCCAGGTAGACTGGCAGACCGACGACAAGGGCCGGTTCGTGCCCGTCGAAATACCGGGCACCGAAAAGGTCTCGCCCGCGCAGCTTGTGCTGCTGGCGATGGGCTTCCTGGGGCCGGAAGACGCGCTGATCGAGCAGATGGGAGTCGCCCGCGACCCGCGCTCCAATGTCCACGCCGAATACGGCAAGTACGCCACAAGTGTGCCGGGCGTCTTCGCGGCGGGCGATGCCCGGCGCGGCCAGAGCCTAGTGGTGTGGGCCTTCAACGAGGGCCGGGGCGCGGCCCGCGAATGCGACCGTTTCTTGATGGGCACGACCGACCTGCCCTAGACCCGTCGTGATCCCGGCACGAAGGCAATGAAGGCCTCGATCCCGCCCCTGCCCTTTTTCCTGGCGGTACCGGGGGTTCGGGGGCTTTCGGACGAGCGGTTGAAAACCACTCGCGCTGGCCGCGCGTGCCAAGCCAGCTCCACAATTTTTCCAGACAACACGTATGACCAACGACCAACCCAATGACAAAACCCCCGTCGCCGACCGGCAGGGACTCGCCGACTACATCAAGTTCAAGCTGATGGTCTCGGGCGAAGGCGAGGGGGCCGCACACGCGGTCACTGGCCTGGCAATCCCGCGCGAAGTGGTGGCCCACCTTCGGGAGCGCATCCGGCTCTCGCACGGTCAGCACAGCTCGGTCGATGCCCGTGCGCAGGCGTTCCTGGATGCCTATCTGGCCGATGCCTCACCGTCGCCGCCGATCAAGCTGCCCGGCCTGGGCGAGAGCTTTATTCTCGACCGGCCCGGACTGGCCCGCGAGCTGAGCCTGCCGGAACACGGGGACTCATTCGAGTCCGATATCGTCAGCTCCTACCGGCTGGGGCACGGCCAGGGCGTCCTGCACAACCCCAAGAGCGACCGGCGGACGACGCAGGGTGTCTTCCATGTAGCTGAGGGCGGCACACCCGTCCCGTTTGACAAAGTGAGTGTCCCCAAAGCCGCGTTCGCCGGCCTGCTGCGGGCCGCGCTCCATCCGCCGCGCGCCCTGCTCGGCCTCCCCTTCGCGTCCGGGTCGGGCGCACCCGTCGAGACCTTCGTTTCGCTGCTGCTGCGGCCCCTGGTCGTGCCCGGCGTACCGGGCGTGACGCCGCGCAAGACGATGGAAGTCCGATTCGTTGTGCCGGGCAACTTGGTCAGCAACCTGGACTTTTTGGAGCGTATCTTCGGCAACGGGGGCGACCCGCACCTGCCGGAGAACGATGCCGGCCTGGACATCGAGGGCTGGACCGGGCACACGGGCTACGTCGTGCTGGCCCCGCACCTGACGACCTTGAGCAAGAAAGAGCTGGGCCTGCCGCACTTCGACGACGCGACCGACCGGCAGAAGCGGGACCGGATGTGCTGGGCCTCACCGGACGAGTGCTACAACGACGGCGACGCTTTCAAGGTCACGGCCCGCGACGCCCAGGGCGTCATGGTAACGCTGATCGCCGACAACTATTACGGCTACTGCAAGAAAGAGGTCAAGACGCAGATCGGCTTTGCCGCCAACCTGATGGGCATGGTCGAAGAGGAACACGCCGGCGGGGCAATGGTCCACCCGCGCTACGACCTGGGCAAGACGTTCAGCGTCGCCACGCACCTGCCCAAAACGCCCCACACGTTTGAGAAGGTCAAGCGGCTGCTCGGTGACCGCCTCGAAGTCCGCAAAGAGGGCTACGGCGTTGACACGCGGTTTGGGGACCTCTACTACGTCCCCGAGAACGTCGAGATCGACCTGAACGCGCAGACCGTCCGCTGGCGCAACCTGAGCGGGGCGTACACACTGCCGCTCGACCCAACCATCACCTACATGGTCCCGGCGGGCTACAAAGTCCGGCTGGAGAAAGAGGCCGACTCGGGCCAGTGGCGCTTGATCGGCACGACAGCCGAGGGCACGTTCTGCCACAAGCCCAGCACCGTCTCGGGAGGCGGCAAGTCCGAGATCTCCAAGTCCATCTCCGACTCGATCATGTACGCGCCCTTCTTCATCGCCGACTTCGCCCGTGACATGGACGCGGTCACAGCCCTCCTGACCCGCGACTACTCCCGCCGCTTCCGTGACCGGACGGGTGGCGACAGCCGCCCCCTCCTCAGCCCGGAACGGTCGCTCGGCTCGGTCATCAAGCTGCTCACGCCCTCGGGGACACTCTACACCGACGAATACAATGCCTGGCTCGATTCGATCCCCCACCCCATCCGTGAGCTGGTCTACGTCGTCAAGCGCTTCTACCAGCCCGAAATGGGCGAAAACTGGCGCGCGCAGTTCTCAGTCGATGTCGTCAATGGTCGGCCCGGCAACGAGCTTCGCTTCCGGGGCGAGAAGCTGCTGGCCCATTATGCCCGCGTGGGTTTCACCGCCGATGGTAACTGGCGCATCTTCACCCTGCGGAGCGACTTCGTGCCCGCCGAAAAAATTCAGGAGGAGGACGACATCACCGCCTCGGTCGTCGTGCCCGCCGCGCGGCTGGATCACCTCAGCGACCGCTACGACCGCAGCGGCAGCGTCAAAATTGTCGAGAACACCGAGATGCGCCAGTTCCAGCGCCCGGACGAGGCCATCCACCGTGGCTACGACAAGGGGACCGAGGCCGATTTCGCCCGCCCCGATAGTTTCTTCTCGAACTACGCGCCTTTGACCCAGGATGACGCCGCGCGGCTGCTCGCCTCGCCGATCACATTGGGCGAGTGGACGACGCCGATGCAGGACGTCATCCGACGGGCGGCGGGCACGCCCGGCTTCTTCGTGTCGTCGGCCCACCCCCGGATCGTCGGCGGCAAGCCCACCAAGAACCCGCGCTTCTTGCAGGTCCGGGCTGACCTCCTGGATTCGCGCCCGGCCTACCTGTCCGAGACCGGGATGCGCCTGCGCCGGCAGGTCCCGCCCGGCGAGCCACTGCCGACGCCCGTGAACGCCGTCCTGCCGGGGCGGCGGCTGAACCCGCCCGAGCCGGGCGTCCGCAGCCTGGCGGTTTACAACCCGATCCACTACCAGGAGACGCCCGAGCTGTTCATGGAGCTGATCAGCAGCCTCACCGGCAAGTCCCCGTCCACGACCGGGGCCGGCTCGGAGGGGGCGCTGACCAAGGGGCCGTTCAACGCCCTGCCGCCGATCATCGACCTGAACAACGCCCTGGTCTCACACGTGCTGACCGGAAGCCGGGATTTCGCCACCGCGGCGGGCTATGTCGGCCCCCATTACCGCGTGGACCACGACATCAGCCTGCTCATCCCCGAGATCTGGTCGCGCATGGGAGTCGCCGAACGGGACCCGGCGTTCCTGCTGGCGAACGGGTACCTGGAAAAGTGCGCGGACTTCGAGCACGGGAGCCGCACCGTCCTCGCCAGCCGCCTGGGGTACCGGATTACGCCCGACTTCGTCCGCGCGTTCTTCGGGATCGTCTTCGACAACCCCAACGACGTCTTCAGCGGCGAGATGCTACGGCCCGAGACGCAGGACCTGGAGACGTTCGTGGACGGCGTGGACAACATCGTCACGACCCACCAGCGGATCGCCGCCAACTACTTCGACGACGGCAGCATTGCCCTCGCCTGCCCGCCCCTGTGCGCTTTGCTCCACGTCATGCGCGACGGCCACTTCGAGGGCAGGGGCGTGGACGACCCCGCCCTGCGTACCCTGTTCACGCGCGAGCACGTCGAGGGGAGCGACTGGTATGCCGAGCGCCTCCGCTGCCAGCAGGCTATCGACGCGCGCCTGTGGCACCGCCACGTCCAGACTCTGCGCGAGTTCCTGAACCACCCCAACCCACTCACGCCTGCCCTGCGCCGGGAGGTCACCGCCCGGCTGGGGCAGGCCCAGGCCCACTGTGAGCGTGTCGAGCGCCCTGAGTACGTTGAGACGCTGCGCGGCTTCCTTGGTGCCGATCCCGCCGTGGTGGGGGGGCAGCCGTGAGCTTGGCCGATTGACAGCCCGCCCGCTGAACGGGTACACTGTTGTCAGTTAAATGTTACTCGATGAGCGAAAACAGAAGATACTCGGAGCGGTCGTGCGTGACTACGTGGAGACCGTCAGGCCGCAGGGCAGCGAGGAGCTGGCCGCGCGGCACCAGTGGGGCATCAAAAGCGCGACGATCCGCAGCGAGCTGGCGGAGCTGGCTGACCTCGGGTTCCTGCGTCAGCTTCACACCAGCGCGGGCCGCATCCCCTCGGACCAGGGGTACCGGTTCTACGTCGATAATCTGATGGTAGCTCGGGAGCTTGACGGCGTGACGTTTATGCCTCTTGACGAGGAAGACCGCGCGCTCGAAATGGAGCGGCTCCTGCGCCGCACCTGCGCCCTGCTCACCCGCACCACCTCCTATACCTCGGTCGCCACCCCGCCGCAGCCCGCCGACACCCAGGTCCGCCAGGTCTTTCTGACGCCTGCGGGGGAGGACCAGCTTCTGCTGGTCTTGCTCCTCAGCACCGGCCAGGTCGAGAACCGCCTGCTCTCCCTTTCGCCCTCGGAGAGGCCGTTCGCCGGCCCGTCCACGCTGACTCAGCTCGGCAACTCCCTCCATGCCGCCCTGGTGGGACAAGCCCTGGATGCACTGCCGGGCCTGGCCTTCGACTCGCCTGTGGCCTTCGCTGCCGGACCGCGTGCCTTGTTCCAGACGTTGGTGGAGGCCGCGCGGCAGATGGCGCAGGCGGCCCTGGATGATGACCACGTGTACCTGGAAGGCGCGAGCGAGATTCTGCGGCAGCCGGAGTTCCGGGACGCCGCGAAGATCGGGAACGTGCTGGGGTCGCTCCAGCGCGGGACGCTGCTTTTCCAGACGTTGTCGCGCGCCCTGCTCGGGGCGGACGTCGCCGTCGTCATCGGGGCCGAGAACCACGTCCCCGCCATGACCGAGTGCAGCGTCGTCACCGCGCCCTACTACGTCGGCACCCGCGAGCGCGGGACCCTGGGCGTCGTCGGGCCGACGCGCATGGATTACGACCGGGCCGTGCCCGCCGTCGGCTTCTTCTCCCGCGCCCTCAGCCGCACCCTGACGCGCCTGGCCGGTCTTTCCTAAGTAATCGTGCAAAAGTAATCGAACATTTTGCGTTCAGGTAAAATAGAGGGCATGAAATGTGTCTCCGCCCTCACCGAGACCGATCAAGAAGCC